>Ga0209988_10000597_pt1 | contig 22746 bp, 27 predicted proteins | sample N075metaG_FD_183115 | JGI IMG/M metagenome (GOLD analysis project Ga0209988, IMG submission 183115) | Deep subsurface microbial communities from Kermadec Trench to uncover new lineages of life (NeLLi) - N075 metaG (SPAdes) (version 2) | ecosystem: Environmental > Aquatic > Marine > Ocean trench... | reverse complement strand
AGCCACCCCTTCCACAGGTGATCCTGCTCGACGCGTGGGAAGACTGGCTGGGCTTCCCTAACTTGGTGCGTCGTATCAAGAAAGAAATGTTGTACACCTACGGTGACGCTGACGAGCCGATGATTAAGCCGATGATCAAGGCGAAATCACAGCGCGCAAAGCATCAGGGGCGTCTGGCCGACATTATTTTGATCGAAGAAAAAGCGTCCGGAATATCAATCCGTCAGCAGCTTGCGGAAGAGAACATCTTGACTCATGGCTACAATCCGGGTAATGAAGACAAGTTAACGCGACTGCACTATGTCTCTCCAATGTTTGCAGCCAGTCGCGTCTGGGCTGTTGAGTCGGAGATCAATCCGGGGAATTTTAAATCATGGGCCGATCCACTCATCTCACAAATTTGTTCTTACGTCGGTCCCGGCTCCACAGAGCGCGACGATCTACTCGACACAGCTACGCAAGCCTTGCGTCTGCTCATGGATAAATATTTTGGTCCGTTTACCGTGGTAGACTCCGTCGAATCCAAGGAGCGTGCACGTGCACGTGATATTGCGGAGCGACGGTTGAAGAAGCGTGAAAATCCCTATGGATGAAGCCATCCTGATAGATATCCCGACCATGGATCTCCCCGAGGGCAGTGATCTGAAGCGCATCAAGTGGTGCGAGGGCCACTGGACTGAGTTGATGTTTGCCCTGAAAGATCGCGGCCTCGATGATCAAATTGCTGCAACAGCCGACGAACTCAACGCCAAGTTTGCATCTGGGGAGTTGGATCCCTGCTGGGAAGCGTGCAACATGCTCAACATGGGTGCGTTAGAGATTTTCGGTCCTGACCGAGTTGTAGCAGAGAACGCTGGGTGTCCCGTATGTGCGTTCGCTAATATTGTTCAGCACGCTGCTGATCTCATGCATAAGAAATACGGGAGCACTCACTGATGGCAACACCGCAAGACCAAGTCGGTTCCGTCGAAAAATTCACAGAATCGAGAGGTGACGTCGTTGACACCGATGACGGAGGAGCTATCGTTACAGTCGGGGAAGACGACGGTAAAGGTCCCAACCGTGAATGGTTCGACAACATCGCGGACGATTTTGAAGAAGGTGTAAAAACCAAGATCGCAACCCGACTGTTGGAAGATATCGAACGCGATAAAAAAGCGCGTGAGAAACGAGAGAAAGATTACGAGGAAGCAATCAAGCGCACAGGGCTGGGCAAAGAGACTCCCGGAGGCGCAGACTTCGAAGGTGCATCCAAAGCGGTGCATCCCATGCTCACTGAAGCGGTGGTGGATTTCCAATCACGAGCGATCAAGGAGCTGATGCCACCGAACGGTCCTGTGAAATCGTACATCCCCGGTGACAACCCTGAGATAGATCGCTTCAAGAAAGCTGACCGCATCAAGAACTACATGAACTGGCAGTTCCTGAAGCAGATGCCCGACTTCCGCACAGAGCTGGAACAACTCTTGTCACAAACGCCGCTGGGTGGGTCGCAGTATCTGCGTCTCGTCTGGGATGAGCAAAAGAAACGTCCCGTGCCGCAATTCTGGCCCAGTGATGACGTTTACATTCCCTACGCGGCATCAAACTTTTATACATCCGACCGTGTCACCTTCGTTGATCACATCACCGAGTTCGAATATAAGCAGCGTGTGAGCGGCGGCATGTATTCCGACCTCGGTCCTGAAATGATTAAAGCCGGAATCGTAGAGGAAGAATCCGGCCCGCAAAAAGCGACCGATGCCGTAGAGGGTAAAGAAAATCTGCAAGCGTACAACGAAGACGGATTGCACAACATCTACGAAGTTAACTGTTGGTGCGATGAGTTTGAAAACGCAGACGGCGAGAAAGACGAACACGGTTACGCGCCTTACCGCATCACCATTCACGGTCCCTCCCAGAAAATCTGCGCGATTAATCGCAACTGGGAAGAGGACGATAAGAACAAGCTGAAATTGGACTGGGCTGTAGAGTTCCCGTTCATTCCGTGGCGTGGTGCCGGATCAGTTGGCCTTGGTCAGATGATTGGTTCCCTGTCCGGAGCAGCTACTGGCGCACTCCGCGCTCTCCTTGACTCTGCTCACATGAATAACCTGCCCACACTCATTCGACTCAAAGGGGCGAATTTCAGTGGACAGAGCAAGGAGCTGCGTGTTGCAGCCATCACCGAGATCGAAGGTGGTGTAGCTGGCGACGACATCCGCAAACTGATCATGCCGGTGCCGTTTAACCCACCGTCGAATGTCTTGGTCGAATTGCTAAGCATCTGCGATAAGTTGGGGCGTGGTGTCGTTCAGACAACCTTCGAAAAATTAGGAGAGCAAAATACGAATATGCCTGTAGGCACCACGTTAGCGCTTATCGAAGAAGGCATGACGGTCTTCAGCGCTATCCACCTGCGCATGTTCGGAGCGATGTCCAAGGTTATCGAAATCTTATGCCGCATCAATCGGATGTACCTCGACGAGGAAGAGCTGAAAGACGAGCACGGAGAGCTACTTGCTTACCGGAAAGATTTCGATCCACCGTATGACGTCCTGCCAGTCGCAGATCCAGAGATCTTCTCGGATGTTCAACGCATGGCTCAGTTACAAATTGTTGCAGACCGCGCTGCGCAAATGCCAGAGGTTTACAACATCAAGGAAGTTGAGAAACGCATCCTTGAGCGAACGAAGATACCGAATCCAGACGAGCTGTTACTCCCGGACGACACGCCGGAGGAGACGAATGCCGTCAACGAAAATGCAGCGATGACCATGGGCAGACCTGTGGCAGCGTTCCCGGCGCAAGATCACTTAGCTCACTTGCAGGTGCATCTTGATTACGCGACGTCACCCGCACTCGGAATGAATCCGTTAATTGCGCCTCGATTTATCCCCATGCTGATGGGACACATCATCGAACACGTGGCGCTCTATTACGTCTCTTACAATGTTGACTTGTTAAAAGCAGCCAGCGGAATGGACGACGAACACTTTACGCAGATGATGCGACTTCACGATCCTGACGTGCGCAGAGAGATGGATAAAACTCTCGCGTACCAGTCGGCAGATGTGGTTCCTGCGATGAACCAAGTTTAGGCTGGTTTGATGCCAGTCGTTGAGCAACTGCAAGAAGCCATGCAGCAATTTGAGCCTGAAGAGCCACAGCCGCCAGTCGATCCAAATGCGATGGCTGCTATCGAACAAGAACGCGAGGCGGATCAGGCTCGAGATTCACGCGAGCGCGAACGTACTCAATTAACCCTCGTGGACAAGCGCGAGCAGCGTGATCACGACCGCGAGAAAACGTTTATGGAGCTTGAGGCAGAGGAGCGACAGAAGGCTCTAGACTCAGCTCGTGAAGACGCCCAAAAAGCGAACGAGTACGCTGCTCGACTCGAAGAGCTAGTAGAGCGTGAACGTGCTGAGGACGAGCGTACTGAAATGAAAATCACTTCCAGCGAGGACATCAATGCCGAGGATAATCTCACGGCACTTCAAATCGCAGGCGTCAAGGCAGTAACTGATCGGTCGAAGATCACGTCCGGAAAAGGTTCTACGAACCCCAGACCACGCACGGATACTTGACGAGTTGATCCGAGAAGCAGATCTTAACTGACATTACTGTTCCGCAAGGACTCCATATTTAACAGGAAATAAGACGATGAAAGCGAAATATCCGAAAGGCCCGATTAGCCAGCACAAAGCACTGGCGACTGGTGCTGCACTGCAGACAGCCAAGACGAAGGATCTTGGTGGCGACGCCAACCTGAAAGGCGGCATGGGTAAAGGGGGCACAATTTCGTCCTCTGGGGACACCGGAGGTCCACGAAATCAATCGGTTCCGCGTACTTCCCGTTCGACACCAGCTTAAAACGGTGCCAGTATGTCCGCCGAGAATGTAATTCTGCAGAAGTTTCTGCAGAGGCTGAAAGAGGAACAGGCCGGGTGCATCGCATTGCTCGCGACACCGAAGGATAAATCAGCCTTCGGATACGGTGAAGCAAGCGGCACTTATCATGGCTTGTGTCGCGCCGAGCAGCTGTTCGAGGAAGTTGTTGGGGAAGACGAAGACAGGATCTAAGTGACTATGTTAGCAAGCGCACGAATAAGTTTGGATTACGATTCGATTGATCAAGCCTTTCCGGAGACCGACCCCGGTCTGGTACCGTTTGGCTCAAGAGTTTTAGTTCAGAAGCGTTCACCGCGTGCGGTCACGAAAGGTGGGATCATCGTTCCGGATGAAACCCAAGACACTGAGTTCTGGAACACTCAAGTGGCTAAAGTCATCGCGCTTGGACCAGCGGCTTTTAAGAATCGCGACACTCTGGAGGTTTGGCCGGAAGGCAATTGGTGTGAGGAAGGGACCTATGTACGCGTGCCGAAGTATGGCGGCGACAAATGGATGGTCGATGTTCCCAACACCGTGCGCCAGAAGACTGGCGTTGATCAGGCATGTTTTGTCTTGTACAACGATTTGGATCTGATTGGTCAGATCACCTGTAATCCCATGGACGTAATCGCTTATCTGTAGGAGATAATGTATGTCCCCCGAAAATGAACACGTCGAGAAAATTGACGATGACAAGGACGAAGAGTTCACTGCCATCGAAGTGCCTGAAGGTGAGTTAGACGATGGCAAGCCCGACGAGCATGATGGAGATGACGACGACGATGACGGTCAGCAAGACGAGCGTCTAGCGGGAGACCAAGAAGATCCCGAAGACAAAGCAGTTCGACGTCGTTCTGAAAATAAAACGCGTCGTCAGCGTCAGAAGGAAGCACGCGAGCGTAGTGATCGCGAGTTAAATTTCCTTCGCACTCGAAACGCAGATCTGGAGCAACGCTTCAGCAAATTCGAGCAGGAGACTGATGCCCGCATCGCTGGCAGTGAAATTCACAGCATCGATCAGGGACTCTCCAAAGGCAGGGCGGACCTCGCTCTTGCCAATCAAGTTATTCAGCAGGCTGTCGAACAGAAAGACGGTGCCAATCTCACCGAGGCGCTCGACCATCGTGACACGATCCGCGACAACCTGCGTGATCTCGAACAGGCAAAAACTTACCTTTCACAGCCTCAGCGGCGTGAGGCACCTGCTCCACGAGATTTGGACCCACGTCACGTAGCCCACGCGCAGAAGTTCATGGTCGATAACGACTGGTGGGATCCAGCTGGGCGCGATCAAGATTCTGCACTGGTGTTGCAAATTGATCGAGCATTGGTCCTAGAGGGGTTTGACCCCACGCAAAAAGATTACTGGGACGAGTTACGAACTCGTTCCGAAGAAGCATTACCCAACCGGTTTGATTCGCGAACCGGTGACCGAGGTGACGGTGGAAAAGGAAGCGGCAATGGTGCCGCACCACGAAACCGTGGGCCGCAGTTCCGAACTGGTGGACGGGAACGTCCGCTGAGGAAGAACGAAGTTTATATCAGTCCTGACCGTCGTGCTGCGATGGAAGAGGCTGGTGTGTGGGACGATCCAGTGCTCCGCAATAAGTATCTGAAGTCGTACGCGACGTACGATAAAGAAGCTCAAGCGGAAACGGGAGCATAATCATGGCAGCGAAAAGACGAAGTGACACGAGACTGAATTCCGATCTATCGGGAGCGCACGCAGATCGTCACATGAAAGACCGTAATGTGACGCAAAACCGAGCACTGTCAGACGATGAACGGGTGGAGGAGTTTCGCCAGCAGTATTTCCAATCTGCATTGCCAGATATTCCGAAGATCAATGGTTACCACGTTTGTTGGCTGACCACGGAAAATCCACGCGACCCGATTCATGCACGCATTCGGCTGGGCTACGAGCCGATTAAAGCAGCGGACATAGCCGGTTGGGACCATGCGTCCCTCAAGACCGGTGAGTGGGTAGGCTGTATTGGTGTCAACGAGATGATTGCTTTCAAGCTTCCTCTCGAACTGTACGAATCGTACATGTACATCAATCATCATGAGCAACCTCTCAGCGAAGAAGAGAAGTTGAGCAGCCAAATCCGTGCTATGGAAGCCGAGATGAACGCCGCATCAAAACGCGGTCAGGTAAATTTGACTCTTGAGGATGGCACAGCAGCGTTGGGAGTGGCTCCAGAACCACCTCCATTCGCAGTTGCGACGGGGGAGGTTCCGGATGAGTATTAACTTAATCGGAGGACTCTCTAATGAGTTCATTAGCATCTCCGTTCGGGTTGAAACCGGCGTTCCATCCATCTGGAGTTATTAGACAACTTCAGAGTACGATAATCTCTGGCTTTAGTTCGAACATCTTTCAATTTTCACCGGTAGCAATACTGGCGAACGGTAGTCTGGGGCTTGTTGCCCCCGGTAACCCGGTCATCGGCTCCTTCATGGGCGTCGAATGGACGGGCACCGACGGTCGTCGTCGTGTTGGCAATCGGTGGATTGCGAATGAAGTAGGCACAGAAATCGTCGCCTATTACACCGAAGATCCGTATCTCATCTATGAGATGCAAGCTAACGGATCAGTAGCTCTGCTTTCTGTCGGCGCGCAATTTGACTTCACAGCTCTCGCGGGTAACACCACGACTGGGTTGTCAAGTACTGCGCTCGACACTGCAGGTGGTGCTGGCACGGACGCTAGGATCATCGGTGTAAATCCCGCCCCTGACAATGTTTTTGGTGACGCGTTCACCATCGTTCAGGTCCAGCTCTCTGATCATCAGTACGTCGGCAACATCGGCGAAGTCTGATCTTGATTGAATGATGAGCACGTAGTCATCATTCTGGAGTCATAACTCATGGCAGTTCCAATGAGAAGTACCGACTTCCGATCAATCGTTGAGCCGATCCTTAACGAGACTTTTGACGGAATCTATAACCAACGCGCCGATGAATGGAAAGGTGTTTTCACGGATCGAAAGGGTACCCCCCGTTCGTACCATGAAGAGCCGGTCCTCTTCGGATTCAATGCTGCACCGGAAATGCCTGACGGCACCCCGGTGACATTCGACGCAGGCGGAGTGCTGTTCATTCAGCGTTACGTCTACAAGGTCTTCGGTCTGGCGTTCGCGCTTACCAAAGTCTTGGTCGAAGACGGCGACCACATTCGTATCGGTCGGATCTACTCTGAGCATCTCGCTCAGTCGATGATCGAAACGAAAGAGACGCTCTGCGCCAACATCCTCAACCGTGCCTTTAATGGCGCGTTCGTTGGTGGTGACGGTGTAGCGCTGAACGTTACCAATCACCCGATAGCACCGGGTGGATCTGCTGGTGGCGTTTTCTCGAACCTGTTGACGACTGCTGCAGCTTTATCGCAAACGTCGCTTGAGCAGATGCTCATCCAGATCCGTAATGCCGTGGACAATAACGGTAAGCGGATCCGCTTGCAGCCTCTCAAGATTGTCACTGGTCCGAGCCAGATATTCCAAGCAGAAGTTCTGCTGAAGAGTGTCTTGCGCGCTGGCACAGCGAACAACGACATCAACCCGATCTTGTCGATGGGACTCCTGTCTCAAGGTCAGGCCAATCTGTCGCGTATCACGAGCACAACTGCATGGTGGGTCCAGACGGATGCACCTCGCGGCTTGCAGCTGATGAAACGTCGCGGGCTGGAGAAGTCGATGGAAGGTGATTTCGAGACCGATTCCATGCGGTACAAGTCCACGGAACGTTACATTCCGGACTGGACGGATCCGCGTGCGGTTTACGGCACACCGGGACTCTAAGTAAGAGTTCTGTCCAAGCATGGTGGGGGGCGGACGTGAAATGCCCCCCGCTATTTTCTCTCGGATGTAAACGGGAGACCATGGTTTTTGGAGAACAAAATGTTTATTGATAATTTACGAACTCGCTTCAATAACGGCGTCAACAACGAAGACGTCGGAAGCATTTTTAATGCCTTGCAATTTCCGAGTCACTTAGGCTCGCATGTTTACGAGGAAGATTTCTACACGTTCGTCGCCGGTCAGTGGACCGAGACTGACGTACAGGGTGCCAACACGGTCGCTGTCGTTGAAGGTGACGGTGGCATCATCACCCTGCTCACCGCAGGTGCAGATGACGATGAGGTCCAGCTTCAGAAGATCGCTGCAGGTATCTCGGTAGAGAACATCCTGTTTGATCCTGACAAGCGATTCTTCGTCGAGATTTTGGCAACTCTCAGTGAGGTACTACTGTCTGAGATTCTGATCGGTTTCGCGATCACCGATACGACACTGCTTGCTGGTCACTCGGACGGTCTTAGCTTCCGCAAGGCAGAAGCTACAGGTCTCGTGACGCTGGTCTCTGAGAAGAACAGTGTTGAGGTCTCTGGTGATGTCGGGACCATTGTGGATGCCACAGCGTTCAGGCTGCAGGCTTACTACGACGGTCAAGGCTCTGATGGTCGGCTGTACGGTGCGCTTAACGGTACCGTCGGTAGCTTCTCAACACCTGATGCCAGTTTCCCGAATGATGAATTGCTAACGGTTTCGTTCGCAGTTCGTGCCGGTGAGGCTGCTGCGAAGACTCTTACCATGGATCGTATAGTCGTCATTCAGGAGCGATAGTCATGAGACCGGTTAGACTCACGGTCACGGGGGTAGGTGTTTCGGCACCTATTCCAGTTGACCAATACATAGGGTCCACAGCGATTGCGTTGGCGGCAATCATTAGTGCGACTGCGACGTACACGATTGAGCATACGTTTGATGATGTGTTCGCGGAAGGCTTCAACCCTGCCACGGCAACGTGGTTTGGAACACCGGGGTTTGATGGTCCTGAAACGACTGATCAAGACGGTACCATCGTGTCTCCACCATCTGCTATTCGACTTAATGTGTCAGCCAGTACTGGCAGTGTTGAGATAGTTCTCAGACAAGCCGGAGCAGTATCATGAGGGGGATCGCACAGCGAACCTTGGGACCTCTTAACCTCACCGATGCTGCCGTGGAGTTACTTGCGGATCCAAAAAAGCTGGAGAGAACGCTCAAGTCTCTTCAGGACGCGCAAGAGAGGGCGCAGAAGTCAATCGACTTGGCTGGACCAGCCCAAGAGATCATCACGATCCGCGCTGAAGTAGCGATCTTGAAAGAGCAGGCTGTTGATGCGAAAGGTCAAGCGTTACTCGATGCTGAAGATATCGTTGAGGAAGGCAAGACCCAAGCGCAACTGATCGTGGACAAAGCGACGCAGGAAGCTGGACGCATTGTTAGTGACGCGAACAGCATTGCAGGGGATGCGGAATTGAAACTTTCGCAAGCCAATAACCAAGTTGCAGCTGTGGAAAACAAGTTGGTGCAACGTGGCGCAGAATTAAAAAAAGTTGAGGAAGATCTCACTGCGAGAGCTGCAGCTCTGGATGAAACTGAAGCTGCACTCGACGTGCGCGACGCTGAACTTACGAAACTTAATGACAGCCTTCTGAAGGAGAAGACTCGGCTCACAGGTATAAGTGAGCAACTAACTGCTGCACTGGGGTAGCCCATGGTCGGCAGTGCCATCGTCTCGGGCAATGGTGTCATGCTCATCGAGATCCCCGATGGGGGGTTGACGGGCGAGGTCCTCACAAAACTCAGTAACGAGGACTTCGACTTCGACTGGGCAGCTGGTGGAGGCGGAGGTGGACAGGTAGATTCCGTTGTCGGTGGTGTCAACATCACCGTCAATGCTGCTGATCCTGTCAACCCCATTGTCGATCTCGATGCAGCAATCACAGGCGTATCCGTCAATGGAGTGACACTCGATGTTACGGGTGTTGCGTCTAATTTCCTCGACGAAACTGGAGCCTACTCGGAACCTCCTAATAGTGGGGGGTTGCTATCCTCGGAGTACCGGTTCAGTACGTCTATCGTGAAGGCTGACCCCGGCAGCGGTCGCTTCCGGTATGACAACGCGGTACACGCCAGCGTCACGGAAATCTTTATCGACGACATCAACAATGACGGCGTAGACATATCAACCTTGCTTGGCCTCATTCAAATCGGTGATCGGCTTTACATTCAGCAATCAGACGATGCATCAAAATTCGCTGTCTGGAATGTTGACGGTCCTGCCCCGGTTGACGAGGGCGGCTGGTGGACCATTTCGGTTCAACTTGTAAGCGATGGTGATGTTCTGGACAACAATGCCCGCTGCATTATTGTTCTGCAAATCGGCGGCGACATGGATTTGACTTACCTTCGCCTCGATACTTCGAATGATCCACTAACAGGCGAACTGGTAACTCAGGCTGTTCGCCCATTAACTGCCCAACAGCGCGAGCTTGGCACCGATGCAGAGCGGTGGATTCGCGTGTCCGGACGCTTGGGCGTATTCGTCGGTGAATCTAACAACACAGGCGGCGTCACATCGCCGCAAGGTGCGATCCGCACATTCGCTGGCACGGCTTCGACCGGCATTATGGCTGGCAATCAGGTCAGGTTGGATACCGGCGTCACGGAACTTTCTCTTGCAGGCGGCTCATATAAGGCAGTCGCCGTTATGGGCAACGTGTTCAGCTATTCAACCGGCGCGGCCCGGATCCTGAATGTAGGTGGTGGTTCGGTGTGTATGGGTTCGGCATTTTCCTACGGTGCCGGTAATGCACTTATCAACGCAACCGGGCCTGCAACATTCACCTGCGCGTATTCGTACACGGGATATGGCGCTACTGCAAACAATCACACGTTGCTCAACAGTGGCATTGGTTCGTTCCTGTCGGGTTATTCCTACGGCTACGGCACCGTGACCGTGACGTCATCCGGGCAGGGTTCATTCGTTCAGGGCTTTTTCAACGCCAACCTCGCCAACAACTTTACTGTGATGCGAGCAACTGGCGCGGGAGCATTCGCGCAGGGTGCAATCGCCAATGGTCTTTCCGGTGCCACCGGCACGATTGAGTCAACCGGCACAGGATCATTTGCGCAGGGTCACGTTGTCAGTGGTGGTACGATTTCGGCAAGTCAACCGGGCGCATTTGCACAAGGCCGCGCCAATAACAAAGATATCCTTGCATCTGGGCAAGGTTCATTTGCTCACGGACGGGCACAAGCAAGTGGCGACATCATTGCGTCCGGGATCGGGGCGTTCGCCATCGGCGACGCGAACAGCGGCGACATTATTGCCAGCGGTGACAACTCCTGTCAGTTTGGACCCGGCACAAACTCGCTGGACGACACGTTTCAAATCGGCGACGCTGGCATACGATTCAAAGGTACGACCGGCGTACCCGGCGTATTGCAAAACGGCGACTTCTGGATGGATACTACCTTGCGGCTTAGGTCGGATGGTATCAGCTGGAACTTCGATCAATCTGCAGCGTTCACGCGCAACGCAGCAATTGTGGAGGATCGTACATTGCTCGCCAGTGCATCGGCAACAACGCTAAACAACAACAACGTTTTGGCCGCGCTCATTGCGGACTTGCAAACCATTGGGGCGCTAGGATAGAGGATTAAACGATGGCAAGAGTTAGAGAACAACAACCATTGGTGAGGTATCTTCACTCACTCATTGACGAGATCATAGCTGATCCAACGTTCTCGCGGAATGACGCGGTGCAGTTCCTCAGGGGCAAGACGGTCGGCATTGACCAACCGGAAGCGGTGCTTTATTACGAAACTCTGGCGACAGTCTATGTAGCCATTGGTGCGCTCCCTGCTCCCGGCACTTACAACAGTTGGCGAGATAACGTGGTAGCTCAGGGTGAAACAAGATCGAAAGCGATGGTGCAACACATTCACCGGCAACTCAAAGAACACGCGATCATGGACGAAGTAAACAGGGCGTTGCGCAAACAGTGGCGCGCTGACTCGCTGGACGAAGCGGATGCTGAGATTGCGCATCTGGAAGCAATCCAGACCGCATCATCCGATCAAATTCTGATCGACGCGCTTGAATTCACACTGGTAGCATACCGGGAAAGGCGCGAAGTCGAAGGCAACATGGCGAGAAACCGATGAAAGACTTCCACATAATAACAGGTGTGCCACGTAGCGGATCAACGCTGCTGTGTAACATACTGAGCCAGAACCCAGACTTCTATGCAGGGGCAACGAGTCCGTTACCTGAAATCTTGGGCATCATGGTCAACAAGTTCAGTAACAGCATTGAGATTCAAGGTGCCTTACGGATTGATCCTGAGGGCGTTCTTAAGAAACTCAATCAGATGCTGATGGGTGTCATTGAGTCGTGGTACATGGATGAAGATCGAGTTGTATTCGACAAGTCACGAGGCTGGTCTTTCAATGCCAACCTGCTCAATGAGCTGTACGACGACATTAAGATCATCGTGACAGTGCGCGACCTGCGCGGTGTCTTCGGCTCCGTCGAGAAGCAGCATCGCAAGACCCCGATGTTTGATCAAGCGACTACTCCCATTGAGAAGACGGTACTTTCACGCGCCGATGTGATGTTTGCCAATGATGGGATGATCGGCATGTGCGCAGTCGGTCTGCAAGACTTGATGGCTCGATTGCCGAGTAAGGTGTACGTCTTGCAGTACGAGGCATTCTCGGTTGATCCGATAACCAAGATCAAAGAAATTTACAACTTCCTCGGGATCGATCATTTCGAACACGACCTCGAAAACATTGAAAACGTGTCCGAAGAACCGGATGCAAGTTGGCTCAACAAATTCCCTCACAGTGGTGAAGGATCTGTACAACCAACAGACCGTGGTGAGTGGCAGGATTTTATGTCTCCCGACATGGGGCAGACAATTCACAACTTGTACCCAAAATACAATGAACTCTTTGGGTATCAATAGGAGATCGAAATGAACAAGAACGTCGGACTAACGTACGTGAAGGACTTCAGCTTTCCAGCTGAGCAGGGCTTCACTGGTTCTGCCGGTAAAGCCAAAGGCTACAATCGTGGTGGAGCCGTGAGAAAAGCGAAGGGTGGCCCGGTCAAGAAAATGGCGGGCGGCTTCATGGGACCGGAACGCGAGATCACGGTCGATGACGTGACGATCACGACACCTCGTGCGAAAGGTGGTTACATGAAAGGTGGCATGCACGGCAAGCTGAAGAAAGCTGGCGCGAAGATGGGCTACTCCTACGGTGGTCGTGTGAAAGGTTACGGTGTAAGCGGTGACACTTCCGGTGAGTTTAAGATGAAGCGTGGCAAGCAAAAGACCATGGACACGGGTACTCAGCCTGCACGTCGCGGTCGTAATCAAGCCGAGATCGAGGCCGGAGGCACGAAGCGGATGCTGCCGGGATTGCACAAAGGCGGCAGGGTCGATAGCGGTGGAGGTGCACTGGCTGATGCTGCTATTAAACATGCCAAAAGAGTTCTGCATCCGAAGAAAGGTGCAATGAAAAAACCTTTGAAGGCTTCAGCTGCAGGCATGCCTGCAAACGTCAAGATGCACGGTGGGGCAGTTCATAAGGCGCGAGGTGGCAGCGTAAAAAAATAGCGAGGCGGGAAGCTGAGAAAGTTATGGATAGACACGTCAAAGCTCCTCGCCCACGCGGACATCAACAACGTCCTCGCGGTGGTCGGGGAAGTAGCGCACGCGGAGCGAGATAGATGCCGACATCAGGAACAGTAGGTTCAACGACTTTTTTGAACCAGCAACTTATCGACCACGCCTTCCGGCGTTGCAAGATGGTTGAGCAACAGATCACAGGTGAGCATTTGCAAATTGCTCTCGAACTGCTGTGGCTGTATGTCATGACGCTCAGCAACAGAGGCATTAAGCTCTGGAATGTTGTGCCAATCCTCCTGCCGATTTACGAGCGCAACCAGACTGTGCCGTGTCCTTTGGGTACCGAAGACACCTACACGATCAACCTGCGCAATGCGCAGCGAGTCATCGGTTCGGCAACTGCGTCGGAAGGTGTCGCGGGCAATGCCTTTGACAGTGACTTGGCGACAGCGTGCACACAGATCGCAGCACTGGGCACCATCACCATGGATCTGGGTAGTGACGGTGCCACTGCAATTCCTATCTTCGGCATCATGCCCAACGTTTCAGGAACGTGGGACTACGTGATCGAGGCGTCGAACGATAACTTCGTCACCGCAGTGCCGTACATCACACGCACTGGGCAGGAAGTCGTGCAAGACGAGTGGATCTGGGAAGACGTGCAGGCACCGAGTCGTGAGACTGAGTATCAGTTTTGGCGTCTGCGTGCGACCGGCACCACGGTGCTTGATGTCATTGAGCTGGTCTACCAGAACAAGCCCAATGAGATTCCGATGTACAAACTCAATCGGAATGACTACGCAAACCTGCCTGACAAATCAAGCACTGGCCGACCGACACAGTTCTGGTACGACAGGCAACGCATACGACCGGAGATCGAGTTGTGGCCGAGTCCCGGTGCAGAATTTACGTTCGATCAGATTACGGGCTTCGTGCAACGACAGGTGCAGGACGTCGGTGCATTGACAGACGAACTGGAAGTGCCTGATCGTTGGTACCTCGCAATTATTTGTGAGCTTGCTCGACAGTTGAGTCGTGAAATTAAAGAGGTGGATCTTTCGCAGATACCCTTCATCGATAGCGACGCAGAAAAGTATTTGAAAGACGCATGGACAGGTGAAACCGACGAGTCGGAAGCCTACCTGCGTCCTAACATCGCACCGTACACGAGGTAATCATGCCAGTTTTTTTAGATCCAACCGGGAAGACAACGTACGGCATCGGCATTTGCGCCAGATGCTCCCGTAAGTTTTTTCTGGAAGATCTGCACTCAGACCCGAACAGTCCGGGGCTGAAGGTGTGCATCGATGATCTCGATGATTACGATCCGTATCGTCTGGCTCCACGTCAGGCTGACCGGATCACGTTGCCGTTTTATCGACCGGACGAGCCTCTCACAACTGGGGGACCGAACCCGAACGTTAATTTCCTTGGTGGTATCCGAGAAGCTCTTGGTGAAAGTCCACGTGAGAGCGAAGATGGGAGACTGCGCGTGCTTGAAGATGCAACAGTGAATCAGGATGAGGTCACGTAATGGCTAACATAAAAATTTCAGCGCTACCACTAGCATCGTTGCCTCTCGATCTCCCGAACACCCTCTTTGAGGTGCAGACATTCGAGGCTGGTATCGAGGTTAGCCGCAAGGTTACGGCAGAGGAGCTGGTAGGGAGTATCTCTGGGCTTGATGCGACTTTCATCACGGTGAATGCGAATGCGTCTTTGCCGAACGAACGGATACTGACTGAAGGACAATTCATCAGCATCGCTGATGCCGGTGCTGGTAATCCGATAACGATTAGCGTCTCAGCGGCACTTGCATGGGCCAATCTCAGTGATGTTGATATAGAACAAGCTCAAACCGGCAGCTTTATATATAGCATCGATGGCACGGATTGGGAGGACACTGGCGGAGGTCTGCTTTGGGATGACATTGCCGGAGAGCTTTTAAATCTCTTCACCTACGTTGCACTCGGCGGCATCGCATTACGCAATGCGAATGGTGATTGTTTCATTGACAATGTTCTCTTGGGCGGAGGGCAATTCCAATATACCGTCTCAGTTGCAGGTAACGATTTCGTGCGCCTCCGGGACGATGGTCTCGCATCATTCGGTCAGTCCGGTGGCTCGCAGAACACGACACTGCAGTCTGGGGTTGAAGTTGACATCGTCCGCAACGGAGTCGATCAGGTTGCCTTAACGTTAGCTCCTGCCGCAGGTGGTTTGTCAGTCAACAACACGCTAACAGGTGCAGGTCTTGAACGTGTTCTGACCATAGGTGATATTGGTGCTGGCAATCCATTCGCTACATCGCTAGGCATCTTGGGCGATATCAATACGGCAACTCCGCCGACGACCGAAGCGATTACGGCTGACCTAGAGTTACGCGATCTCCAAAACGTCAACGTCATTGGATCGTTTGGTTTCGATGCCAGTAATACGCTTGATTTAAAGAACCTCATGCGCGGTGGAGAATTACTGTTCAGTGCGACTGACGCAGGTGGAGCAGAGGCATTCGCGTACTTCTTTGATCCGGCTGCTTCGTTCTGGCTGCGTCATGGTGCTACTCAGGAGATTGTCATTTTCTCCCAGTCAGTCTCTGCAGGCGGAGTACTTGTTGCGAATGGTGTGACGGGTGCCGGTGGTAATTCTAGAGTTAGAACTGCCAGTGATAAAGGTGCGAAGGAAATAGAGTTCAACTTTGATACCAACACCGACACGGGTTCTGATCCGGGAAGTCAAGACTTCAGGATGAACAATGTCAATCCTGCATTGGTTACAGAAATCGCAGTCGCTGATCAAAGTATCGCTTTGCAAACTGAATTTGATCTCTTCTGGGGTGCGGAATTAGTCTCTGGTGATAAATTATTCATCGTTCAACCGAACAGTCAGGATAACTGGGCGCAATATGAATTGACTGGTCCTCCGGTTGATCAAACAGGATGGTGGAATTTCCCAGTAAGCTTGATCGCCAACGGAACTATCTTTGACACCACAAGACTGTGTCGTTTCTCGTTCTCGCTTGCCAGTCTTGCTGCAGGTGGAGGATCAGCCAGTCAGTTAGTCGATGGTTCTGCCAACGTCGCTGTCATTGCGGAAGGTTCTGGTACCAGTGCCATTCGCAGCGTCGGCAATATAGACGCCGAAGGTCGCGAGCTTGAATGGCAACTCGCAAACGGAACAACCCGATTCAGTATCGGCAACGAATTCTTCACCGACATGATTCTTCGGAATCACATTGCTGGTCGTCATGTCATCATCAACGTTGGGACAGGAGGTGGCACTAGAATACGAGCGCACTTCTCCGGTGATGCCGCGAATGGTGGCGTAACTCTTTACGCTGGCACAAGCGCAACCGGTCGGCTGGCAACTTCTAATGAGGGTGTTCGCATCCAGAATGGAACGCTGTTCCTCGCTGAGCAAGCAGCCCAAGAATCAGATGACACAGGCTTCGGTCAGCTCTTCGTTGACTCAGCAGACGACGCGCTTCATTACATCACCGAGGTTGGAGTTGATTTTAATCTGTCAGCAGGTGTCTTCGATCCTACGCTTGATCAAACCATCTCTGGTCATTGGGAATTTACAGATGTTCAGGGTGTTGACTTCGGTCCAAGCTGCGAACTGGATCTGCGGAACAACGCAGATGACAGTAGCGTGTTCATTCAGAACCTCGGTCCTATATTTCAATTTGGTATCGCTGGTGGAGACTTCGGTGATGGTGTCTTTCAGATTAGCCAGAGCAGCTTCGCGAGAGTTGAGTGTCCGGTTATCTTTATTGGAGAACAGGCAGCATCTGAGGCCGACATAGCAGGGGATGGGCAGATCTGGGTTGAGAGTCTTGTTCCCAACACACTGATGTTCACCGATGATAGCGGCACTGAAATGCGGGTCAGCACTGTTCAATGGTTCAACAACTTCGGTGGACAGCAGCAGGTCAACAACTCTACAACTCCTGTCGTAATTACGCAGTTGAGTGGCTTCCAGTTGGATGCTAATTCGGTTTACCACATCGAGATATTCTTAAAAGTTAATCAGGCAAGTGCAACACCTGATCTCTTACTGCGGTTGAATCCTCAGGGAGCAGGAACTCTCTCTGACGAAGTCTTCCAGATCACGAGCATTGCTGCCACAGGTGTATTCACGTTCCAAGACACCAACGTCCATACGGTATTAGGAGCAATTCAGAATGCAACGGGTAATCATACAGTTCACATCATCGGTACAGTGGATGTAGGAAATGGGGACCTTTGGGACCTTGAGTTCGCTCAACAGATTGCTACGGCAGCAAATACAATTATAGACGATGCATCGTATGTCAAGGTCACGAAGATTGGACCGGGACCATAACGGCGAAAGCCACAACAAAAGAGGAAAGTAAAATGGCAAAGCAAGAAGTATCACCAGTACAGATCCAGATGGCAGCAGCTGCTGGCGTAAAGTTGTTGCAAATAGATGACCTCCCGGTGCCCATGAGCATCGCAAAGTCGGGTGCCCTGAATATTCTTGAAGGGATGTTGCAGGCTCTGGCGCAGGGTGAAGTAACGCTTGCACCACCACAGCCGCAAAATATTGCAGGAGCTGGAAAAGTCCCCCCTATAGCTCCCGTGGAAACCCCACCCCAAGGGGACCAAGAGCAAAACGGGGAAGAGGGAAAGGCCGCAAACGAAACCGAAAGCGAAAAAGTCGCTGAAGGTTAAGAGGTAAGGAAATGGCAACCAAGCAAGAGATTAAGGAACGCGGGATTCGCATAGGTGTGAATCAGCTCGTGACGTATGCGACGCTCGTGCCTATCTTCTGGTTTATCGCTCAGCCCATTCTGGTGAGCGCGCTGGCTGAAGAGATGCAGGATTCGATTAAGCAGACCGTCGCAGCTGAGGTCTCTCCGATCAGCAATGCGTTCGTTGCTCTTTTGCAGCGGGACATCAACGCCACGAAGAAAGATATCGCGGCGTTGAAGTTCCGTCAACGACAGGCTACCGATTGGACAGCTGAAGATGCTGCGTACTTAGCAGATCTGGACATTCAGTTGGATGCTTTGGAAGAAGCGAAGGATGCATTGCAGGCGAACAACACAACCTGATGTACATATACGGAAAAACATCACGGGAGAACTGCGACACATGTGCACCACCGCTGATCGAGGTGATGGAACTGGGGCTCAGCAGGTCGCCAGTTGATATCTCCATTGTGCGTGGATGGTCAGGTGAAGATGTTCAGAACATGCTTTTCAGGAAAGGCGCGAGTACGAAGGAGTGGCCTTTCTCGGAACACAATTTTCTGCTGGAGGGTAAACCTCACAGCAAGGCTTTTGACTTTGCCCCTTACGTGGATGAGGTCAAGATTCCGTGGGATGACACCCACTTGTTTGCAGTCGTTGCCGGAGTATTTCTTTCTGCGGCAGTTGAACTGGGCATTAAATTGCGCTGGGGTGGCGACTGGGACATGGACGGATTAACGACCGACCAGTCGTTTATGGACTGGGGTCATTTGGAAATAGAGGAGTACTTGGTATGAATGTTAATACACTCGTAGGTGCACTGATCGCAGCGTTGATTCTATTTACATCAACCGTCGTGACGTTGTTCACCAACAATCCAGATCTGACGTTTGCGCAGTTATCGACAGCGACATGGGTGTCGCTCCTCGGTGGTGCGGCAGTAGCGTTCTTCAAAGACTATCAAGCGCTCACCACCCGACGCTTGGTGAATAAGGTCACAGGATCGGGTGATGGAGGTATATAGAATGAGGAAACTCGATTACCGCTACGCATGGTTAATGCTATGGCTCTTTGCTCTTGCAGGGTGTCAGTCTATAAATCCGATTGCGGCAGCGGAAACATCCGAGCAGCGAGCTTTTGCTGCTTACGGTACGTTTGTCATCTTTCAGGAGACGGCTGCTGATCTTGTTGAAGATCCAGCTATCCCTCGTGGTGCCAAATTACGCATCATTCAGGCAGAGGAACGAGCGAAGCCAGTGGCCGACAGTTTGTTGGAGGCCTACACAGCTTTCTTAATCATAAGAGCTGAATTCGACGCGGGAGAAACAAGCCAAGAACGCTTGGCTAGCGCGGCGAGGGAACTTGATGGTTGGATTACAAAGTTAGCTCCCCTGATGAATGAATTAATTCGCAACATCAAAGGAGCGAAAAACTGATGGATCCACTCTCATTAGCACTACTCGCAATCAACGGTCTGCGTACGGTGATGTTCAACCCTGCATTGGGTGGTGGCAGCAGCGTAAAGTTAGGCCAAGCCGCTGAGCTACTCGGCATACTCGGTGTTCTACTTGAGCAGGGTGACGATGCGCTCGACGATCTCAAAGCGTTCACTGCAACCATCGAAGACATGGCTGCAAGAGGTAGGGAACCGTCCCCTGAGGAATGGGACATCATGCGTGCAAGGTCCGACGACGCGCATGCACGTTTGCAGGCAGCGAAGGCAGAACTGCTTGGCGAAGAAGAGGAAGAAACTGTGGACGACGAAGTACCAGCCGACCCCGTGGACCCCGAGCCTGAAGCCGAGCCTGAGCCGGAACCTACACCTGTAATTGACACGCTGCCGGATGATGACCCGGTCGTAGATCCGAACGCGCCTTAAGGAATAAACCATGGCTGTTTCGATGACATTCAACTCGCTTTTAGAAGATCTCCGTGCGTATCTGGAGCGAGGCACGGCTGTCGATCCCACAGTGTTCGAGCAGCTCCCCAGCCTGATCAATTTGGCTGAAAGGGAGCTGGCGAATCGACTGAAGATATTGGGATTTGTGGCAAACGTGACCGATACGTTAGGTGTCGGACAGTCTGTCATCCCTAAACCTAACCGCTGGCGCGACACGATCTCGATTAACTTTGGTGTGGGAGCGACGCAAGTGCGCACCCCCCTGTTCGCTCGCTCGTACGAGTACTGCCGACGGTATTGGCCTGATGAAGATCTGACTGCTCAGCCGAAATTTTACGCTGACTACGATTACTTCAACTGGCTGTTTGTACCGTCGGCAGACTTTGCCTACCCATTCGAGGTCAACTACTGGGAGTTGCCTGCACTTCTGGATGCCACCAATCAGACGAACTGGACGACGGACTTTGCCCCGAACGCCCTGCTTCATGGTGCGCTCCTGCAGGCAACTCCATTTTTAAAGAACGATGATCGCATTCCCACATGGGAAAAGATTTACGAGAAGGACATTGCAATTCTTGAAGGTCAAGACATCAAACGCATTGTCGATAGGCAAGTTACTAGGGACACAGTCTAATGGGTTACTCCGACGTATTTGGCGGCAATTTGATCTTCCCATCGAGGGTCACTTATCTCGCACTCACCACAGCCATCGATGTTGTATTGCAGTGGCCGACCGAGCAACAGATCACGGGCGGCGACGTTGTTGCAGACATCATCGATACCAACACCACGGCTGGTGGACTCAACATCGACATGCCCGATGCCAGAAACACTTCGCAGGGCAATAAGGCGACGTTCAACAATGTTGGCGGCAATGAGTTCACTGTGCGGGATAGCACAGGTGGCACGATTCAATCTGTGCAGCCCGGTGAGCAGTGGGTCATTGTTCTAACCGACAATACGACCGAAGCAGGTGTATGGACACAGTTCCAGTTAGGCGGCAACGCAGCTACTCAGGCATCTGCTTCGACATTGGCTGGTGATGGTCTCCGGCCTCTGGGATCACAGCTCGATCAGATAATTGACTCAGATGTTAAAGCCGTAACACCTTTCACCGTAGTCAATGGTGATCGAGCGAAGTGTTTGGTTTACACCGCAGGCGCAGGCACGTGTAATTTGCCGTCAGCGGGAGTGGTCTTCAACAACTGGTTCTTCATGTTGCACAACGCGGGCAGCGGTACGCTCAACATTGTGCCTCCGTCTGGCACCATCGATGGTAGCGCAAGTCTCAACCTTGATCCGAATGGCAGCTGTTTCATCTTCACGGACGGTACTGACTTCTTCACCATTGGACTCACTGTCGCTTCGACCATTGCGTTCGATTTCGTATCGCTTGCGGTACCGGGATCTGGTGACTTCGTACTCTCTGGTGCAAATCTCAATCGAATTTCGTATCGATTCACAGGCGCATTGACAGGTAACCGACGCATCGTCGTACCGAACACGACGCAACAGTACTGGGCAGACAATCAGACGAGCGGTGCATTTACGCTTGAAATTGCTACCGCTGCAGGTGCAGGAATATTTGTCCCGCAAGGGCAGAGTGTAATTCTTTACTGCGATGCCACTGACGTAATCAACGCGACATCATCGACCAGTGTGGCGTTCCCGATCACCATTGGTCAGGGCGGCACGGGAGCAACGACAGCAGACGGAGCGATGGACAACCTCGGTGTCGGTCGTGATGTTCTCACTCCTGCACTCAGTGGTCTGGATGGAGGCGGAGATCTTGGGACTGATCTCACTCTGTTGTTGGACGTTGATAATCTCACATTAGAATTAGGCGTGGATACGGCAGTCGATACCTTTGCATTCTGGGACGACAGCATGGGGATGATGCGGAAGGCTACGCTCGATGTTCTTGGCCTCACCGTTGATGGCACTCCAGCTGATGACGAGATTGCAGTCTTCACTGGTCCGGGTGCAGTAGAAGGTGACTCAAACTTCAGGTGGACTGGCACAGCATTCCAAATTGAAGGTACAGGCGTCTTCGAGATTCGCGTCGGGACTGTGACAACATTCGATCTGAATGGCATGACCGAATTGAACATTCGTGGCATGGATGAGAACGATGACGGTCTGGTGCTTGAAGATGGTATGCGACTCACGTTCGAAGATCTGGCATTCGCAAATGACTGCTTCCTGAGAAACGAAGGCATCGGTGGTGGTTCGGGTACGCTGACACTGCGTTTCGATACCGTCGGTAGCTTTATCGTTCACGGTGGCGTTGCGGTAGACAACGGCACGGTCAGCATTACGATGACAGCCTTTGGCTCCCCGACTCGTGTCAACTTCAGCAACGCGATGCGCCTTCAAGGCTCGCTCTACCTGATGGAACAGCCGACAGCCGACACGAACATCGTCGCTAACGGTCAACTTTGGATTGACGACGACGTACCGACCCGCTTCCGCTACACGGACGACGCCGATAACGATTTCGTCGTTGCCATATCGGGAGGCGTCTTCGGCGCGAACGTCGAGGTCAACAATGACTTCAACTTCAACACGACCGACAACCGAGCAGACAATTGGATCGGTCACTACTTTGACGGCTCGAACAATGAGATCACGTTGGAGGATAGTGGCAGTCAAGTCAACTGGCCTCTCTACACGACGATCCAGATCATCGCACCGGGCAGCGGTGTGCAAACGATTACTGAAGGCAGCGGCGTGACACTCTTCTTCGACAACGGTGACGATACGGTCGGTGGCGTTACCCTTCAAGGTGGTGTC
>Ga0209988_10000596_pt1 | contig 22761 bp, 17 predicted proteins | sample N075metaG_FD_183115 | JGI IMG/M metagenome (GOLD analysis project Ga0209988, IMG submission 183115) | Deep subsurface microbial communities from Kermadec Trench to uncover new lineages of life (NeLLi) - N075 metaG (SPAdes) (version 2) | ecosystem: Environmental > Aquatic > Marine > Ocean trench... | reverse complement strand
TTCCCGCCGAGATAAGGGCCGAAGCCACTCGAGGTCGTCGGCCGCTCGGAGACCCGCGAAACGATGTATCCGAGCAGTCCCATCGTCAAGATTCCGTATTCAGCCCATCGTCAAGATGCCGTATTCAGGAATGGCGCTGGCATCGAGGAAACCGGCCGTCTCGGGCGTCGATTCGCGCACGCGTAACGCGAAGTGCGTCAGATCGCGGTGATAGTTCACCTGGTCGTAGCGAACCTCTCGACGAAGCGCCGCTGCCAGGTACTGCCGCATCTGGGGTACACCGGACGCGTGGAGCGCGATGGCGGGCCACAGGAGGATCACCCCCAGGCCCGCGGAGAGTACGCCGGCAAGCCGCTTTCGCCCCCAGAGACGGCGCCCGGCGAATCGACCGACCTGCGCGATCGCAACGGCCACAGCCACGGCGCCGGCGGGGGCGAAGTCGTTGCCGTAGCGGGTGTTGAAGAGCGCCATCACGCCGAAGCTGGCCGTCCAGAAGGCGAGGAAGATCGCCGCCTCGCGAACTTGGCGTTCCCGGGCGCGCCACAGCACCGCCAACGGTGCGATCGGTATCACGAACGCGATGTAGCCGAAGTAACGCAATGCGAGTTTCGCGGTTCCCCCGGAGAAAAGCGGTCCGCTCTCGAGATTTCCCGCCATCCAGGGGTCGGCCTTGCCGGCGTACGCGAGGGCCGCCGCGACGCCGTCCCGCGGCCCGGAAAACGCGAGGAAGGCCAGACCCAGGCCGACTATCGATGCAACGACCCGCACCAGGCGGTACTCCCATCGGCCGGCGGGCTTCCAGCGCTCCCAGCCGGCCACTCCCGCTGCGATCGCACCGAACGCCAGCAGGACCGCCACGTGCATCCGCGACAGTTCGATGACCGAGTAGTGCTCGCGGATCCCCATTTCCGAGAGCGCCACCTCTGGCGTGATCAGCAGCGCCGTTGCCCAGGCGCCGATCGCATAGGCCATCAGCCAGCCGCGGCGCACGCCAGCGCCGGCGATGCACAGCAGCGCTGTTTCCCCCAGCGCGAGGTAGAGGAGACTCCCCTGCCACGTCAGCATCAGCGACGCGCGAGCAAGAACGATACCTGCGTGACTCGCCCACAGCCATCGCCCGCCGTTGGGAAGCCGTAGAGACCAGAGATAGAACGCCACGAGCCAGCCCCCCTCGAAGGCAACCGCAGCGTGGTGGTCCGGGTTTCCGACCGCCGCGTAGCGTGCCGCGATCGGAAGCACGGCGAAGATGCTCGCCGCACCGAGAGCGACGCCGCGGCCCTCGACGGCTCGAGCCGCCGCGTAGACGGCAAAAACCGTCAAAGCTCCCAGGGTCACGGGCGCCCACGCCAGAACCTGGTCGAGAATCGCAGGGGTGTTCCCCAGAGCCCGGCCGACGGCGGCCAGCGAGAAATCGTACAGCGGTGGCCAGGGTATGAAGGCGCCCGTTGGATGATCCAGATACGGATCCCAGCGCAAGATCTCAGGAAAGTTCACCATGCCGTACAACGCTCGACGCGCGTGGTACTGGGCGTCGTCGCCCCGCAGAATCACCTCGCCCCAGCCCGTGAAGACGTGGCGCAGCGAGAGCGAACGGACTGCGAAGGCGAGAATGGAGATGAACACCAGGCCAAGCCCCGCGACCCACTGACGGCGCATCACCTCTCCGCGGGGTGGTTCGGCACGCCGATGATCGGTCGTTCGGCCGCGTCGGTCGTCACGCAGCGGCCCCCGGTCCGAGGTCCAGAGTCGGCTTCACCCGCTTAGGATGCCACTTACACTGTCGGTGGGCCACGAGGCGTGACCCTATTCTACCCGTCGATCGATCATGCCCAGCGTGGTCGCGCTGGAGGCAACCTCAGCGAAAGATCGCCCGGTCCACATCGACGACTCTCGAGACGGGGTCCAACTTGCTATCGCATCTCTTCTCAACGGTCTGACCCGACGGAGATCAGCGCTTCAAGCTGCGTTCTCGGTAGCGGCGGCAGGGGAAGCACAGCAGCCAGGGCCAGTCTGAGGGGAATTGGGCCGGTGGCAGGGCGATCCGGCTGGGATTCGAGAGCCCGAGTGTCTTCCTGTCGATGTTCAGCCGGGCCGTGGGCACGACACCCGGGCGCTATTTCCACAGCAAGCTAGAGGACTCTGGACGATTCGAAGTCCGTTCGCTCGCCACGATGACGATCTCTTCCAGTGAATCTGCGGCCAGGTCCCCGGGTATCTCCCGATAGTTCCCGCGTCCCTTCTCGAAGAAGTCCACGGTGAGTTCTGCAAGAAAGATTTCGATGCGGTCCCGCTGGACCCGCTCGCGGGCTCTTCTCCCACGAGCTACGCCAAGCACGATTGGGAAAATTCAGCGGTAGCCGCCGAAAAATTCCGTGGCATAGGCAGAAAAAGAACGAGAACGATTGGATTCGTAGACATCCGAGCCCGATCTCAGCGCGGTTCGCTGAAGTGGGTGACACGCCCGCAACCTAGAGCCTTCGGTCAACGCGCAATCGTCTGGATGCCCGCGCGACCACTGCCACGCGTCTCCGCCCGACGGCGCCAACTCAGCGCAGGAGCTCGGGATGAGCGCGCAGGTATGCGCCCACCGCTTCGGCGGCGATCTCGTTGGCTTCTTCGTTGGGGTGTTGATCCGTCGCGTGGACCCACAGCTCCGGCCCCTCGTAGTCTCGGTAGCTGTCGCGAAGATCGAGTACCGGAATGCCGAGCGACTCGCAGTAATCCGAAACGATGTCGTGCACCTTCTGGAAGGGATAGTGGCCGTTCAGGTTGTGGAAGAACGGGAAGATCACGACGAGTAGGGAGCTGCCCCGCTCGCGCAACAGCTGTTGGATCTGCTGGAGAGCCTCCCGACTCTGCCGCCAGCCGGGAGACTCAGCTGAGAACGCGGCCACGCTGTCCCGGACATGGTTGCGCGCCGTGTATAGCTGCTGGAAACGCTGGCGCGCCCAGCCCCACAACTTCGAGAACTCCGAAAGCCGGTCGGGGCGCTGGTAGATCGAAGTGTAGTCGCGGAAGAACTCGACCTTCTGTCGATTGTCGTAGAGGTCTATCTCCACATCGTTCGGGACGTAAAACAGGATGACCAGGTCTGGATCGTAGGACAGGCCCGCCTCGCGCAGCGTCGCGAGCTGGTCACTGGTGTTCGTGCCGCTGGTACCCGTGTTGATCGTTTCGACTCGCCCAATGTCCAGACCTTCTTGCAGACGGATACCGATCTTGGTGAGAGCGATGTCTTCGCGTCGCACCCCCTGGCCGAAGAGATAGCTGTCGCCGAGACCCAGGATGCGGAACACGCCCAGGGGCTTCTGGAGCGAGTGCTCCACATCTCGCCAGCCCATCGAGTTGTGAATGTGGTCGATGGTGTTGCCAGCCTCGAAGTAGCCTCGCGGATTCGACGCGTAAGTGCTTCGAACCGTCACCCGGGGTATGAAACCGTGGGGCCTGCGCTCGGTCGGCCCGCCGGGGGCTCGCATCACCTGGTCTCGACGCGGCTCGGGGTAGTGGGCCTCGACACCCACCAGGCGGAAGATTGCTTCGAAACCCGCAATGGTGAGGATCAGAGAGGCAAGGGCGATGGCAGGACGGATCAACCAGTCGGAGCGCTGGAGCAGGACCCACACACCCACCGCGAACAACATCGCCTGGGCCAGCAGGATGCCCGCGAAGACTGCCGCGGATTCGATGTGCCCGTCTGGGACGATCGTGGCCTCCAGGCTCCACGGATTCACGCCAACTGCAACACCCACGTACACTACAGCCGCAAATCGGGAGGCGAGCCGCGAACGAAAGTCGATTTCACGGAGGGTCGATTTCACGGAGAGTCCAAGTCGGCAGAGATCCTTCTACGCCCGCAGAGCCCGCTCAGTCAAGAGAGAATCAACCTCGCGAGAAGGTTGAGAAACACCCAATCCCATGCCCGCTTCTGTTCCGCGTGGACTAGCGTTTCGGGGTGCGCAGCAAGCTGGTCGAGCTTCGACCCCGACGTAAAGGAGACCGCGAGGTCACCGTCTATGTCAAAGGCTTTCTCGCACGAGGCGAGAAGGCCGACCACTTCGGGCGCTGGCTCGCCTGCCACGAGGCGCTGGAGCAGAGCCACGCCTGGGGACCCTGCGCGTTCGGCTACCACTGGCCGTCCAGCGGCTTCAGCAAGATGGCGGCAGCTGCGGGTGCCGCCAAGGGTGCCGTGGACTTCGTGCGCGTGGTGCGGAACGTGCGCCGCGCCGTATCCATGGGCAACCTGGGCATGATCGTCGGCGAGCAGCTTCTCACGGTCAGCGCCCTCTTCGTCTACCAATACTTGACCGCCACGCGCAACGCGCAGGCCCTCGCCGAAGAACACGCAACCCAGTTGGCGGCGCTGGCCGAGGGAGGTGCGCGAGTCCGGGTCGTGGCCCACTCCCTGGGCTGCCGCCAGGTCATCGAAGCGGCAGCCAGCCTCCCCCCCGAACAGCGACCGGACGAGATTCACCTCTGCGCCCCCGCCGTCCGCGAAGACGACGTGGCCGAAAAGCTCGCCTCCCTCGCCCGCGGCGCGACCTATCTCTATTACACGGAGAAGGACCGCGTCCTCGAGCTGGGCTTCACCCCGCTGGCCGGCGGCCGCGCTCTCGGTTACTCAGGACCGCGCAGTGCCTACGCGGGCCTCACGGCGCTGGACGTGAGCGAGCGATTCGACTTCTTCGTGCACGCGGAGTACAAGACGCGCTTCGGACAACTCGTGCCGGAGGCAGCGCAGCGAGGGCGCTGAGGACGCCAGACCTCGGGCCGCCGTTCAGTCCTCGCGGTACAGGGCCACGAAATCCTCATCGCGAAACCCGTCCGCACCCCGGCGAGCCGGCCCTCGGGAAAAGGGTGACTTTTCGGCCGTGCTTCTAGACGACCTCGATGTCGATGCCGCGGTGCTGGAAGGCGGCAGCCAGATCGCGTCGCAAGAAGTTACGGGCATCGGCGTCGTCTCGCAGCTGGGCATTCATGTGGGCCAGACCGAGTCCGCGGACCGTATCGCTGCCGTGTTCTGCGGGACAGAGCTCCGAGAACGGCTTCATGGCTTCGCCCACCGATACGAAGTCCACCCCCGCCGCGCTGGGCATGGCGCCGCTCTTGAACTGCATACGCAGCATTTCGTGGCGCTCCTCGGCACCGTCGACGAAATGGACATGTTCCGCATTGCGCAACACCACCAGGCGCTTGTCGCAGCGCAGCTCCCGATGAAGCCTGCGGAGCTCGTCGATCATGATGAGCGAATCGTTCTCGGCGGCGAGAACCAGGGTCGGTACATCGCGGCCCCAACCTTCGAGATCAAGCAGCGGCTCCAGGAAGTTCGTCCCGAGCGGGCCAGCCCCGAACGCGGGCACGATCGGAAACGAAGCCCGGAAGCGGCTGTCGAGGGAATTGACCGCCAAGGTCGTCCATCCGCCGAAGCTCACACCGCACGCCCCGATGCGCTTCGAGTCGAATTGACCGTTCAGTTCGGAGATGACCCCGTCCATCAGGCGGTCGACGACGTAGCTGACTTCCTTCGGACGGTTACCGGCCGAGATCAGCATGTTCATGCGCCTCGGCCCCTCCGAGGCTGACCTCAGGTCAGCCATCAGGTCCATCACGGTGCTGCCCGGGTGGTCGACCGATGCGACGGCGTAGCCGTGGCTGGCCAGGTGGGTGCAGAGCTGGGTGCAGGCACGGCGGTGACTGGTCGCACCGTGGGAGTAGACGACCAACGGAAGAAACTCGTTGGCAGGCGCGGCATCGCGCACGGCGTGCTGACGCGCAGCGGGAAAACCAGCGACAACCTCGAATTCGTCCTGGCTGGTAGCATCGAGGTCCTGACCCCGGTGCGCTTCGGTCGCGGGGTACCAGAGCTCCAGCGTGAGTGACGAACCGCCGGGCGCGTCGTCGAGCAAGGTGGTGCGCACACCGACGGGATGGAAACCTCGCGCAAACCAATCGACCATTTCACGGACCTCCAGCGACAACCGGGAGGGGCCATCCTTCCTCCGGAGCAATGCGGGAGTCAAGCCCCGTGGTCCAGGGAAACGAGCAGCGCGTCGTCGGCCGGCGCCAGGATCTCTCCGATCACGGCCGCCTGGTCGTCGCCAGCGTCGTGGAGCGCCTCGAGCGCCGCGTCGGAGACCTCTGGGGGCAGGGCCATCAGCAAGCCACCGGAGGTCTGCGGATCGAACAGCAACTCGGCGGCAAGCTTCTCACCCGCCTGGGCATCCGCCAGCAGCGGTCGAAACGCCGACGCGTTCTGTTCGTGAAACGTACTGCGGATGCCGCATTCGACGAGGAACGAGGCGCCCTCCAGGGTGGGAAGGTCGGCGAGACGCAGCCGCGCGCTCACACCGCTGGCGCGCAGCATCTCCAGCAGATGACCGGCCAGCCCGAACCCGCTGACATCGGTGCAGGCTCGTGCAGCCATTTCACGTGCGACGCGCGCGGCCTGTGAATTCGATCGGAGCAGTGATGCGTGCAGAGCTTCCACCCAGCGCCCCTTGGCTCGACCCTGCATGTCGGCCGCCAGCAGCACTCCCGTTCCGAGCGGCTTGGTCAGCACGATCCGATCGCCCGGCTCGGCACCGTCGAGCGGAAGCCAGCGTTCCGCATCGCCGAGATCGCCCATCACCGTGAGCCCGACGAAGAGCTCGGGCCCGGCGGTAGAGTGGCCCCCCACCAAGGAGATTCCCAACGGGTCGAGTGCGGCGCGCACCCCGGCCAGTACCTGGTACAGCGTCTCCTCCGCCCGGGCCGATCCATCGAGCGGCACCGTGACGACCGCAAGCGCGTGGCGCGGACGCCCGCCCTTGGCGAGCACGTCGCTGACGGCATTGACGGCCGCAACGCGACCCACGAGCCAGGGATCGTCGGTGAACGCGCGAAACGCATCGACAGTAGCGAGCACGACATCGCCTCCCGTCGTTTCGAACGCGGCCGCATCGTCGGGTCGGTCGAGCCCAAGCAGCACCGAAGGGTCTCGGATGGGCGCATCGAGGCGTCCCAGCGCACGCGACAGCGCCGACGAATCGATCTTGGCGGCACAGCCGCCGCACTCCATTTGCTCCATGCCCATCGATTCGGGGCTCGGAAAACCGGCGGCTGGCGCGCCATCGACATCGAGCACCTGGAAGCGACCCATGAAGCGGCGATCGATCCAGTCCTTGAGCTTCCAGATGGCGGAGCCGGACGAGGCCAACCCCCACTTGGTACCGAACGCCCGGCCGTCGCCCAGGGTGAGCAGCGACAAGAAATCGCGTTGCGGTCGGAACTTGCGCAGCGAACGCCCTTCCAGGGACGCGCGCAGATTCGAATCGAGGACGGGACCCGAGCGCACCGCATAGACGCCGGCTTTCGGAATCCAGCCGTGGCCCGTGATCGATGCGCAGTCTCCGGCCGCGAAGAGGCCCTTGAAGCCCGCAACCTCGAGAGTCTCATCCACCAGGACATAGCCCTTCTCGTCGCTCGGAACCGGCGACAAGCGGGCCAGGGCCGGTGCCACCGCACCCGTCGCCCAGAAAACCAGATCGGCATCCAATCGATCTCTTCCATCGGAGATGATCACGCAGTCCTTTTCCAGAGACGTGACGCGGACTCCGCAACGAACTGCGATCTCGTGCTGCTCGAGTTCGCGCCGCATCCGGCGGATCACCCGAGCGTGTCGACCCGGCAGGATCTGATCGGAATCACAGACCAGGGTCAGCTCCCGATCGAGCCCCTCAGCGGCCAGGCGCGCATTCACCGCACAGGCGAGCTCGACGCCTGCGGCCCCGCCACCGACGATCACCACGCGGGTCGGCCTACGGCGGGAGATGTACAGCTGCCGCAGCCGCGATTCGAGAGCATCGACGAGCGCGGTCAGCGGACGCGTCGCGAGCGCGTGCTCGCGTACGCCCGGCAGATCGAGTCCCTTCACGCTGCTGCCCACATCGAGGCTCGCCACGTCGTACGCGATTGGCGGCCGACCCTCCAGCTCGATCCTGCGAGCCCTGGGATCCACCAGGATCGCCGGCGAGAGGATCACGTTGGCCCCCGCACGGCGCGCCAGGGGCACGACGTCGATCACCAGCTCGTGGGCTTCGTATTCCCCGGCGACCAGACCGGTTACCATCCCGGAGTAGAGGGCCTCGGGTCGGTCCACGACCACACTGAGCCGCACGTCGGGCAGTGGCTGCATCATCCAGCGCCGCAGGACCTGAACGTGGGCGTGACCGCCACCGACGAGCACGAGCTCTTTGGGGGGTCTGGGTCGATCGGCCTGGGTCTTCACGCTGCCCCATTTGTACCACGTGGTGACGGAACATCCGTCGCAAGGGACGTGCCCGTCAAGCCGCCTCGTCGTGGGACCCGGACGTGCTTTCCACCGCGTGCGGCCGCTCCCCGCGCGGTCGCCGCCAGCTTCGCACCACGTCCTCGATGATGATATAGCTGCACGGTACCAGCACCAGCGTGATGGCCGTGGCGAACATCACACCGAAGGCCATGGACGTCGCCATGGGAAGCAGCACTTTGGCCTGCACGCTGCGACCGAGCAGCAGCGGCGTGAGACCGACGAAGGTCGTAATCGCCGTCAGGACGATCGGGCGGAAGCGCGACGCCGCAGCAAGTTCGACGGCGTCCCGCAGACTCTTCCCCGCTGCGCGCTGGCGATTGACTGTATCGACCAACACCAGGCTCGCGTTGACCACGACTCCCGAGAGGGCCACGATGCCCATTACCGACGAGAAGCTGATGGTCTGGCGCATGATCAGATGCCCGGCCACGGCGCCCACGATGCCGAACGGGATCACGCTCATGATGATGAGGGGCTGAAGGTAGGAACGGAGCGGAATCGCCAGCAACGCAAAGATGGCGAGTAGCGCCATCGGATAGCTCCGTGCCAGGCCCGCGAAGGCTTTGCCCTGGTCCTCCTGCTCTCCTCCTACGCTCAGCGTCAGGCCAGGATAGGTCTCCATGATCTCGGGCAGGTGCTTCTCACGGAAGTCGACCAGCACCTCGTTCGAGGTGATGATCGAGCGATTGACGTCGGCGGTCACGTTCACCACGCGCTGCCGATCGATACGATGGATATCGGAGTAGCCACGCCCCAGCTTCGCCCGCGCCACGCTCCAGAACGGCACCTCGGCGCCATCGGCCGTGCGAATCCGCAGATTGTCGAGATCGTCCAACGAGCTCCGCTCGTCGCGCGGATACCGCACCATGATCTTCACATCGTCCCGGCCGCGCTGGATCCGTTGAACCTCCTCACCGTAGAAAGCCTGTCGAACCTGTCGCGCCAAGTCGACCACGGTGAGGCCCAGGGGCTCCGCTGAAGCCAGCAGTTCGAGCTGGATCTCCCGCTTGCCGGGTTCCATGGAGTCAGCGATGTCGAAGACGCCGGGATAGCTGGCGAGGCGCTCCTTGACGTCCTCGGCCACAGCATCGAGCAGCACGTTCGCTGGCGCTCGCAGCTGGAAGTCGACCGGGGCGCCCGCCGAGAAGACCTTCGACATGAAGACCAGCTCGCTGGCCCCCGGAATCTCGCCGACCATATCGCGCCAGCGATCCGCGATCTCGCTGGTCGAGATCGCGCGGTCTTCTGCGGGAACGAGTTCGAGAACGACCTCACCCAGATGTCCACCATCGACGCGCGGACCGCGGTTGTCGGGCCGTAAGGCATGGTGCCCTAGCGAGACGAGGCGATGGCGCACGAGTGACTCGCCGTCCTCGGCGAATTCCGCATCGATCTCCTTGGCAAGCAGATCACCCGTCTTTTCGAGCCAGGCCACGCCCTCGCGGGTCCGCTCGATCTCGATGCCTTGGGGCATCACCAGCTGAGCGGCGACGTAGTCGGCCTCGATGGCGGGAAAGAAGCTGAACTTCATGTAGCCGCCGCCCACCACGCCGAGCGTCATGATGAGCAGGCCCACACTCACGGCAACGACCGAATAGCGCCAGACCATCGCGCGGCGCAGGAACGGCCGATACTTCTCCGCAATGAACCGCTGCAGCCCCTGGGCAAAGCGGTCCTGGAACCTGGACCACCAGCCCGTGACTCCCGTCTTCGGCGGCTTCGCCTCACCGCCGACCTTCGAATGGCCGTGGGAGAGATGGCTCGGCAGGATCAGCTGGGATTCGATCAGCGAGTAGAAGAGGCACGCAATCACGGTCACGCCCATGAAGCTGAAGATCTGTCCCATCCGTCCGGGGATGAAGATCATGGGCGAGAAGGCGGCGACCGTGGTCAGCACGCCGAAGATCACGGGAACCGCGACCTCCTGGGTTCCCTCGATGGCCGCTCGAATCCGGTTGCCAGACCGCTGTTCGTGCGAATAGACGTTCTCGCCGACCACGATGGCATCGTCCACCAAGATGCCCAGCACCAGGATGAAGGCGAAGAGCGAGACCTGATCGAGGGAGACATTGAAGAAGGGCAGCACGATGAACGTACCGAGGAGCGCGATCGGCACCCCGAGAGTCACCCAGATCGCGAGGCGGAAGCGCAGGAAGAGCGCCAACGCGACGAAGACCAGCGCCAGACCGCTGGCACCGCTGAAGAGCAGCATGTTGAGGCGGTTCCGGAGCTGGATCGACGAGTCCCGCCAGATGGTGACGAAAACGCCTTCCGGAAACGTGCCCTGGGCCGACTTCACGTAGTCGCGCACGACGTTCGAGACGTCGACAGCGTCCTCGTCGCCGACGCGGTGGGCCCTCACCAATACGGCCGGACGGCCGTCGAACTGGGCCGACAGCTCGACCTCCTCGAAACCGTCGTTGATCTCGGCCACCTGCCCGAGCGTGAGACGGGTTCCGTCCTTTCGGGACAGGACCACGATCTCTTCGAGCGCCTGACCCGTTCGGGCCTGGCCCTTGGTGCGCAGCAGGATTTCACCGCCGGCGGCCTTGATGGACCCGCCAGGCATGTCGACGGACGAGCGGCGAACCGCCCGAACCACCTGGTCGAAGCTGAGCGCGTGACGCCGCAGCGACTCCTCGGAGACCTCGATTGAGATCTCGTAGTCGCGCGTGTAGAGCACGTCGACCTTCGACACGCCATCGAGCTCGGACATCTCATCGCGGACCCGCTCGGCCAGGTGCTTGAGAACGACCTCGCCCATGTCGCCCGAGACCGCGATGTCCATCACGGAACGATGGAAGTCCAACTTCGCCACCACCGGTCTCTCGACTTCGTCTGGAAAGTTTCGAATATTGTCGACCTTGTTCCGCATGTTGGTGGCGACCACGTCACCGTCGGCTCCGAATGCAACGTCGACCAGCACGAAACAGTGGCCTTCCCGGGCCGTGGTCCGAATCCTCTCGATGCCGATTACGGAATCGATGGCCTCTTCGATCGGAATGCAGACGCCCTCTTCCACCTCGATCGGGGACGCTCCGGGGTAGGGGACGTCGATGGTGACCAACAGGAAGTCGATGTCGGGAAAGAGCTTCGTCGGGATGGTCGGCGCCACCAGCAATCCACCCACGACGAAGACCATCATCAGAAGATTGGCTGCGACACTGTTGTGAACGAACCAGTCGATGATCTTCTTCATGACCGCACCCCTTCGGGCGCAATCATGGGCTTGACCCGCATCCCTTCGATGGGAGTGCGCAGCGGCGAGATCACGATCCGTTCGCCGGAGCGCAATCCACCGGTCAGGATGGCTTCGTCGCGATTCGTGCGCAGTACCTGCACCGTCCGCTCACGCAACCGGTCGTCGGCATCGACCGTCCAGACGCGGTCGCGATCGTGGAGCGCCGAACGCGGAATCACCGTGGCGTTCGCGAGCTCGCGACCTTCGATCACGGCGCGAACAAACAGACCCACGGCCAGGGGCGGCCGCCCTCCGGACGGGTCGTAGGGTGACTCGACCCGGGCGACCACGTTGACGGTGCGGGTTCGTGGGTCGATCTCGCCTTCGGTGCGATGCACCCAGCCTTCCCAGGTGTACTCACCGCCGGCGAAGCTGGCGTGCAGTTTCACCTTCGGCCCGGTCTGCTCGGACGCCCCGATCCCTCCCAGCTGGAGATCGAGAAAGGCGAGCTGCCGGTCGGGCACCGGCAGACGGATTTCGACGAAGTCAGTGGCGTAGAGCCTGGCGACGGGATTGCCGCGATTCACGAACTGACCGACGCCGATGTTCTCTTCGCGCACCCGACCCGTGAAGGGGGCGAGCACCCGAGTCCGCTCGAGATCGCGCTCAGCCTGCTCGAGCAGGGCGCGGGCTTCCTGCAGCGCAGCCGCTGCGATCTGGGCGGCGTTGGTGGCATCGTCGAAGCGGGCCTGGCTGGCGGCACCGCTGGCGCGAAGCTTCTCCTGCCGGCCGAGCTCCTTCTTCGCCCGCGCGTGCTCGCTGCGCGTCCTCACCCGGACGGCCTTGGCGCGGTCGAGCGCCGTCTCGTAGTCGCGCGGGTCGATCTCCAGCAGCACGTCGCCTGCCTGGAAGAAGCCGCCCGACACCAACTGGGGCGAAACGGAGATCACGGGCCCCGACACCTCTGGAATCAGGTCACTCTCGGTACGCGGCTTCACGGTTCCGTGTGTCTCGACCGTGAGGCTCACCGTCTCCTGGGACACGTTGAGCACGCGCACACGCGGTGCCATGTCTGGCGTTTCCAAGGATTCGATGGGTGCCTTGACGGCGATCAGGATCGCGGCGATCAGGCTGCAACTGGCGATCACGCCGATCGGAACCCAGAAGCGGAGGCGTTGCTCGGTCACGCCGCCCCTCCTTCGCCAGCGATGAGCGCGGCTCGCGCCAGCCCCATGATCCAGCTCATCTGGGCATAGCGCTCCTCGACCGGCATGGTTTCGCCGGCGTCGATCTGGTGACCCACGAACGAACCGTCCACCAGCACCAGGGCGAGCGACGCCAGGCGCTCGGCCACGTGATGCCCGTGCTCGGGGTCGCAGGACCCGGCGAGCCGCTGCTCGAGCCGGTCCACCAGACGCTCCCGGAAGCGGGCGCGCACGCGCTTTACCGATTCGAGTGTCGAGCCTCCCGCGTCGCGCCTCTCCAGCGAGATCAAGAGCAGGACGCGAAAGAACTCGGGAGCCTCCTCGAAGACGTACCGGAAGCCGGCATGGTTGAGCTGCTCCGGTGTCGAATCGGTCTCTTCCTGGTCCGCGGCCCGAGCCGCCGCTTCGAACCAGGCGTCAGCGGCCCGGTCGATCACGGCCCCGAGCAGGCCTTCCTTGTTCTCGAAATGCCAGTAGATCGAGGCGGGCAGCACGCCCGAGGCCTTGCTGATGGCCGAGATCGTAGTTCCCGCGTAGCCGCGCCGGGCCATCAGGTCCGTGGCCACCTTGAGAACCCGTTCGCGAACTTTGGCGCCGCGCTCGCGGCGAGCACCCGAAGAGGGCTTCGGATTGGGCTGCGTGGTGCTGGAGGACATGCAGGGATGTTTCTTGAATGAGCGTTCTATTCATTAGCTCGGTCATCCGGGAGCGTCAATTGAGCGCTGATTGAACTCCCCTCGGGGAAGAAGTCTCAGTGGAACTCGGAGACACACAGCCCCGTCACTTTTCCGCAGGGGCACTCACTGAAGTCAGCTCAGGCCTCTGCAAAGGCTGATACGGAAAAGAGAAACAGCATGCTCCGACACGGCCTTCTCGCCTGCCTGTTCGTCACCACCCTGACGCTTCCCCGGGCCCCAGATCGAGTCGATGCTCCGATCCCCGAGCCGATCGCCGCTTTGTCCGCCCCCGGCACCGCCGCGCAGACGCCCCCCTCGGACCCGGATCCTCGGAGCGCTGTCGCACGCGTCTTCCCGATCCCGACCCGGGGCCTCGATCCTCGGAGCGCCGTCGCACGCGTCTTCCCGATCTCGCCCCCGGATCTCGCGATCCGAGACCTCTGGACCCGACCCAGCTTGCTGGCCGCGCTGCCGAGCGGAGCGGCCGAGACCAACGGGATGCGCTGGGCGGGCCGATTCGATCTCGTGATGGAGGCCATTCCCCTCTGGGCGGCGGCCCCGGTCCCCATCAGCACGGAGCGAACCCGCGGAGAGTTGAGGGTCGCGCTCCCACTCGATCAGGGGGTCGACGTTCGGGTGGGTGTTCGCGTCGACGTCGAAGACCAGCTCGATGCCTGGGAAGTAAACGGCACACCCACCGTCGGTTTCGAAATCCGCTTCTGACAGCAGCGTCAAAACCGCTCCGGCGCGCGGCTAACCTCGGCAGTCGTCATGCACGACGAGTTCGTTCCGCCGACCTCCGAGATCCAGGCGTGGATCGAGCGCATCTTCTCACACGGGATCCGACGCCCCGGCTACCCGGCGGACCGCTGGACCGAAGGCTTTTGCGTCGAGCAGTTCCGCAAGTTGGGCCTCGAGAAGGTCCGGCTCGAACCGGTGAAGCTTCCGTACTGGGAACCTCTCAGCTGGTCCCTACGAGCCAGTGGCGTCGAAGGGGACCTCCAATCTCGAGTGTTTCCCGTTGCCGCACTCCGCGCCCGCCGACGCGCTCGAGCTCGAACTCTCGGCGTTCGATCCGGCCCACCCCGAGTGGGTTTCCGGGAAAGCCGCGCTGACCGAGGTACGCCTGCTGCGCTTCGGCCCGTCGGACATCGTCTCGGATGCGCCCGATCTCGAAGGAGTGCCGAACGGAAGAATCGTCGACCCGCGCAATACGTTCGTCGACCGTCAGCAGATCCTGCCCTTCGCTCCGAATTTCCAGGCGGTGATGGAGCCCGTCATCGGCGCCGGCGCCAGTGCCTTCATCGGCTTCCTTTACGACCACCCGGCCGACAGCTACCGCTACTACGTTCCGTATGACGGACTCGCCCGATCGATTCCCGGCGTGTGGATTCGCGGGAGTGACGGCCGCAGGCTGCGGCAGCTCCTCGAACGCGGGGCAGTCCGTGTGTGGATCGATATCGACTCGCTGCGATCCGGCATCACCAGCTCCAACATCGTGGGCGAGCTGCCCGGTGGCGATCGTGAACGCGTCGTGATCGGCAGCCATCACGACGGGCCCTGGGCTTCGGCCGTCGAAGACGCCGGTGGCGTCGCCCTGGTGCTGGCCATCCACCTGGAGCACCCGGCCCGCGAGTTCGCGACCCGGAAGGGTGTGCTGTCGGCAACCGGAGAACCCGAACCGCGTTGGTTCTTCACCAGTCGGAATCCTCAGCTCGAGCGCAACGTGCTCGACGCCTTGCGCGCCGAGCAGCTCGAACGCTGCCTCATCCTGCCGCCCCAGATTTTCGGCGGACACCCGACCACCGACGGTGGCCCTTTCACCTCTACGGCGTCCCGCTGGTGAACTTCCTGTCGGCTCCCTTCTACCTCTTCGACGCCATGGACAGCCTCGACAAGATCGACGAGGCCGGCCTGGTTCCCTTGACCCGGGCCACGATTCGGATCATCGAAGCCACCCGTGGGGTCAGCGCCTCGGCCATGCGGGAAGGCGTCGTCGCCTGAATCACGGGTGCTGCTTTTTCCGTACGCCCGAGTTCCTTGCGCCACGAGTCGCCAACTCGCGTCGTTCGTCCACGCGGCGAGGCGTACTCCACGGTGAGCTGCTTCGTCGCCGTGGCTCCAGCGGTCAGGCGTCGTCGCTCGGTGGCGCGAAGAGATTCAGCATGCCCTGCATGGCCTCTTCATCGCTCGACTGCCGCCAGCCCGTCAGCAGGCCTGCACCCATTGGATCGCAGGCATGCCGCAGCGGCCCCTGGTCGTCGAGGATCGAGTCGACGATGGCCGCCGCGGCGACCGGGCTCGGTGTGAAGACGTCGCGCATGGGCTCTCGGGTCGCCTGAACGCGTTCGGCTTGGGGCCGGTAGGGTTCGAAGCCGAGCGCCTCGGGCGGCCGTTTCGAGCCGGCGAACATGTCGGTGTCGATCGCGCCGGGCAGCACCTCGACCAGTCGGATGCCGAAGGGGGCCAGCTCGGTGCGCAACGATTCGCCCAGGGCACTCACCGCCGCCTTGCTGGCACGGTAGGCCGCGAAGAAGGGCATGGGCACCAGCAGGGACGCCGTGGTGAGGTTGCACACGACGCCTCCTCCGCTCTGGCGAAGCTTGGGAAGCGCGCGACGGGTGACTTCCAGCAATCCGAAGAAGTTCGTCTCGAACATCTCGCGCCAGACGGACATCGGGGCGTGTTCGACCGGCAGGTAGGGCCCTTCGACGCCGGCATTGTTGACGAGAACCCGGATTCCGTCCGGAATCCGGATCGATTCGGGGTCGTTCACGTCGAGCGCTTCGACGTGCAACCGCCCGCCCTCGCGCTCGGCCTCGGCCGGAAGACCCTCCCCGGCCTCGGGGCGCCGCATGGTCGCCACGACCTCGAATCCCCGCCGAGCCAGCTCGAGGGACACGGCGCGGCCGATGCCCCGGCTCGCGCCCGTCACCAGTGCGATTCCTTCGGCCTTCATGCGCAGATCAGCATATCACCGTGCCGCAGCCAACTCACCGTGCCGCAGCCAGCGGGCGGCCGTGATTCGTCGCTCGTCAATCATCCGCCGAAAGGGCGGCGACCGCGCGGGCCAGCAGCCCGCGTTCGGCAGCAGACAATGCGATGGCGCCCGCAGCCTCGCGGCCGCGCTCGCTCATCTTCTTCAAGCTCTTCATCAGGATGTCGACCACCTTCTCATCCGGGTGTTTAGTGGCGAAGTCCCCGAGTTGGGTCTCCACGAACACCAGACACAGGGCATCCTCGAGCGTCTGCACCTCGGCGTCGCGGCCCAGACCGCGCTTGCGGATGATGTCGCCGACCCGCTTCGCCAGCTCGTCGTCGTAGCCGGCAGTGCGCAGGATCTCTCCGGTCTCGCGGGCGTGGCGCAGCTGAAGCTCCTTGCGCCAGCGAAGGTACCCGACGCGGCCCTCGGGATAGTCCGAACGCGGCAGCTGCCAGCGACGCAGATGGTGGGCGCGGGCAGCGAGCAGCAGGGCCTCGCTCGGATCCGGTTGCAGCTGGCGCACCCAGCGCCACACCAACTCCGAATGCAACAGCTCCTTGGGTCTCGACTCGCCGGCGTAGCTCAGCGCGTTCGGGTCTTCGGCATTGGCGGCGTCGATGGCCGCGATGGCCCTCTCGAAGGAAGGACCGAAAGGCGTCTTCGAATCACCCTGGGTCACGGCCGACAACCTATCGGGCCACGAATGCTCCGTCGACTCTCAGGACTGAACGCGTCAGACCCCGCGCAGCCTCCGCACGCACTTCAAGACCGATCGGCTCAGGCACGCCTATTCCGGCAGCCTTCCGGACATCACGCGGTCACCGAGGCCGGGTGCAATGAAGGGTCCGAAGTCGGGTCCGCGGCGCAGGCTGTGCCCGCCGTCCACGTTGATCACCTGCCCGGTGATCCAGCGCGACTCGGAGCCGATCAGGAAGCGCGCCAGCTGGCCGACATCCTCGGGCTGCCCGACATCGCCCAGCGGAGTGTTCTCGATGTAGCTCTTGAACGTCTCGCTGTCGCGCGGAATGCCTTCCATGATCTCGGTCGCGATGAAACCGGGCCGAATTGCATTGAAGCGGAGCTGACTGCGCCCGAACTCGTCCGCCGCGTTGCGCATCATGGCTTCGATCCCCGCCTTGCCGGCGGTATAGGCGCCGAAGTACGGATGGGTCAAGTGACCGGCGATGGACGACATCCCCACGAAAGAGCCTCCACCCGCCTCCACCATGTGGGGAATCGTGTGCTTCATGCAGAGCATCGTTCCGAGCACGTTCAGGTGGAGGACCCGGATGAACTCGTTGGTGTCCAGGACATGATAGGGCCCCATGCCACCGCCGCCGCCCGCATTGGCAACGCAGCCGTCGAGGCCACCGGTCGGCTCCGCGGCCTTGTCGACGGCCCGCTTCGTCTGCTCCTCGTCGGTCACGTCGGCCACCACGATCTGGACACTGCCGCCATGACCCGCCCGCTTTCGGATGCGGTCCGCAGCCGCTTGGAGCTTGGATTCAGTGCGACCGCAGATCGTCACGGCGGCGCCGTCAGCAGCCAGCTGCGCCGCGCAGGCCTGGCCGATGCCGCTCCCGCCGCCCGTCACCAGCACGGCGATCCCCTCCAACCCCCCGGAAGGTCGCTTGGTTCCGGCCATTTCCGCTGCCTCCATGCAATGCCTGAAGCGGCGCGCAAGGTATCGCGGCTCCAGCGGTGGAGCGAACCGGCCGATGCCGAGTGCTGGGAATCGACTACTATCGCCGGCCGGCAAGGATCAGGAGAGAGATTCGCATGGCCACGCCCTCACTTTCGTTCGACGACATCCACGTCCTCCATCCGGAGCACTACGCCCACAACGGCTACCCCCACGACGCCTGGACACAGATGCGCCGGGAGGACCCCGTCTATTGGTGGGACAAGACCGAGGGCCTCCCCTTCTGGTGCATCACCAAGCACGCCGACATCGTCGGCATCTCGAAGCGGCCGAATCAGTTCGTCAACGCTCCGCGGATCACCATCAACCACGTTCCGGAAGAGCCCAACGCCTTCCCGCCGACGCTGATCCAACTCGATCCGCCCAAGCACGGGATCTACCGGCAGCTGATCAGCAAGCGCTTCACGCCGCGATACCTGAAGCGCATGCACGCCGCCATTGATGAGATCGGCAAGGACATCGTCGATGCCATGATCACGGGTAGCAACGAAGGAGAGTGCGACTTCGTCTCCGAAGTCTCGGCCCCGCTGCCCATCGCCGTGATCGCCTGGATGCTGGGCGTGCCCAAGTCCGACTGGGAGCTGCTCTTCGACTGGACCAACCGGATCATCGGCGCCGGCGACCCGGACTTCCAGGTGGAAGGCAAGACGCCCCAGGAAGCGGCCATGGACTCCATGACCGAGCTCTTTACCTACTTCTCCAAATTGGTGGAGGAGAAGAAGAAGAACCCGGCCGACGACCTCATCACGGTCTTCGCCCAGGCTGAGGTCGACGGCGAGTTGCTGCCGCCCATGGATGTGCTGACCTTCTGCCTGATCATCGTGATCGCGGGCAACGAGACGACGCGCAACGGCACGACCGGCGGCATGCTGGCCTTCATCGAAAACCAGAGCCAGCTCCGAAAGATCCAGAACAACCCGGATCTGCTCGAATCGGCTGTCGAGGAAGTCGTCCGCTGGTCGACCCCGATCATCCACTTTGCCCGCACCTGCACCGAGGATTATGAGCTGCGCGGCAAGACGATCCGCGCAGGCGAATCCGTGGCGCTCTTCTACCCGTCGGCGAACCGCGACGAGGAAGTCTTCGACGATCCCTTCGAGTTCCAGATCGACCGACACCCGAACCCGCATCTGGGCTTCGGCGTCGGCGAGCACTTCTGCGTCGGCTCACACGTGGCGCGGCTCGAGATGAAGGTGGCGTACAAGTATCTGCTGCCGCGCATCGAGGAAATCGAGGTGGCCGGCCCCATCCACCGACTGCAGTCGAGCCTCGTCGGCGGCATCAAGAGCCTCCCGATCCGCTACCGGCTGTCGACCTCGAACTGACCCGCCGGCAACCATGCCGGGGACGTTCTTGAATATTCAACTCGGAAATCCGCCACCGCTCACCATTGAATATTCAAGAACGTCCCCGCTCCCCCTGCCCGTGCTTGTCACGACGGCCGCCTCGAAACCGCGGTCGCCAACTAAGCAGTTGAAATCAAAGGGCTATCCAGCCATTGCCTGGTTTTCATTTTCGTACACCTGACTATAAGGTTGCATTGCCATGTAAACCTGTGTCAGGCTTCGAATCACCCCGCCGCACCCGAAAGGAGCCCCCATGGGAGCCATCCAGACCACCCGGACCCCGGGCATCCCCAACGGCTGGTTCGCCGTCGCCTTCAGCCGCGACCTGCAGGTCGGCGAGGTGAAGCGCATCCGCTACTTCGAGCAGGACCTGGTGCTGTTCCGCACTCGCGAAGGTCATCCCAAGGTGCTCGACGCCTATTGCTCACACCTGGGCGCTCACCTGGCAGAAGGCGGACGCGTCGTCGGCGAAACCATCCGCTGTCCTTTTCACGCCTGGCAGTACGACGGCAGCGGCCAGTGCGTCTCGATCCCCTACTGCAAGCGGATTCCGCCGCAGGCCAGGGTCAACGGCTGGGAGGTGCACGAGAGCAACCACATGATCTTCGTCTGGCACCACGCCGAGGGCAAGCCTCCCTACTGGCAGGTCCCCGACATGCCCGAGCTCCACGACCCGGAATGGTCGGAGCCGCGCGTGTTCGAGCTCGAGGTCAACGTCCACATGCAGGACATGGCCGAGAACAACTGCGACCCGATTCACTTCCAATACGTGCACGGCGACATGAACGTCGGGCCGTCGGAGATGACCTACGCAGAAGAGGGCCGCTTCTTCCGGATGACCAGCAGCAATGAGCACGAAACGCCGATGGGCACGTTCGACATGACGCTCGAGCGCGACACCTGGGGTCTCGGCCTATCGAGCGTGCGCATGCTCGGCATTCCCGATGCCGGACTCCTGATGTTCTCGTCGACATCTCCCATCGAAGCAGAACGAACGGTCTCGCGCTGGCTCTTCACCGCCACCAAGAATATGGTGGATCTCGCGGGCGAGGACTTCATCGATGGCATGTCCAAAGGCGTGATGCAGGATGTGCGAATCTGGGAGAACAAGATCCACCGTGCCGAGCCGGTGCTCTGCGAAGCCGACGAATACCTGGTGGAGTTCCGGAAGTGGACGAAGCAGTTCTATTCCACTCCCGCGTAAGAATAGAGGGCATGAACCGATACCTCGTCATCTCATCCGACTGCCACGCCGGGCTCCCGCCCGAGCAGTACCGCGAATACTGTGATCCCCAGTACCGCGACGCCTTCGACATCGCGCTCCCGATCCAGAACCAGAAGGTCCAGGAAGCGTCCAAGAAGTTCATGGTGGCCGACATCAACGCCGCCTGGCGTGAAGGCCGCGACGAGGCGCTCTCGGGCGCCTGGAACCACGAGCAGCGGATCAAGGTGCTCGACGGCGACGGCATCGCGGGCGAGATCCTGTTCCCGGACGGCATTACCGAGATGAACATGCCGCCCTTCGGTGCCGGCCTGTCGCTTCCGACCGACGAAATCGTCCCCGAGCTTCAGTGGGCGGGATCCCGAGCGCACAACCGCTGGCTCTCGGAGTTCTGTCAGATGGCGCCCGAACGCCGCGCCGGCGTTGCCATCGTTCCGCTGCTGTGGGATGTCGAGGAAGCCGTGCAGGAGGTCCGCTGGATCAAGGCACAGGGCCTGAAGGGCGCCCTGATCCCGAACATGTGGGGCAAGCTCCCGTCCTACCTGGACCCGAAGTACGATCCTTTCTGGCGGGTCTGCGAAGAGCTCGAGATCGTCGTCTGCTTCCATTCCGGCGCCGCGCCGATGGAAGACTACGGCGATGGACCCGGCATGGTGGGCACCTACATCAGCGAAGTCTGTTGGTGGTCGGCGCGCCCCCTGACCTTCATGATCTGGGGCGGCGTCTTCGAAAAACATCCGAAGATCAAGGTCAGCATGACCGAGGCAACTTCGGTCTGGGTGCCCGAGTATCTGTCTCTGCTCGATTTTCGCTACGAGGAGACCCACTTCGCCCAGAAGCTCGGCGACTACACCAGCCACCTGAGTCTCAAGCCCAGCGAGTACTTCGCGCGCAACATCTTCCTCGGGTCGTCCTGCATGCCGCGCCGCGAGGCCGAGATGCGCCACCAGATCGGAGTGGGAAACATGATGTGGGGCTCGGACTATCCGCACCCCGAGGGCAGCTGGCCCGTCACCCGGGAGCAGATGATCGAAACCTTCCGGGGTCTCCCCGACGACGAGATCACGGCCATGCTCGGCGGAAACGCCGCCGAGGTCTACGGCTTCGATACCGAGAAGCTGGCCCCCCTGGCGGCCCGCATCGGCCCCGAAAAGAGCGCTTTCCGCGCCTAGGATAAGAGGAGAACGAGATGGCGAAGCTCCGTTACTTGAAGACACTCGAGCAGGTCAAGCAGGCCAAGGAGTCCAATCCCGAGTTCATGGACAGCACGATGCAATCGATCCGGTGCGTCTATGAGACCGATCCGGCCCTGGTCGCGGCCGTAATTCCGCAGCCGCTCAAGCCGACCGACAAGCCCGAGGTCTGCGTGACCTTCACGCACATCGCCATGCACGTCACGCCCGAAATGACGATCGAGATCGGCGCGACGATCTTCGGTGTCAGAGCGTTTCACGACGGGATCGAAGGCACCTACCTGCTGACGATGCCCATGACGACCGAGCAGGCCGTGGTGCCGGGCCGCGAGACCTTCGGCGAGCCCAAGAAGATTGCCCAGATCGACTTCCAGAAGGACGGCGATCAGGTGAGCTGCAGCGTGAGCCGCATGGGCTACACCTATCTGTCGGCGAAGGGAACGCTCGGCGAGAGCCTCGGGCCGCGCACATTCACCGAGCACGCCTTCTGCTTCAAGGCCTTCCCGTCGTGCAACCAAGAGGACTACTTCGACCAGGATCCGGTGTTGGTTCAGCTCGAGTGGAAGCAGAATCACAAGATCGTGAACAAGCTCGACGGCGAGCTCATCCTGGGCGAGTCGCCTTTCGATCCGGTGGCCGACCTCCCGATTCGCCGCATGCTGAAGCTGGAGTACGAGTCGGGCACGACCCAGAGCAACGGCAAAGTGCTGCGCACGGTGCCGGGCGAGTGGCTGCTGCCCTTCCTGCACCAGCGCTACGACGACCCGACCCACACGGGAATCGAGATCGGCGACTGAAAAATCCCGAGATTCCAGCGTGCTGCGGTGACGGTTGCCATCGCGGGCAATCGGCCAATCCGACAACCGGGCAACCAGGCAACCAGGCAACGAGCCGATCCTCCGGCGATTTCGGATAGGATGGGGCAC
>Ga0209988_10000595_pt1 | contig 22778 bp, 23 predicted proteins | sample N075metaG_FD_183115 | JGI IMG/M metagenome (GOLD analysis project Ga0209988, IMG submission 183115) | Deep subsurface microbial communities from Kermadec Trench to uncover new lineages of life (NeLLi) - N075 metaG (SPAdes) (version 2) | ecosystem: Environmental > Aquatic > Marine > Ocean trench... | reverse complement strand
GAATGGGCATCGAGAACAATCTCCAAATCGAGATCCAGCGGCATGCGCCGCTGATCGCCTACCAGGAACACGAAGCTGCGTGGGGTAGCTACGACCCCGAGCTCTTTTTTGACTTCACGTACGCCAACATCGAAGACCCGACGGCCAACGTGCTGGCCACGACCTCGGGCGACAGCGTGAGCCTCAACGAGTTCGAGTCCTACACGGGAGAAGGCGGCTTTCGAGGTCTGATCCCGTGGCTGGGGGCGAGCTACGAGATGGCCCTCACGGGCGATCGCGCGCTGAGCAACCTCAGCTTCCAGTCGCTCTCACCGGAGTTCAATTCCGAATTGCTGTTTTCGGTGACAGTCCCCCTGCTGCGCGGACTGATCTGGAACCAGCCTTGGACGAAGCTGAAGACCACACAAATCCAGCAGCGGAGCTCCAAGGACGAGTTTCGCCGCGACGTCATGGACGTGGTCCGGCGGACCGAGAATGGTTACTGGGCCCTGATCGCGGACGACGAGCGGGTGCGGGTGGCCCAGAAGAGCCTCGAGACCCGAACCGCCCTGCTCGACCAGGTCGAGATCCAATACCAGGTCGGCGTGGTCTCAAAGGTCGAGATCGCCGAGGCCGCAGCCGGTGTCGCCTCGGGCGAGTTCGACCTGATCCTTGCCCAGAACCGCTATCAGACCAGCAACGACAACCTGATCGACCTGGTGCTGGGAAGCAGGCTGCGCGCGGAATCGCGCATCCAGCTGGTCCCGACCGACCGCCCGGACGATTACGTCAACTACGACATCGATCCGGAACAGGCGGCCGCCATCGCCTTTCGGTACCGGCCGGAGCTCGAGATCGCCGACCGCAACATCGAGCGCCTGGAGATCGAACTCAAGTTCAACAAGAACCAGCGGCTGCCCCAGCTCGATTTCTTCGGGTCCTACGGAAACCGGGGACTTGCGGGTCAGGAGCGTTCCGGATTCAATTCTTGCGCGCTCGATCCTGATCCGCTTTGCACTCCGGACCCACCCCTCGACCTGGGAAATTTCGACGATGCGTTCGATGACTTCTTTACCGGCGACGTGGCCCGGCAGTACACGGCGGGCGCCATCTTCTCGATTCCGATCGGGAACATCAGCGGCCGCCACAACGTATCCAAGGCCCAGCTGGAGCTGCGCCGCGCCCACGTCCTGAAACGCCGCGTCGAGCAGGACGTGATCCTCGACATCCGCAAGGCGGCCCGCGACATCAAGTCGACCCAGGAAGGCATCCGGGCGGCTCAGCGAGAGGAGCAGGCCGCCGCCGAGCAGCTTCGGGCCGAGCGCTTCAAGCTCGAATACGGCGAGTCGACGCCGTTCGATGTGCTGCTGCGGGAAGAGGTTCTCGTCGAGGCGGAACAAAAATTGATTGCCGCGTTCCAGAGCTACCGAAACTCCGTCACGTTCCTCGATTGGTCGCAGGGAACCATTCTTCGCAATCGCAACATCTCGATCGAAGCAGCGGGTCGACTGCGTTAAGATCTCCGCTCCAGAGGGTTCACTCGGGGGGATCGACGTGAGCTTGTTCGGCGGAAAACATGACGAGAGTCATACCCACGCGGGCGCGCCTTCGGCCTCCGCGTCCAGGGCCCGGGCCAACCCGAAAAAAGACTTCAGCAGAGGGGACGATGACATGGCGAACATCGGCAAGTCCATCGCGATCAAGGGCGATCTGACCGGGAACGAGGACATGATGATCGAGGGCACGGTCGACGGAAAGGTCGATCTTCCCAACAACCAGCTGACGATCGGGGCCAACGGAAAGATCCGGGCCGAGGTAACCGCCAAGTCCGTGATCGTGATCGGGAGGGTCACAGGCAACGTGACCGGCACCGAGCGAGTGGAGATCCAGGCCACGGGGATCGTCGAGGGGGACGTGACGTCCCCGAAGCTGATCGTGGCCGAGGGCGCCGTGCTCAACGGTGCGATCAACATGAGCAAGCGCGACAGCAGCGCCGCCCGACCGCCGACCCAGGAAGAGGTCCGGAAGACCGCGTAGCGCTGGAACTCGCGGGGACGTCCCTGCGCCAGTCCTAGGATTTCGGGGGAAATCGCTGCTCGAGCCAGAGCAGCGTCGGCGCCGCGATGAAGATCGACGAGTAGGTTCCGACGAAGATTCCGATCGTCATGGCGATCGCAAAGGGTCGGATCACCTCCCCCCCCAGGAAGAGCAGCGCAAGCACGGCCGCCAGGGTCGTGCCCGAAGTCAGCACCGTGCGCGACAGCGTCTGGTTGACTGAGCGGTTGAGCACATCCACCAGGTCGAACTTGGTGCGCAACTCCATGTTCTCGCGGATTCGATCGTAGATGATGATCGTGTCGTTCAAGCTGTAGCCGATGATGGCCAGCAGGGCCGCCAATACCCGCAGGTCGAATTCGATTCCCAGCATCACGAAGACTCCGGCCGTGATGCCCACGTCGTGGAGCACGGCCACGATCGCGCCGGGCGCGAAACGCATGCTGAAGCGAAACGCGATGTAGATCAGGATCGCGACGCTCGCGAGCAGCAGGGAGTTGATTCCGTCCCGCCGCAACTCGGCGCCAACCCGGGGCCCCACGAACTCGGTCCGCTGGACCTCCACCGGCCCGACGGCATTCGAGATCGCGAAGCGCAACACGTCGCGCACGTACCCCGTCTTGTCACGACCCTCGGAGGCCAGCTGGAGTGCCTGAAGGGCCCGGTGATCGGAGCCGCTCAGGGGACAGGCCTCGCTGCCCACGGCCGCAGCCAGGTCCTGGTCGTCGGGCATTGCGAACTTGATCAGGAACTCGGGTGCATCTCCGCTGCCCCCGAAGCGAACCACCGAAGGCTCGGCGACCCCGCACGCTACCGCCGTCTTGCGGATCTTGCCTTCGTCGGCCGCGGCGTCGCGGATCTTGATCTGGATCTCGGTTCCGCCGGCGAAGTCGATCCCGAGCTTCACGCCCTTGACCCCCACTGCGACGCCCGACACCAGCAACATTCCAACCGAGAGCAGCGCACAGAAACGGCGCTTGCCAATGAAATCGATCTTCGTTCCCGAGGGTATCAGCTCGAAGGGCACGTTCGTCTCCGTTAGATCGACAGGCTCTCGACCGGCCGGGTGCCCGGGAAGATGCCGTAGAGCGTGCGGGTGATGACCAGCGCCGCGAACACGCTGGTGATCACGCCCACCGACAAGGTCACCGCGAATCCCTTGATCGGTCCGCTGCCGTACTCGAAGAGAATGATGGCCGTGATCAGCGTGGTGATGTTCGCGTCCATGATGGTCCAGTACGCCTTGCTGAACGCCGTCGAGATGGCGGCTCGCGGCGTCTTGCCGCTCCGTAACTCTTCACGAACGCGTTCGATGATGATTACATTGGCATCGACGGCCATACCGACCGTGAGCACGATGCCGGCCAGACCCGGTAGGGTCAGCGTTGCTTCGAAGAGCGACATGATCCCGATCAGCAACACCAGATTCGCCAGCAACGCCACGGCCGCATACAGACCGGACATCCGGTAGTAGCCGATGATGAACAAGAGGATCAGCACCAACCCCACGACCGAGGCCCGCACGCCGCGATCGATGGAGTCCTTGCCCAACGCCGGACCGACGGTGCGTTCCTCCTCAATTTCGACCGGCACCGAGAGCGAACCTGCTCGCAACACGACCGCCAGGTTCGCGGACTCCTCGGCCGAAAACCGTCCCTCGATCTGTCCGCGCATGCTGATCTGGGACCGGATGATGGGCGCGCTGTAGACATTGCCATCGAGGATGATGGCGAGCCCCGCGCCGATGTTCTCGCTGGTGAGCTTTGAGAAGACGCGTCCGCCCTCGGCATTGAACGTGAAACCAACCACCGAACGCCCCTGACGGTCGAACTGGACCCGTGCGTCGGTGAGAAAATCGCCCGTGATCCCGGCCTTTTCGGAAACCAGGTAAGCCTGGATCACCCGCTCGCTCTCGCGGTCCGTCTCGGTCTCGATCATGGTGCCCGCGGGCAGGCCTTCCGGATATTTGGCGTTGAGCAGATCCACTGTCTGGGCAGCGTCCTGCACGATCTTGAATTCGAGCAGGCCGGTCACGTCCAGGATTTTCGCCATCCGCTCCCGCTCGGATTCGCCACCCGGAATCTGGATCAGGATGCGGTTGTCGCCCTGCCGGGTCACGACCGATTCCGGCACGCCGGTCGCGGGGTCGTCGATGCGGCGTCGCAGCACCTCGAGCACCTGGCGCATGGCGCTTTCTCGGACGCCGGCCCTTCGATCCCGACCCAGGGTGACCACGATGTCGTGGCCCTCGGAGACGTTGAGATCGCTGAAATCTTCCAGGTAGTCTCGGACCAGACGGGCTCCCTCGGCGTCGACCGGCGACAGCGTCAGCTTCAGGTCGGCGACCGAGACGCGCTCGATAGAGACATCCTCTTCGTCGGCGAAGCGCTGCAGCGAGTCGCCAAGGAACTGGAGCTCATGCACCTCGGCCGTCTCGAGCTCCACGCCGAGGACCCAGTGCGTGCCACCGCGAAGGTCGAGGCCGAGGCGCAAACCCTCGTCGGGCAACAGCGGACTCGCCAGGCGTTGGGCCTCGGGTACGAAGTTGGCGGCCGTCAGATAGCCCATGAACAGCAACAGGCCGAGGATGCTCGCGACGCGCAGTCGAAGTCGGTTCACGATTCGGATCCGTCGCTCGGGGTCAACTTCTTCTCCACGGCCGAGCGCGCGACCTTGATCCGAACGCGCTCGCCCTTGATCTGGGCGATCTCGAGGGTCAGGGTGTCTTCGGTGGAGCCCGTGATCTTTCCGTGGATTCCGCCGGTAGTGATGATGCTGTCGCCCTTGCCGACGGCCTTGCGCATCTCCTTCTGCTGCTTCTGCTGCTTCTGCTGCGGCCGGAAGATCAACAGGTAGATGACGCCGATGATCATGATCATCGGAAACAGCGGTGATCCGAAAATGCCCGGTGCACCCTCGGCTTCCGCCTGGAGCAGTACGAACGCAGGACCCCAATTCATTGGACATCTCCCTTTTCGAGGCGTGTGCCGGGGTAGAAGTGGGCCAGAATCTCCCGGTATCCGGCGCCGCGCTGGGCCATGGCCTCGGCACCCCATTGGCTCATGCCGACCCCATGGCCGTGACCCGAGCCCACGATGACGATGCCTGCGGGCGTCATCCTCGTCTCAAAGAGCGTGCTTCGGATCACCTTGGCTCCCAGGGCTTCGCGCAGATCGCGGGCCTCGATCGTTTTCTCGCCATCCCGGCCGAGCACCTGCACGGTCCGAACCCGCCCGCTGGGCGAGCGTTCAGCGACTCGAAGCCCTCGAACAGGACCCACCCGAACTCCCAGGGGGGCGAGAGCGCGCCCCAGTTTGGTCCCTGAAATCGTCGTGCGCCAGTAGGTGTCCGGAGAATCCTCCTCGTTTTCGACCGGCCGGCTCACGAGATAGGGGAGCGCTCGGCCCCAGACCTCCTCCGAGCTGGCGGTTTGCCCGCCTGAGGACGAGTGGAAAACCGCCAGGATCGGCTTACCGTCCCAGACGAGCACCTCGTCCCGGGTGGCCTGCGCCGCCTGCACGACCGCCGGAGACTCCGCCGTGAGTCCCCCGTAGACCTGGAAGCGGCTGGTCGCCTCGACGTCGAAGGGGGCCGAGCGACGCCGGAGCGCGTGATGGAGGGCATAGGTGCGCGTCGCCACGGCCTGGGCCTTGAGGGTCTCCTCGTCCCAGCCGGGGTAGATCTCGCGACCCAGGGTCCCGGCCACGTAGGACTCCAGGGGGACACGGTTGATCAGCTGGAGCCCATCGCCGGCGCGGCGCACCTCGATGCCACCGCGCACGCGCAGGTCTCCGACCTCGAGGACGTCACCCTCGCCGCGCCAGACAGGACCCACCGGCTTGCCATCGGCCGTCAGACCGGCGCCAACGGCACGCACCGTGGTGACCTTGCCCCCCGGCAGCTTCACCCGGACCGAATCGTTCCCCTCGGCCAGCAGCACGCGAATCGCGCGCCCCTGGCTCCCCAGATCGACCGGGCCCGGGTCGAGATCGTCGGCAACGGCAGCCTGGGCGCAAACCACCGCCAGCAGCGTGCTCCCGAATCCAGCGATCCGCCGATCCAAGCGTCTCAACGCGAGGCGTCGCGGGCCAGCGCCTCCGCCTTGCTGGTTTCTTCCCAGGGAAAGCCCTCCCCCTCCCGTCCGAAGTGGCCGTGGTACGAGGTGGCGCGGTAGATCGGTCGCAGCAGATCCAGTGACTCGATGATACCGCTGGGGGTCAGGTCGAAATGCTTGCGGACGAGCTTTTCGAGCACGTTGAGGTCGAGGCTGCTGGTGCCGAAGGTCTCGACACGGATCGACACCGGCTCGGACACGCCGATCGCGTAGGCCAACTGGACTTCGCAGCGCGTCGCGATCCCGGCCTTGACCAGGTTCTTGGCCACCCAGCGGGCGGCATAGGCTGCACTGCGATCGACCTTCGACGGGTCCTTGCCCGAGAAGGCGCCGCCGCCGTGACGCCCCATGCCGCCGTAGGTGTCGACGATGATCTTGCGTCCGGTGAGCCCAGCGTCGCCCATGGGGCCGCCGACCACGAAGCGGCCGGTGGGGTTCACATGGAAGATGGTGTTGTCGTCAACCAGCTCGCCCGGCAGGGTCGCCCGGATCACGTCGTCAATGATGTCCTTGCGGAGCTGGTCCCAGGATACGTCGGGCGAGTGCTGGGTCGACAGCACCACCGTCGGAATGTGCTTGGGGGTATCGCCGTCGTATTCGACCGTCACCTGCGACTTGGCATCGGGCCGCAGGTACTCGAGCTCGCCGCTCTCGAGGAGCGCCCGATGTTGCTCGATCAGCTTGTGGGCCAGACGGATTGGCGCCGGCATCAGCTCGGAGGTCTCGTTGCAGGCGTACCCGAACATCATTCCCTGATCGCCCGCGCCCTGTTCCTTGTGGAGGCCGTCGCCCTCGGTCACGCCCTGGGCGATGTCGGGGGACTGCCGGCCCAGCGCGATCTGCACGGCGCAGGTGCTCGCATCGAAACCCATGTCGGAGCTCGTGTAGCCGATGTCGGCCACCACCTGGCGGATCAGCGGGGTGATCTCGACCTGGGCCTTGGTGGTCACCTCGCCGGCAATCATCACCAGGCCCGTGGTGGTCAGCGTTTCGCAGGCGACCCGGGAGTGGGGATCCTGCGCCAGCATGGCGTCCAGGATCGCGTCGGAGATCTGGTCGCACATCTTGTCGGGATGGCCCATCGAAACCGATTCGGAAGTGAACAGCGAGGCCGACATTCTGGAAACTCCTGCGTTATCCAGGGGAAACGCGCACTCTAGACAACGCCGCGGGAGGTTTCAATTCGATTCTCTCGACTCCTCCAGAATCGCCCCAAGCGCCGCCACCGCCTCTTGCGCATCCGGCCCGACCGCCCGCAGGCGGAGCCGGGTGCCCCGTCCGGCCGCCAGAGACAGCAGCGACAGGACGCTGCGGGCGTCGACCCATTCGTCGCCGAGACCCACCTCGATCTCGGACTCGTAGTGTCCGGCCAGCACTGCGAATCGCCCCGCCGGGCGCGCGTGCAGGCCCAACTCGCTCCCCACGACGAACTCGCCCTCGCTCTTGTTCACTTCATTCGGCGGACTCACGACCCCTCTTCCGGCAGGATCTCGCGAGCCACGGAGATGTTTCGACGGCCGTAGTCCTTGATGAAGCTCGCCAGTTCCTCGAGCTCCTTCTCCTGGCGCAGCGTGGCGAGCTTGATCAGCATCGGCAGGTTGACGCCCGTGACCACCTCGACCCGACGATCATCCAGGAACGACATGCTGATATTCGAGGGGCTCCCACCAAACATGTCGGTCAGCACGAGCACGCCCTGCCCTTCGTCGGCGCTCGACAGCGCCGCGTCGATGGCCCGTCGCATCTCGTCGGCCGTCTGCCCGGGCTCCACGCCCACGGACTCGTAGTCGGGCGCATCCGGAACGATCAGGCGCAGGGCGTGGAGGAACTCCTCCCCCAGCCGATAGTGGGTAACGATCACGACCCCGATGCTCATTGGCTCTTCTCCACGTCGCGGTGTTCAACATTCACCTCTCGGCCCGCGCTTCGCAACTGCCGGGCCAAGGCGTTGGCCACCGCGACGGAACGATGGCGTCCACCCGTACAGCCGATGCCGATGGTGAGATAGGCCTTCCCCTCGGCGTCGTAGAGCGGCAGCAGGAAGCAAAGCAGCGACTCCAGGTGCTCCATGAATGCGGTGCCCCGCTCGTTATCGAGCGCGTACTCGGCAACGGCGGCGTCGAGACCGGAGTGGGGCCGAAGCTTCTGCTCAAAATACGGATTCGGCAGGAAACGGACATCGAACAGCAGCTCGACCGTCTGCGGCGTCGGATAGCGAAAGCCGAATGAGACGAGATTGACCACCGTCGAGCGGGCCCCGCCCACGATGCGCCGGACCACGTCGGCCTTGAGCTCGTGGACGTTGAGATTCGACGTGTCGATCCGGTGATCGGCGAGTTCGGCCAGCTTGACCAGCAATCGACGCTCGGTCTCGATGCCCTCTTCGACCGTGCCGCTCGGAGCCGCCGGATGCACGCGACGGGTCTCACGATAGCGGGTCAACAGGACCTCGTTTGCACAGTCCAGATGGATCAGCTCGACGGCGCCGACCCGGCCCCGAAGGCGCGACAGCACCGCGGGGACCTCGGCCAGGAAGTGGGGCTCCCGGGTGTCCACAGCCAGGGCGATCTTCTCGACGGGCGGCGTCGCCTGCTCGCAGAGATGCAAGAACTGGTCAATGAGCTGCGCCGGAAGGTTGTCGACGCAGTAGAAGCTCAGGTCTTCGAGGGCGGCCATGGCCGTCGAACGGCCGCTTCCCGAAAGACCACTGACAAAGACGATCTGGACACCCTTCTTGCTCATGTCCGCGACATCTCGCGGCGCAAACGGTCGTCGAGACGGCGGGCGGCGTTGAACCCCTCGGAGCGCCTCAGATGTTCACGGGCCGCGACCTCGACGATGGTTGCCATGCTGGCACCGGGTCGGGCGGGCAGTCGGACCCGGGGCAGCTCCACGCCGAGAACCGGCACGGTTTCACGTTCGATTCCAACCCGTTCAAAATCGACCCCGTCGCGCCAGGGCTCCAGCTGGCAGATCAGTTCGACGCCGACCTCTTCGGCGACCCCCTCCTCTCCGAACAGTTCCGGAATGTGGACGATGCCCAGACCGCGAATCTCCATGTAGTGCCGAATCCTCTCCGGCGCGGCTCCCCGCGGCCGTCCCTCTGCATCGACCCACAGGTCCACGACGTCATCGGCGATCAGCCGGTGACCGCGCGAAACCAGCTCGAGCGCGCACTCGCTCTTGCCAACACCGCTGGGTCCCTGAAGCAGCACACCGACACCGTGCACCTCGACCAGTGCACCATGGATCGACATGCAAGGCCCCCCCCGAGGCGCCAACGACCCCTAGAGCTTGGCGTCCTCTTGCTCGATCGCTCGGATGACGTCGTCCACGCTGTCGGCTTCGACCAACTTCTGGCGGAACGCGGCATCGCGAAAGAAGCGTGAGATACGGGCCAGCGCCTTCAGGTACTGGCCGCCGGAATGCTCGGGCACCACCAGCAAGAAGAAGTGGTGGGTGGGTTGGCCGTCGATCGCATCAAAGTCGACGCCATCCGGGTTGCGGGCGAACGATGCGACCAGTCGATCCAGCCCCACCATCTTGCCATGGGGAATTGCGACGCCCTCACCAATGCCCGTGCTCTGAAGCGCTTCGCGCTCGAGCAGCACTTCCAGCAGGCGCTCCGCTTCGATCTGCGGCTCGACCTTGGCAAGAGCCTGGGACATGTCGGCCAGGACATCGCGCTTCTCCCGTGCGCCCAGATTCAGGATCACGGCGTCGGTCGCCAGGATATCCATGATCTTCATGCGGGCTCTCCGGAGGTCCTTCTCCCGGCCGGTCCGGGCGGACGGGAAGGTCGGAAGGCTAGCCGACCTCCCGCCGTTTCGTCGATGACAGAAGATTCAATGATTCCCGATACTTGGTAACTGTTCGCCGAGCGATGCTGATATTGTGTACGCGAAGCATCTCCGCGATCCGCTGGTCGGAAAAGGGGCGCCGCGGGTCCTCGTTGCGGATCAGATGGGAGATCCGGTCCTTCACGCTCTCGCTGGCGATCGACTCCCCGTCGAGCCTTCTGATGCTTGAATTGAAAAAGTACTTGAGCTCGAAGATGCCTTGGGGGGTGTGCACGTACTTGTTCGTCGTGACGCGACTCACCGTCGACTCGTGCATCTCGATGTCATCGGCAACGTCGCGAAGGTTGAGGGGCCTCAGATAGTTGATGCCCTGCTCGAAGAAGTCTCGCTGGAACTTGATGATGCTCTGCATCACCTTGTAGATCGTCCGCTGCCGCTGATGGATCGACTTGATCAGCCACAGGGCCGATCGGACCTTGTCGTGGACGTACGCCTTGGTGTCCTTGGGCGTATCGCTGCCCTTCGCCAGCACCGCACGATAGAGGCTGTTGATCCGAAGCCTTGGCAGGCCGTCGTCGTTCAGCACGACGTGGAACTCGTCCGCGATCTTGTACACGTAGATGTCGGGAACGATGTAGACGGGATCATCACCGCCAAAAGCGCGCCCGGGGTGCGGCTCCAGGCGACCGATGACCTTCGAGGCCTCGGCCACTGCTTCGATGCTGGCTCCCAGGTGTCGGGCCACCGTACGAAAATCGCGGTTGATCAGCGAGTCCAGGACTTCCTCGATGATCCCGATGACCAGCGGATCGCGGATCTGAAGAGAACGAACCTGGATCAGCAGGCATTCGCGGAGGTCGCGGGCGCCGGTACCGATCGGATCCAGCAACTGGATCCGGGCCAAGACCGACTCTACCACCTCCTCGCCAACTCCGGACTGACGCACGATCTCATCGGTGCTCGACAGGAGGTAGCCGCGCTCGTCCAGATTGCCCACGATGAACTCGGCGGCACACCGTTCTTCATCGCGGATGGGGTCCATGTAAAGCTGCCAGAGCAGATGCTCGCTCAGGGTCGAGCGACGGGTGAGCGTCGCTTCGAATGACGGAGAGTCGTCGTCCCGTACTTCGCGAATCCCGGTCTGCGGACGCGAGTCCATGTAGTCTCGCCAATCGATGTCGGCGACCTTCTCGGCATCGGTGGGCACGTGATCGGGCTCGTCCCCCGTGACCGGCGCCTCTTCACCCGGAATCGCATCCACGTCGGCCGACGCTTCGAGCCCGGCTTCCGCAGCCTCGACCGGCGCGGGGGCCTCGTCCACAGACTCGGTCGGCTCGACCTGGGTCTCGCCCTCCTCTGGCGAGTCCTCCTCCACGCCCTCTTCCAGGACCGGATTCTCCTCGAGCTCCTTGGTGACGAGATCCACGAGCTCCATCCGGGACAGCTGAAGCAGCTTGATTGCCTGCTGCAGCTGAGGCGTCATTACCAGCTGCTGGGTCAGCTTCAGTTGTAGTTTGAGCTCGAGTGCCATCGTTCTCTTGGGTTGCGGCCGGCGATCAGGCCAACTGGAAATTCTTGCCCAGGTAGATCTCTCGAACCTGGGCGTCCGATGCAATTTCTTGGGGCGACCCGTGCTTGATGATGTTGCCACCCTTGATGATGTAGGCGCGGTCACAGATGGACAGGGTCTCACGCACGTTGTGATCGGTAATGATCACGCCGATTCCGCGGGTCTTGAGCTGCTCGATGATCTTCTGGATGTCCATCACGGCGATCGGGTCGATTCCGGCGAAGGGCTCGTCCAACAGCATGAACTTCGGGTCCAACACGAGCGCACGGGTGATCTCGACGCGGCGACGCTCCCCGCCGGAAAGGGTATCTCCCCTCCGTCCCGCCTTGTCGGCAAGTCCCAGCTCCGCCAAAAGCTCTCGCAGACGCTCCCGGCGCACGGCCCGATCCGGCTCCACCGTTTCCAGGATCGCGTTGACATTGTCGGCGACGGAAAGCTTTCTGAAAATCGAGGGTTCCTGGGGGAGATACGTGATGCCGAGGCGCGCCCGGCGGTACATCGGCAGGTCCGTGATTTCGGCTTCACCCAGCGATACCCGACCCGAGGTGGGACGGATTCCCCCAGCCAGCATGTTGAAGGTCGTCGTCTTGCCGGCCCCATTGGGGCCCAGCAGACCGACCACCTCGGCGGGATGGACCTCCAGATCGAGTTGGTGGACGACTTCGGTGTCGCTGTAGGTCTTCGACAGGCCGCTGCCGCTGAGCGTGCTCACCGGTCTCCTCCCTGCCCGGGCTTGCGACTTTTCTCGCGGGGCTGGATCAAGACGCGCGCGCCCCCCATCACGTGCATGGTCTCCGCGGCCAGGTCGATCTCGATCACCGCACCGCGGAGCTCATTGCCATCCTCTTCGAAGACCGCGTTGCCCTTGCAGGTGAGACGATCGGCGGCGCGGTCGTAGACCGCTTCGTCGCAGCGTGCCCTCTGGTCGCCCTGCCGAAGGCGTACGTTGCCGCGGCAGCTGAGGCGGTCGGGTTGGTTGGCGTCGGCGGGGTAGAAGGCATCGAGGCGATCGCAGCGGATGGTCAGGTTGCCCTGGACCACCTTCACGTTCCCGGTAAAAATCATGCGGCGCTTGCCGCTCTCCCGGATCGCATCGAGTGATTCCGATTCGATCGACATGGGCCGGTCGCTGTCCCAATCCTTGAAGCCAAAGGGCGTCTTCCCCCTGCTCGAGGACCTTTTCGCCGGCGCAGCCGGCAGCGGCCCTGGTTCGGCCAGGCGACTGGCGGCGGCCAGCACGTCGTTCGCGAGAGCGCCGACGCTGGCCTCGAGGTCGGCAGGGTGGGTGACCCGTCGGACCAGGGTCTTGATGGTATCGCCGGTCTTGCCGGACCGGATGCGCACGTCGACGCTGAGCTGGCCGCCGATGCGGGTCGTTCGGCCCACGACGATGGCATCAAGCTTGGCTTTCGCGGCCCAGCTACGCACCAATTCGGCGGACACGTCCGCCTCGTTCGATGCATTCAGCGCCTGGGGTCCCACGACGTTCGCGAGGCCCAGGGTCCCCAGTCGATCCGCCAGCAAGGTCGCCACGTCGGGAACGCGGGCACCAGGCGGCGCTTTCGCCTCGAACGGTGCCACGCCGAGCGAGAGCCAAGAGAAATCGGCTGCAGGCGCGGCCATCAGCGACGCGGGCATCAGCAGCAGCACGACGATTAGAAGACGCTTCATCGCGCTTGAACCATCCGGACGTTCCCCGTCAGTTGGAAGCGTCGTTGGTCGGCGTAGTAACGGAAGCCGTCTGCCTGAAAGGTTCCGGTCTCGTCTTCCATGAGCACGGGCGCATCGCTATACAGGAGGTCCTTATCGTGGTCGTAGCGGACCCAACTGGCCCGGTAACGCTGACCCTCCCCGGTCGTGCCCCGCACGTCGCCCGTCGCCGTGAAATTGTTGTTCTCGATGTCCAGCTCGCCCTTGTCGCAGCGCACGTCGAAGTTGCGACGCTCATCGGGGTCCGTCGCAACGACGCGGACGTCCTCGAGCAGCACCGTGTTCGAATCGGGTCGAAAGCGCGCTTCGCGCGCGCGGACCACGAACTCCCCGTGCCTGCCGCGCTCGCCGACATAGGTCATGCCGCGCAGCACAAGCTCCGCATCGAACTGGTCGGCGATCCCGGCGGGGGAATCGGCGGAAGCATCAGCGGAAGAATCAACGGGCTTGGGAGCGGCCTCCGCCTCGCTGGCCAGCGAGGGACCGGAAGCGGCCAAAAGCAACACGATCGAACCAACCTGGGCCAGCGTACGGACCGAACGGGCGCAGGGGTTCGGGGCAGGCGCGTGCATATGCAAGTATTATACCAGTGATGACTGATCCCACAATCGAAGCGGACTCACCACCGGTAGACGCGACCGGGTCTAGGCTTCTTCGTGACCGAAGAGCGTGCTGAAAGGCTCGTGGCTTCCGACCCAGTGGAACGGGCGAAAGATCAGGTAATCCAGGATCACCCCAATCGGGTGCACGACGTAGGCGACGATTCGAAGCGGGTGCCCCGAATGTCGATCGTCGTAGTCGTCGGCCAGGGCCGGCAGCGCAATCGTCAGGGCAACAGCGACGGTCAACGCCGCCGCAAGGCTGCGAAAACCCCGGTTCTGGCTGGATTTCGTCATAGCCTGTTTCGTCCTCCTTCGACCGCGAGCCGCCGGAAGTTGCGCAGAAGCTGCTCCCGGATCCGGAGTAACAGACTAACAGGACCGGGAGCCGCTTCCCATACCGTCGTCGAGCCAGGCCTGGAAGCTGAGAATATTCCAGAGCAGGAAGCGACGGTCCCGCCAACCCGCCAGATGCTGGTGCCAGGCCTCTCGCACCGCGGCGGCCTCGAAGTACCCACCCTCCTCGAGACGGCCTTCATCCAGCAGAGCCTCGGCCCAATCGCGCAGCGGACCTCGTAGCCAGGCCCCCAGCGGGATCCCGAACCCCATCTTCGGGCGCTCGAATATCGCACGGGGGACGTAGCGTTCGAGCACACGTCGCAACAACCACTTGTGCTCGCCCCGATGCAGCTTGAGATCCCGGGGAAGACGCCACGCGAGTTCGACCACACGATGGTCGAGCAGTGGATTTCGGACTTCGAGACTCACGCCCATGCTGGCCCGATCCACCTTCACCAGGATGCCCTCGGGCAGGTGACCTGCCAAATCCATCGACATCATCCAGTCCAGGGGATGATCGAGCCGGGCCCAACGCTCGGACTCGGTGAAAAGGGACGGAACCAGTCGCACTCCGAGTACGTAGTCCGAGACGTTCGGACAGCGGGCGTTCATGCGGCAGAACAGGTCTCGCACGTCACTGGCCGCGAATGCTTCGGAGACCCGGTCGAGCCTTCCGAGCCAGCGCGGCCCGTGCTGGCTCCAGCTGCGGCTGGCGATCCGGGCCATCCCCTCTCCGACCCGGGTGCGAAGCGAAGCCGGCAGCAGCGACAGCCCTCGCCAGCGGGTCATGCAGCGCACGTAACGGTCGTAGCCGGCGAAGAGCTCGTCTCCGCCGTCTCCTGACAGTACGACCACCACGTCTTGGCGGGCCAGTTTCGAGACCAGGTAGGTGGGAATCTGCGAGGTGTCCGCGAACGGTTCGTCATAGAGCGATGGCAGCAGAGGAATCACCTCACGCGCCTGGTAGGGCGTGACAACCAGGTCCGTGTGGTCCGTACCCAGGTGCGCCGCCACCGCACGGGCGTGCTGGGCCTCGTCGTAAGCGCCCTCGCCGAAGCCGACGGTGAACGTCCGCACGCGCCGATCGCTCATGGACTGCATCAGCGCCACCACCGTCGACGAGTCGATCCCTCCCGACAGGAACGCACCGACGGGGACGTCGGCCACCATGCGCCGCTCGACCGAGTCGCGCAAGAGTTCGTGCAGAACCTCCTCCGCCTCGTCCGGGGTGCCCCGCCAGACCTCCGCCACACCGCGTTCGGCCACCTCGCGACCCGACCAGAAGGTTTGCGAACTGCTGGGCAGGTTGGGCTTCGCCGCCTCGACGCTCACAACCGTGCCCGGCTCGAGCTTGTAGACGCCCGCGAAGATCGAGCGCGGCGCGGGGATGTACGAGAACTGGATCAGCTGGGCGAGCGCTGCGCGGTCCACCTCGGGGCGGAATCCCGGCAAGGCCCGAAACGCTTTCAGCTCCGACCCGAAGAAGAAGATGCCATTCTGCCGGCCGTAATAGAGGGGCTTCTTTCCAATCCGATCGCGTACCAGGTGCAGCGTACGGTGGCGACGGTCCCAGACCGCGAAGGCGAACATTCCCTCGCTTCTCTCTGCGGCGCCCCGCGGCCCCCAACGGCTGATGGCTTCCAGCAGGACTTCCGTGTCCGAATGCCCCCGAAAGGTGTGGCCCATTCCTCTGAGTTGGGTTCGGAGTTCACGAAAGTTATAGATCTCGCCGTTGTAGGTCAGCACGTAGCGCTCGCAGCGAGACACCATTGGCTGGGCGCCTTCGGACGAGGGGTCGAGGATTGAAAGGCGCCGATGCCCGAAGGCAACCCCCTCAGCGCCGTCCACCCAGACCCCGTCCGCATCGGGACCGCGGTGATGCAGGGTTTCCGCCATGGCGCGCGCGGTGCGCGCCAGGTCGAGATCGGGCGCGGGACGCGCATGGGTCAGAAATCCGCAGATTCCGCACACGGTGGCGTTCAATCCCCCAGCAACAGCGCAAGGTAGCGGTCCGTGCTGGGTTCGACCGAGAAATCGTCCGCGCGTCTGCGGAGCCGATCCCCGCTCGGAGCAGCGTCGAGCACCGTCTCGATCGCCTCCGCCATGGCCGCATCGTCCCCTACCGGCACCAGGGGCCCGTAAACCCCCTGGTCCAGGATCTCGGCCGGACCGCTCGGACAATCCGTCGAGACCACCGGGCAGCCGCAGGCCATGGCCTGGATCAATACGGCCGGCAGGCCCTCCCAGGCCGAAGAAAGCACGAAGACACTGCTGCGCGACATGAATGCGAAGGGGTTGTCCACGAAGCCCGGCAGCGAAACGTCGACGTCGACACCCAGGTGACGGGCCTGCTGCTCCAGCCTCCCGCGCTCCGGGCCCTCGCCCAGGATGAGCAGGCGGGCGGGTCGGCCGGCACGAACCCGGGCAAAGGCCTCCAGCAACACGTTGAACCCTTTCTGCTGCTTCAGTTTTCCGGCGGCCAGGATCACGGGCGGCTGCCCGGGCGCGAACCAGGGGTGGCCCAGGGCCTCGGCCGCCTGCCGGCCGATCTCCGGGGTCACGACCGGGTTGAAGGTCACGGCGACCCGATTGGCGGAAACACCGAGGATTTCGGCCAGATCGGCGGCGACGCCGGCCGAGACCGCGGCGAGGGCATCGGCCCAGGGATAGAAGTGGCGCACCAGACCCGGCAGTGCGCGTACGCTTCCAGCTCCGCTCGCGGCGCGCTGGGACAGGGTGTTGCGTTCGCTGACGACGAGTCGCAGGTCGAGTCCCTCGACCCGGCGCGTCCAGAGCGCGGTGATACTGGTGTAGTTGAGCGCTGTCAGCATCGCGTCCGGTCGTTCTCGACGTACGTAGCGCGCGAGGGCGGGCGCGCACGCGAGGATCCAGGGGGGGTTCCGACTGAGGATCGAAGGAAGCAGTGCCGCCGCCGTTCCCGGATGCCGAAGCATCAGGCCCAGGGTTCCGAGCACTTCACCGCCCTTCAGATCGATCACGCGCACGTTGTCCGGGATCGCGCCCACCATGTTTCCCTCGACGCGACCCAATACCAGATCCACGCGGTGGCCACGGTCGGCGATGGCTCCGGCCAACACGGCCATCATTCGCTCGGCGCCACCTCCTCCGCCCAGCGACCGGATGAAGACGGCGACGTGTCGTTTGCCATTCGGGGTCGTCACCGGCGGCTCAGGGGTTCCCACTCAGGAAACGATCGAAGACCGCAGCGTCGATGAAGCGCTTCTTTCGCCCGAGGAACGGACTGTTCACCCAGAAGGCCGCGAAGGACCGCTCGACCCAATCCAGATAACCGCGGAAGTCGGGGGCCCCTCGCCGAACCAGAGACTCGACGAATGCGTCACGTCGCGACCCCAGCCAACGCAGGCTCGCCTGGGCGACACCGGTGCCGATCATCTGATCGACGCCTACGGTCTCGGCATCTATGAGGCGCACGCGACCGGAAGGCTCGCGCTCGCGTTGAAGCAGGAGCGCCGGCACGATTCCCGATGGGCCGAACACCCGAAGGCTTCGAGCCACGCCAGCCGCCGCATGGGAATCGGAGAACACGATTCTCTTGGCCGTTCGCCCCTCGATGTCGACACGGTAGCTGCGCTGGCTGTCCGTCGGCCGGTTGGTGAACCCGCTTCGCAGCACGAAGCGCAGGCGGCACAGCCAGCCGTGAAGCGGCCTCTGTTGAAAACCCAGCAAGCCTCTCATCGGTCCCTCAGCCATTGCGAACGTGGAACGACCGATCCCCCACAGCGGGGCAGTGTCGCGGATCCGCCATTCCCGTGCACATGGAGATGCTCGCGTCCCCGCCGCAGTGAATCGGGCCTAGGGCTCGGGCTCCTCTTCGCGGACCTGAGGGGCCTGCATCGACCTTCCGGTGGAATCGCTCCAGGCGGCGCGGTCAGGGCAGCGTCGAAGCCGGTTCAGCGGAGACCTCGGGTGTCTCTTCCTGCTTGGGCACGGGCGTCTTCGCGGCCTTGGGCGCGGGCGGCGGCGGTCCGAACGGTGGATCGATCCGGAAGATGTTCTGGCTTCCGGCTCCCGCGATGTAGACCCGACCCTTGGAATCGACCATGACACCCCGCGCCGCCTTCAGGGTCTCGCCCTTCCCGTCGCCGTTGGTGTCGATGATTCGCGACACCGAACCATCGGGCGCGATCCGGAACGCCCCCTGGGTTCCCAGCTTCGTGATGAAGACGTTTCCCTTCTTGTCGGTGGCGACGGCCGAACAGGCCGACGTGACACGCCCCTCGAACTCGGGGCCCATGATCTCGGTGACCGTTCCATCGGGCGCGATCTTCAGCACATTGGCGCTGTTGTTTCCGGTGATGATCACGTTGCCATCGCGATCGAGGGCGATCCCATTGGCGAATTTCAGAGCCTTTCCTTTGCCGGCGCCGCTGCGGTCGACGATCTGGGTGATCTCACCCTTCGGCGTGATCTTGAAGGCGTTGGCCGTCTTGGCCGCCACCACGTAGAGGTTGCCGGCGTCGTCGGTCACCATGCCCGTGGGCCGACGGAATGCGTGCTCTCCGTCACCGGTGACGTCGATCAGCTGCGTGATCACGCCCTTCGGCGTGATCCGAAAGACGTTGTTGGTGTTCTGGCCCGCCACGAAGACGTTCTCGTGCTTGTCGAGCGTCACCCAGACCGGACGCTTCAAAAGGTGGCCCTGGCCATCGCCCTCGGGTCCGATGATCTGGGTGATCTGCTTACCGTCCGGTGAGACGCGGAAGGCGTTCATCGACCACTCCCCCGTGACGTACAGATTGCCCTTCTTGTCGCGCACGACGTTGCGGGGGCGTCCCAGCTTGTGTCCCTGGCCGTCGCCCTCGGGTCCCAGCAGCTCGGTAATCGTGCCGTCCGGAGCGATCTTCACCAGATTGCTCGACATCTGGGCGGCCACGTAGAGGTTGCCGGCGGGATCGATCGTCATCCCGCGTGGCCCGCGAATCGCGACCTGCTCCGGATCTCGGTGGGCCGAGAGGATGGTTCGAATCTCGGCGCCGGCAGCCAGGGGAGCCAGCAGCCAGAGGCAGAGCAACGACGAGACGGCGGCGCGCATGGGAGGCTCCTGCGAAGGTGGGCCGCTGATTCTAATCGTTTCAGGGGCTTGCGGCCGAGTGCCCTTGGGGGGATGCTTTTTAATACGATCGTGTTGTTTTTTACATACATTCGTACTATTCATGAATCATGCGCGAAACCGCACTCCGCCACGGCGACCGCCGCCGCCGCTCGATTCTCCGAGCGGCCCTGGACGTCTGCTCGGCCGAGGGCCTTGAAGGCGTCTCCATCGGACGTCTCGCGCGCGAGGTGGGTCTCAGCAAGAGCGGCCTCGCCGCCCACTACGACTCGAAGCAGGCGCTCCAACACGCGACCGTCGACGCGGCGGCCGAAGGCTTCGAAGCCGTCGTGATCGAGCCGACCCGGGCCGCCGAGGCCGGTCTCGAACGACTCGTCGCCATGCTGTCGGCGTGGCTGCGCTACGTGGACGAGATCGAGTATCGGGGCGGGTGCTTCTTCGCCGCCGCCGGACACGAGACAGCGAGTCGTCCCGGTCCGCTGCACGACCGGGTCGCCGCTTACACCCGCGGCTGGATCGTGGCGCTCGAGCGCGAGGCCCGGACCGCCCAACGCCTGGGCGAGATCACAGCGGCAGTGGAACCGGCCCAGCTCGCCTTCGAGCTCCACGCCTTCGTGCAGGAAGCGAATCTCAGACGCCAGCTGCTCGGCGAGCCCGACGCCTTCCAGCGCGCCCGCGCGGCCGTCGCCGCAAGCTTCGAACGGGTTACGACTGCGCGCCCCTCCAATGGAGATCGAAAATGAATCGTCCGCATTTCACTGCCGGCGCCTGGAACCGCCTGGACCTGTTGCGCTGGAGCCTGCGCGCCAACGGCCTGTTCTCCGTCACGTCGGGTCTCGTCTTCACGGTCTTCGCCGCGGCCGTCACCGAAAGGTTCAACCTGCCGGATCCACGGGTCGTAGGCTTCGTCGGTCTCAACTTGTTGGGCTTCGCGGCCTTCCTGTTCTGGGTCTCGTCCCGACAGGTAATCCACCTGCCGACGGCCATGGCCATCGTGTACATGGACCTCGCCTGGGTCGCCGGCACGGTCCCCTTGGTCGCGGCCGGCTGGCTGAGCGAGTTCGGAAACGTGGCAGCCCTCGCCATCGCCGGCGGGGTCCTGAGCTTCGCCCTGCTCCAGTGGCTGGGTGTGCGGCGCCAGCGCCGTGGCCTTCAAGCCACAGCGCCTGCGTAGGGCGGCGACGGGTCGTACTCCATCAACCGCTGGGTCTGCCGGGCCCGCTCGATGTCCCAGATCTGGCCCACCAGCCACAGGGCCATGTCGATGCCGGCGGAGACGCCGGCCGCGGTCACGACGTTGCCGTCATCGACATAGCGGACGTTCTCCAGCACGTCGACTTCGGGCGCGCGCTTGCGAAGCGTCTCGATGAATCCCCAGTGCGTCGTGGCCTTCTTGCCATCGAGGAAGCCGCACTCCTGGAGCAGCAGCGCGCCTGTGCAGACACTGGTGATCCAGCGACAGCTCGAACCCGTTTCCCGGAGCCAGTCGATCAGGACAGGGTTCTCGACCTCGGTGCGCGTGCCCTGGCCGCCCGGAACCAGGATCACATCCAGCGGCGGAGCAGCCTCGAAAGTGTGATCCGGAAGCAGGCGCAAACCGTTGGCACAACGCACCGGCTCGCCCTTCTCGGCAACCGTCACCAGCTTCACATCTTGCATGCCCATGCTGGCCATGCTGAAGACCTCCCAGGGCCCGACCAGGTCGAGTTCCTCCAGATCTTCGAAGAGCAGCATTCCAATCGTGAGACGCATGGTCATTCCTCCCCTGCCGCGGCGTCCGACGGCGAGCCACCATCAGCGCAACCTCGGAGCCATGGTCCTCCTCCACGAGGGCCAATGCGAGATCCATCCCGGCCGTCACACCGGCCGACGTGTAGAAGCGGCCGTCCCGAACGAAGATGGGGTCGGTTTCCACCTCCACTTTCGGATAGCGAACCACCTGGCTTCGCAGGCCGCCCAGTGGGTGGTCGCGCGGCGGCCGTCAAGCCGCCCGGTCTCTGCCAGGAGCAGGGCCCCGTGACATCCAGGATCTGGGCGTCGGGAATGGCGAAGAGGACGATGCGGCGAGTCATGGCCCTAAAGTGCCCGTCCTGAGATCTGTCCGCAATGACAGACACCCCTCGTTTTCTGCCAGCGCCTTCCGGATTCCAGGTCGGCGGCTACGGCCTTGGCCCGACCAAGGCCCGACGGCCTCGGACTTCAGGCGGGAATCCGCGTCCCGGTGCTGTCCCGGGTCGAGCGCGGAGTCCGGGCGGCGCAGCATGCACCCGCAACGGGAGGCCTAGCGGCGCGCAACTTCGAACGCATCCGCGTCGGGCTTCGCGGTGCGCTCACGGTATTCCGTCATCGAACTCGGCCACTGCGTGACGATGCGACCCGAGGGGGAGCGATAGTAGCCATTGCAGCCCGCTTGCCAGGCCTTCACCTGCGCCATCGCCTGGTCGACTGCCTCGTTGTAGCGCGCCATCACTTCCGGGCGGACGTCGATCCAGGCCAGATCTTCGTCCTCGATCCGTTGGATCTGTGCAAGCGCGTACTCCACCTGACATTCGAGCATGGTGAGAATGGAGCCGTTGTTCGTGTTCGGGCCGTAGAGCATGAAGAGATTCGGAAAACCTGACGTCGTGATGCCCAGATAGGCGGCTGGACCGTCCTCCCTCCAAGCCTCTTCGATGTGCTGGCCACCGCGCCCGATGAGGTCGATGGCCGAGGCGTACTTCGTGGTCGAAAAACCCGTCGCGTAGATCAGCGTGTCGACTCTTCGCTGCTTGCCATCGACGGTCGCGATCCCGTTGCGCGTGATTCGCTCGATGCCGTCTGTCACCAGCTCCAGATTCGCGCGGTTGAAGGCAGCGTAGTAGTCGTTCGACAGCAGGGGCCGCTTGCAGCCGAAGGGATGTTGGGGGCGCATCTTTTCGCGGAGCTCAGGATCCTCGATGATTTGCATGGCCATCAGGCAATAGCCCTCCAACTGGCCAACGGCGTCTGGATCGGAGAAGGTCAGGCCTGCATCGACCCGCTGGAAGATCTCCTCCCGCAGTGCAAGGCTTGCGCTCGGGTCGCTGCGAAATCGTTCGAGCTGCTCTTCGGTGAAGGGCTCATCGAGCTTGGGAAGAACCCAGTTCGCGGTTCGCTGAAAGAGATGGACCTGCTTCGCCTCCTTCACGATCTCGGGAACGAGTTGAATCGCGCTCGCCGCGCTTCCGATTACGCCTACCGTCTCGCCCGCGAGGTCGTGATCCCGATTCCAGCGCGCGCTGTGGAAGGTCGTCCCCGCGAAACAGTCCGCACCCTGGATGTCGGGCCAGACCAGGTCGTTGAACATGCCGATTGCGCTGACCACCACGTAGGCCTCGAGGGTTTCACCCGACTCGAGTTCGACCGTCCAGCGCGCCTGCTCCGCGTCCCACTGCGCACTCTTGACCCCGTTCCCGAATCGGCAGTGCGGCAACAGGTCGTACTTTCTGGCCACCTGCTGCATGTAGTCCAGGATCTCGGCCTGGGGCGCGTACGGCTTCGA
>Ga0209988_10000592_pt1 | contig 22827 bp, 22 predicted proteins | sample N075metaG_FD_183115 | JGI IMG/M metagenome (GOLD analysis project Ga0209988, IMG submission 183115) | Deep subsurface microbial communities from Kermadec Trench to uncover new lineages of life (NeLLi) - N075 metaG (SPAdes) (version 2) | ecosystem: Environmental > Aquatic > Marine > Ocean trench... | reverse complement strand
AACGCGGGGATGTGACCGATCAGGCGGCCCGCGTAGAGCGGTGCGCTGGCGAGCACCACCGTCCCCGTATCCTGCAGGCTGTCGAGGATGGCGCGGCTATGACCGTCGGGACCCAATTGGCTGGCGAGGACCGCGCCTTCGCCCATCGCCAGTCCATAGGGCAATTGGAGCGCCCGGAGATGATGGTCCCCGCTCCCGACATCCAGGGCGATATCGAAGAGGTCGACGATGGAAAGGTGGCTGCGGTCCGAATCGGGCAGGAGAAAGCCGTTCCAGGTCGAAACACCGTACGCAGAAATCCATCCCTTCGACACCGCGAGTTCCATTGCTTCGAAGGTCGCCGACAATGCCGTTCGAAAGCCATTCACGCCTAGCGCGCGTAGCTGGATCTCGGGTTCCTGGATCAGATAGTAGTCGAGTGTTTCGAGTCCCAGATTTCGACGGCTTCGTTCGATCTGGTCGAGCAGAAAGGCCGGCGCCATCGAATGTCCGCGGGTGACGTCTCGGGGATCGAGAATCCCGGAGTCGATGTAGCGGGTGTAGAGGTCGTTCTGCACGAGGTTGGGATCGTGAATGAGTTCGGGCTCGGGCGTGAGTTGGCCGCCTTTCGAGATCACCACGACTTCGTCTCTCGCAATCACGCCCTCTCGAATCGCACGTCGAAGAGCATGTCCGACGGCACGTTCGCTCGTCTGAACTCGATCGGACAGGGCCGTGTTGATGACATTTCCCGACGTTTCGAGAAAGTCGCGGACGACGCTTCGATACAAGAGATCGTCGATCCCGCCCGGGGCTCCGCGAAGCGTGCCCAGAGCGATCGACGAGAGCCATAATTCGTCGGGACGAGCGAAATGGTCGGCGACGCCGGGTTGTCTTTGTGCGAAACGACGTGTGCCGTCCTGGGTTGCGCGGCCCGCAAGGAGCGCCGGGATTTCATCGGGAAAGGAGGCCTTGGACGACATCGCGCCCGAGGCTAACGCGCAGCCCCCCCCATGCCTAGTCCGCTCGGTTCTGGACTCGGGGATCGATTCGAGCGCATCGTGCCGCCGCCCCTATACTCGGCCCGACGTCGGGCGCTTCGCCCGCTGCGGAAGCCAAAACGGAGATGGAATGACGGATCTCTTTTCGATTCAAGGCAAGGTTGCGCTCGTGACCGGAGGTGGGAGTGGGATCGGTTGGATGATCGCGAGTGGCTACGCCCGAGCGGGTGCCCGTGTCTACATCGCCTCGCGAAAAAAGGAAGAACTCGAGGCCCGAATTTCCGAACTCGGAGGCGACGGCGAGTGCACGGCGATCGTGGCCGACCTCTCGACCGAAGCGGGTTGCAACGCGCTCGGCGACGAAATGGAGAGTCGCGAAGAGAAGCTCGACATCCTGGTCAACAATGCGGGGGCGAATTGGGGCGCGCCCTACGAAGACTTCCCGGAATCCGCCTGGGATCGCGTGCTCAACGTGAACGTCAAAGGCGTCTTCCAACTCACGCGCAGATTGACATCGCTTCTCGAGAAAGCAGCGAGCCACGAAGATCCATCCCGCGTGATCAACATCGGGTCGATCGACGGTATCGGCGTTCCGGCGCTCGAGACCTTTTCGTACTCGGCGAGCAAGGCCGCGGTCCATCATCTGACGAAGGTGCTGGCCAAGAAACTCGCGCCGAAGAGAATCACGGTGAATGCCGTCGCCCCGGGACCTTTTCAGAGTCGGATGATGCGAGTGACGCTCGAACGGGCCGGGGACGCGATCAATGACATGGTGCCGCTCGGTCGGATCGGTCGACCCGACGACATGGCGGGCATCGCGATTTTTCTGGCGTCGCGGGCGGGTAGCTATCTCGATGCCACCGTGATTCCGGTCGATGGTGGTATATCTGGCACGCGATGACCGGCGCGCACGTCGCCCTCGGATTCTGGGCGGGAGGTTGAACAGGCATGTCTGAAGAACCCTTGATCGCAGTCTTCGTGGACTATGAGAACCTGGCGATCGGTGCCCGAGACTCGAAGTGGCGGCATCTGGACATAGACCTGATTCTCAAACGTCTCCTCGAGAAGGGGCGAATCGTGTACAAGCGCGCGTATTGTGATTGGAGCCAATATCGAAGCGATGTACGAGATTTTCATGCTCGCGGGATCGAACTCGTCGATATTCCTCGATCCAAGATGAGTGGAAAGAACAGTGCGGATATTCGCATGGTCGTCGATGCGCTGGATCTTTGTTATTCGAAGGACCACATCGAAATTTTCGCTCTGTTGACGGGAGATTCCGATTTCTCGCCGCTGGTGTCGAAGCTGAAAGAGAACCACAAACGCGTCATTGGATGTGGTGTGAGAAATTCGACTTCGAGTTTGTTGATGGGGAGTTGTGACGAATTTCTCTACTACGACGATCTCGCGAAGGCAGCCGAGATAAAGGCCGGGAAGCCCGAGCGGAGTGCGAAGAAGAAGCCGGCGGCGAAGAAGAAGGCTTCCAAGAAGACGGGCGCAGCAAAGTCGGTTGTTGCAGCCGATACGACGGATGGGCCTGACGCCATCGACCAGATGCTCGAGATCGTCGAGAGCCTGTCCAAGGACTACGATGCGGTCTGGGGTTCGATGATCAAGCAGGCGCTTCGGCGGGTGCATCCGGATTTCGACGAAGCCCGCTCGGGCTATCGGAATTTTGCGGAACTGCTCCAGGAGGCGGAGCGGGAAGGATGTGTGCGGCTCGAATACGACGAACGGCGTGGAAACTACCGTGTGGAGCTAGTCGACGAGGATTGAGTCGCGACGCAGGGTCCGTCGAGCCAGCGAGTAGAGCATCAGGCCGAGCAGGCCCGCGCCAGGCAGGCTGTTCGGGACCAGTAGCGGAGCTTCGCTCTGGTCGGTTGGGGAGAGACAGCCGTCATCGGCCGGAAAATCGATCAGGCCGTCGAGATCGTCGTCGAGTCCGTTGTCACAAATGAAGTCGGGGCCGCGTTCGTCGCCATCGAGCGCATCGCTGCAACCGGGATCGTCGGGAAAATCGATCAGCCCATCCCCGTCGTCGTCGAGGCCGTCGCTGCATTCGGGCTGATCGATGAGAGCGAGGATTTCCGTTCGATAGGCGAAGAGGTCGGAGATGTAGCCGAGGTTGCCATAGAGTGACGTCTGTCCCGGTTGGTCCAGGAAGAGCCCGATGGCAAACAGGATGCCGACGAGCTCCGCGCTCCCGCCGCTTCCGGTAAACGCTCCGCCCCCCGAGTCTCCCTCGGCCAAGGCGGCCTCGTGCTGACCCATGGATTGGCCCGGGTTCAGGTCGTCGAAGCGGATCGAGAAAGACTGGGTACTCGACGGACCATTATTAATCACGACGAGCTGGTTGATGTCGAGGATCTTGTTCGTCCCCCAGCGAGTGACTCCAGAACCGCCCCAGTTCCATCCATCGACGCCCATCCAGGTCGTTGCCGTTCCGCGGTTTCGTCCACGCCCGATGACCGTGACGAGTGTGTTGACGCCAGGCGACGCGCTCGCGATCGAAAGGGCCGGGAGTGGCGGGTCGGGTCCCAGCAATTTGAACGCGATCAAATCCGCAAGGCTCGTATCGGGATTCTGGAAGCGCACTTTCGAGCCCGGGACCGGGTCGTAGGTGACGCCGAGCAATTGGATCGAATTCTCTCCGACATGATTCGCCGTGAGTACCCAGCCATTGCCGACGTAGACGCCCGAGAGACCCACGATGATGCCGACGTTGTCGAAACCCGGATCCGCTGTGGGAGCCGTCGTATTGCCGGTCCCATCCCCGGTCGCGATCAGGACCGCGCTTATTTCAAAGGCGGTCAGCTGCGAGATCGCAAGGCCTAACGCGGTCGCGAGACCGAAGGCCGTACACCGCGTACGACTCGAACGTCCTGGGATTCGGTTTGGGAATCGAAAAAGAGTCCGCATGAATGAGTTCAGGTTCCGCCATCCGATGCACCCATCCAGCCGAGACCCCCATGGGAGGGGCCGCCCAGGCTAGGCAACGTTCGAAGTCTACCATGATGCAAGGGGTCGGTGTCGGCGAATCAATCCGCCTGGGGGGTCTCTTCCGAAAGGCCGAGCACCGCGCGGCAATGGGCACGCAAATGATCGAAGGGTTCCCGTAGGGGGTCGAGATCCGGGCCGATTCCAGTCTGGCTGGAAAGAGATCGCACCTCGTCGATGTGGTCGAGGACGCCCATACAGAGCGTCGCCGCCGTCCCCAGGTCCAGATTCTGACTCACCCGTGCCTCCACGAGTTCGGCGGCCCAGCCGCGGGCCTCGGGCGCGCCGAGTCTTTGCAGACCGAACAAGAGGGCATCGAGTGCACGGCCATATTCAGCGTGAACGGACATGGATCGGAATTCCCCGAGCGTGCGCGTGCCGAGTGGATCCGAGTTCAGCGTTTGGCGGGTCGAGACGCATCGCTCGCAGAGAGGATGCCGCGTTCCGCTGACGGTTGCGATCCTTTCGAAGCAGACGTTGGACCCGGCTCGGACAACGATGGGGCGGGAGCGGCCGGGGCGGCGGGCTTCGGGGTCGTGACCGGCTCGGAACTTTCGATGCGAGGGGGGGAAGTCGTCGCCACGGACGTGTTGGCGTCGCGAAGCGCCTCGAAGCGTTTTCGCCAGCTGGCCGCGCTGGCGAGGGATTCTTTCCGCTTGCGCTCGGCACGCTTCAGATCCTTCTCGGCTTGATCCAACACACGCTTGGTTTGTGTGAGTTCCGTTTCGACTTGCACGAGGGTATCGGGATCGATCCGCGTCGATTCCAGCGATTGCACCCTGGCAAGCGCGTCGCTCAGTTGAACATTCTCGCGGTTGCGTTCGTCGAGCCTCGCCTCGAGCTGATCGACCTTCCACGAGAGCGCACCATGCAGCGGACGGTAGGAATATCCGAACGCGAGAATTGCGCCCGCCAGGAAAAGTCCGGCGCCGAGGAGAGCTTGTCGAAGCCAGGGCGGTAGGGAGTTCTCTTCGTTCATACGCCCTCTTCATCGGTCGAGACGAGCCGAATCTACAGTTCGAGTTCTGCGCGAGATCTCCCCATCGACGCCGCAGCGGGTGAGCTAGGGTGAGGCTTTTCGCTGCGTTCCTCGAAGGCGGATGGTTTTCCCCGCACCCGACTTCGAGGTGAGGAGGATCGATGTCTCTCGCTGCTTCCTATCCGTATTACCTGGCCAACCGGCCGGAAACACCCAATCAAGAGCTCGAAGTGATCGACAAATACACGGGGGAGGTCGCGACTCGCGTCGCATTGGCCGACGACGCCGCGATCGATCGCGCGATCGGGATGGCCGTCGAGGCGACCGCGCCGATGGCCGCGCTGGCCGCGTACGAACGAAAGGCCGTTCTCGAGCATTGTGTCAGCCGGTTTCGGGAGCGATTCGAAGAGCTGGCCATGGCGCTTTGCATCGAGGCGGGCAAACCGATCAAGGACGCGCGGGGTGAGGTGACGCGTCTGATCGACACCTTTCAGATCGCGGCCGAGGAGTCCGTTCGAATCGGGGGCGAAGTCATGTCCCTGGACATCAGCGAGCGAGCGCGGGGCTACCGGGGCATGTGGAAGCGCGTCCCGATCGGGCCGTGTTCGTTCATTTCGCCCTTCAACTTCCCGCTCAATCTCGCCGCACACAAGATCGCTCCGGCCCTGGCGGTCGGTTGTCCCTTCGTCTTGAAGCCGGCGAGCCTGACTCCGATCGGCGCCCTCGTGATAGGAGAAATTCTCGCCGAGACCGATCTGCCGCCGGGCGCTTTCTCGATTCTGCCGTGTCGCCGCGCCGGGGCCGCCCGTTTCACGGAGGACGATCGTTTCAAGCTTCTTTCGTTCACGGGCTCGCCCGGCGTCGGATGGGCGTTGAAGGCCAAGGCCGGAAAGAAGCCGGTCGTGCTCGAACTCGGCGGAAATGCCGCGGTGATCGTCGATGAAGATGCGGATCTCGAAGATGCGGTCGAGCGGATTGTCTTCGGTGCGTTCTACCAGAGCGGCCAGAGTTGTATCGGTGTGCAGCGCATCCTGGTCCACGCCAAGGTCTACGCCGCGTTTCGCGATGCCTTGATCGCGAAGACGCGGGGCCTAACGATGGGTGATCCGAAACAGGAGTCGACATTCATCGGGCCAATGATCTCGCAGAAGGAGGCGTCACGACTGCACGGCTGGATCGAATCGGCGGTCGCAGCCGGTGCGACCCTGCTCTGCGGCGGCCAGCGGGAGGGGGCGATGCTCGAGGCGACGCTGCTCGAAGACGTGCCCCGCGACCAGGATCTGGTCCGCCAGGAAGCCTTTGGGCCGGTGGCGATCCTGTCGAAATTCGACGATTTCGACGCGGCCCTCGATGAGGTCAATGATTCGGTATTCGGTCTTCAGGCGGGAATTTTTACACGCGATCTCTACAAAGCTTACGCGGCCTGGGATCGTTTGGACGTTGGGGGTGTCGTGATCGGGGACGTGCCCTCATGGCGTGTCGATCATATGCCCTACGGCGGCGTCAAGGAAAGCGGATTGGGTCGTGAGGGCATCAAGTTCGCGATCGAGGATATGACCGAGATTCGATTGATGGTAATTCGCACGCCTGGCGCCTAACGTTGGGAAGGCGAGGCTCGGATCGTTCCGATCGGCGATCGCCGGCGTCGGCCGAGGCGCACGATCCCCAGGATCAGCAAGGGTTCGAGTCCCAGCAGACCGCAGGCCCCGCCGCCGTTCTTCGAGGGCGTCGCTATGGCGGGCGAGACTCCGCTAGCGCTTGGACCGGGGGGCGGCACGGCCGCCTCGAGGAGCGTGATCGCCTCGAGGACTCGAATCCGCGGGGTCGTCACGCCATTGCGCGCGTCGGACACTGCGACGCCCGAGAGGGCGAGTGCGTTGCTAATTTCATTGGCGGTCGCGTCGGAAACCGCTTCGCGAATCGTTGCGATGGCTCCCGCGACATGCGGCGTGGCGAGCGACGTACCGCTCCCGGCTGACGTGCCGCCCCCGACACTCGATGCCACGACGGATTCGCCCGGGGCGAGCAGCCCGAGGAATGTCGCCGAGTTCGAGAAGCTGGACACGACGTCGAGATCCGACGTCGAGCCGACGGCCACCACATTCGATAGGCAGCCCGGGGTCGCGATGGAGTCGATCGAGGCCTCATTGCCCGACGCGGCCACGCTCAACGCACCGGCGGCTCGAAGTAGGGTGATGGCGTCGCGATGCGAGGGCGCGCTCCGATCGCAATCGGTCTGAGAAGTGAAGAGCGCACCGCCGAAGGAGAGATTGACGGCCGCGATCTTGTGATAGGCCGTTAGGCCGAGCACGTGCTGAAGACCCGCGAGAATATCGGACGAATAGGCTCCGAGTTCGCCGTTCACGTTGCTGAAGATCTGGATGGCGATCAACTCGGCGTGGGGGGCCACGCCTCGAAGGATGCTGCCGTTTTCTTCGCCGAGTGCGATTCCCGCGACGCGTGTTCCGTGGCCACAGCCGCTGAGGGCACAGGGGACGGCGGCGCCCGGGCCAAACATCTCGCGAAGGCCATTGGGGCAATTCTTCTCGATCGAGAAACAGGCTTCTTCGATGATGCGATCGGCGTACATCGGATGGGTCGGGTCGACGCCCGTATCGAGTATGGCGATCGCGAAGCCATCCCCGTCCAGACCCTGCTGGTGGGCGAGGTCGGCGCGGATGATCGGGATCGTTTCGGCAAGGCTGGCGCGGTGGATCGCGTCGAGCTCGATTTGGCCGGTTCCGGGATTTTCGATCAGATGCAACAGGGCCTGGGGGCCGACCTCGGCCGCGCCTCGACCGAGTAGAGGATAGATACGCAGGGATTCGAATTCGGCGCGGCGATCGTCGCCCGCGAGCAGCGATCGGGCCGCCGCCTCACTTAATCCGGATGGTGTTTCGAAAATGACACGCACGCGCCCATCGGTCGCGACCGCGTCGACGATTCCGGCCGACACGAAGAGAGGTCGCACTCGTCGTTCACGCTCGATGGCTTCGACCAGAACGCGCCGAATACGCCGTGCGTCCGCGAGGTCCAGATTTTCATTGGAGAGGGCACGCGTGTTGCGAAGGTTTTCGACTCGGGCCGCGGCGTGTTGCGGGTCGCGAACCGAGGCTCCGTCGAGGGCTTTCGTTTCGATGTCGAGCGGGGTCGCACGGGTGGTGGACTTCGGGGGAGGCGCAGGACTGCCAACGTGGACTTCGCGATCGGGGACACCTGCAATCGAGAATGGGCCTCGGTTCACGATGAATGAACCCAGGCCGAGCAAGATCAGGAAGAGAATCCAGCGTCTTCTACTCAAAAGGGCCTCGCGCGGGCCCCCTCGCCCGTTCTCTCCTGGTTGAATCGGAAGTTGCTCGTGAGATCTTGAAGGGATCGGCCGCCCCGGGTCGAATCCGCACATCGCTTGCGTGCGACCGTCGGGTCACGCATGAGGCCTCTATTCGCGTGGCGGCCGGCTTCGCAGGCGGAGCAGTCGCTCCAGATTGGCCAGCGCACGTTTGTGCTCGGGATCGATTCGGAGCGCCCGGGCGAAGAGTCTTTCCGCGTCTTCGGCGCGGCCCAGCCCTTCGTAGGCGCGACCCAGATTGTTGTGCGCCACGGCCGATTGGGGATCGAGTCGAATGGCCTCGCGATAGAAGCGGGCGGCCTTGCCGGGCTCAGCGAGCGCCAAATGAAAATTTCCTCGAGCGATCGCGGTCGCCTCGTCGTTTGGCCGAAGGCCCGCGGCGAGTTCGAGTTCGAGCAGGGCGTCACGCGGCCGGTCCGCCTCGCCCAGTAGCCGTGCCGCACGGAAATGCGCCTGGAAACTTGGGTTGAATTTCGTCTCCTGTCGGAGGTGAAGAACCGCCTCATCCATCTGGCCGAGCTGGCTCAGCGCGATCCACAGAAAGTAGTGGGCGTCCGCATAGGCCGGCTGGATCTCGAGGGCATGGCGAAGGTGGCCGACCGCCTCTTCGTACTCGCCGATCTGGGTCAGCGTTTCGGCGAGATTCGTCTCGGCGATGTAGTAGTCGGGATTCAGTTCGAGCGTCCGCCGGAAATGCTCCCTCGCCCGCTCGGTCTCGCCTCGGACGCCTTGAATCGCGCCGAGATTGTTATGCGACAGCCAAGAGTCGGGGTTCTTTCGGAGCGTATCGCTCCAAAGCGTCTCGGCGTCGCGATAGATTTGCGCCTGCACGAAGGTGAGACTACCGAGTGCGACGAGGAGTCCGCAGAGAATCACCGGCAGGATTTTCGCGAGCGACCCCCTTAGGCGGTCAAGACGGTCGAAAGCTCCATCCCCCAACTCGACCAGACCCGAGGCGACGGGGACGATGACACCCAGGCTCGCGAGGTATTGAAAATGGTCGGCCACGAAGGAGAATCGCATCGGGTAGATGTCGACGAAGCCAAGGGCAGGGAAGAGCGTGCCGATGAAAAAGAGTGCGGCAACGAGTGGTCCGCGACGGACGTGTCGCACTCGCCAAAGCGAGATCAGGCCGATTCCGAGGGCTGCGGCGTAGAGGTATTGCCACCCCTGACTCGCGTCGATTTCCCAACGCGGATAGCTGAACATCAGCGGGTGGGGCCAGAAGAGTTGCGTTAGGTAGTGGCAAAGTGCTCGACTGGCGATCAGCATTCTTTCCAACAGGCCAAAATCCCAGATCGGCCCGGACGCACCGACGTGAACCCGTTCCAGCCAAGCGGTATGGATGCCCGCTACGATCCCGGCTGCGAAGAAGGGGATCAAGAGTAGAAAGTCGCGGCGGCAAAGCTTGCCTCTTTGCCAGAAGAGGACGAGCAGGATCGCGGCGGGCAGGCTGGCCGTGACGCTTTTCGAGAAGAGCGCGCCGACGAAGAGCAGTAGAGCAAGGCTGTACGCGCCCCAATTGTAGCCCTCGCGCTTCTGGATGATCCCGCCGAAGCGGAGATAGGCCAGCGCCGCCGACAAGTAGAAGAGTCCCGACAGTAGGTTCTTCCGTTCGCTGACCCAGGCGACGGATTCGACGTGAACCGGATGCAAGGCAAAGATCAACGCCGCGAGCCAGGCGCCCTTGAGCGACAGCTTCCGCAGCAGCACCCATACGAGTAGAGCGTTCGTCGCGTGCAATAGGATATTGGTGAGGTGGTACCCGGTCGGTGCGAGTTGCCAGATCTGGAATTCGATCCAGAAGGACGAATAGACGATTGGATAGTATTGGGCGTTCGCGCGTGGATCGAGCCAGATGCGACGCAGACCCTCCAGATTTCGCAGGGTGAGATTGTCGACGATGTATTCGTAGTCGTCCCAGACGAATTCGGCTTGGAGTGCGTGAAAATAGCTGACGAGGGTCACGGCCAGGACAAATGCGACGAACAGGGGTTGCTTCCAGGCCGTCCGGGTCACCCGTTTCCCTTCGCGTTCGATCTCTGCAGCATGGCTCACAGAATGTAGCGCTGCTTCCGATCTGACTTCCGAAGCCTATCGCGAACAGAGAGAAGAAGCTGTGAGTCGAGAGATGAGGATCTAGGAGTCTGCGTGGTACAGAGCGTAGGGCGGCGTTGGGGGTCGAGACGGTGGGGGAAGAGGAAGCGTGACGTCCAGGTCTTTCGATTGGATCTCGGCCTTCGCCGCCTCTTCAGGTGAGTTGGGAACCTCTGGATTGAACTCGCTTGCGGACAAGCGGGAGGGCCAGATCGGATTCGTGGATCCGGGCTGAGTCATTCGGATGGGTCGATCGGAAAGTCGATCGGGTTCCGGCTGCTTTTGGTACTCGATGAGGTCGACGGATAGCGTGAGGGTGAGCAGCAGAAGCGGTATCCCGAGGAAGGGGCCAATCACGCGAGCACGGCGCTTCCAGCGTCGCGTTCGTCGACGTTGGAGACGCTCGTCCGGTGTGTCTGGCGAATTCTGCATGCAATCCTCTCGATGAAGTCTCGAACCCCGACCCATGTACGGAATCGGGATGACTTCAGAGAGGCATGAGATGAATCCGCCCTCGAGGGCGGTATTGCACCGAACTTGCCGCTTCGCTGCAGGGTTTCAATCGATGAGACGCGCATGCACGTGTTCAGGGCGGACCGCGAGAGAGACCGCGTCGCCCGAGCGAAGCCGCCGTGCCAGGCCTCGTCCGGACAGTAAATGCGTCGAGAACATTCGATCGCGTGTTCGCAGGGTGACGACGGTCGCCAGCCCGTCACTGACGAGGCTTTCGACCTCGGCCTTGCCGATCGGTCGACCGTCCCCGCGGCCGATGTCGATCTTGAGATGCTCGGGGCGAATTCCGATCCAGGCGTCGCGTCCGATCTCGAGCTTTGCCCTCGTCGGAACCTCGAGGCCATCACTGATCTCGACCCAGTAGATCTCCTCTTCTCGACGCACCACACGACCCTCCGCGAGATTGGTCATCCCAACAGTGCGCGCGATCTCTCGAGAATTCGGTCGTTGCAAGACCTCCTCGCGCGGCCCCTGCTGGACGAGTTTGCCCCGCATCAGGACGGCAATCCGATCGGCCAACAACAGCGCACGTCGAAGATCGTGCGTCACCATGGCGACGGCAACATCGGTTTCGGTGATGGCGCGTTGCAAGTCCAACGAGAGCTGGCGTTGTCCCTCGGCATCCAGGTCGTCGAAGGGTTCGTCGAGAAGCAGGACTTCCGGTTCGAGCACGAAGGCACGAGCCAGGGCGAGGCGCCGCATCTCGCCCCCGGAAAGCGTGCGTGCTTCCTGATCGGCGAGGTGTGCGATATCGAAGCGAGTGAGGGCCCGGGCGATCCGGTCCGAACGGTCCGCTTCGGTCAGTCCCTTTCCGAGCAGGGCAACGCGCACATTGTGCTGTGCACTCCCGGCGAACGCCGCTGGACGTTGGAATACGAGGGTGACGGGGCCCGATCCGCCCTGAATGGAGTGAGGGTCGGCGGAGCTTTCGAGGCCTGCCAGCGCCCGCAAGAGCGTACTCTTGCCCGCGCCGTTCGGTCCCAGGATGACGAGCACTTCACCGGCACGGAGATCGAGTGCGGCGACATCGAGCGTGAAACGCGACGACCCCTGGCCTCGCTGAACGCGTAATCCCTTTGCGGCGAGCGCGATTCGATGTGGACGCGGGGTCGGCGGGGTCGTCATCGTGTTCGCCCGCTCTGTTGAACCGCCGTGAGCAGGCCGGCGATCAGGAAGGTCAATCCGATCAGTATGAGGGCCAGCCCGCCCGCTCGCTCGAAATTGCCCATGTTGGTCTCCATCATGATGGCCGTCGTCAAGACGCGAGTCTTGCCGAGCAGATTGCCACCGACCATCGAGGAGGCGCCCACTTCCGAAAGAATTCCCCCGAGCGCAGCGATCACGGCCGCGAGCAGACCCATTCGGATCTGGCGAACCAATAACCAGAGCCTGAAGATGCGGCGGATACCCAGGGTGCGAACCTGCAGGTCCCACTCCTCGTCGAGTGAGCCGACCGCGGCCAGCGTGATGCCGATGACGAGCGGAACCGCAATCAATGTCTGGGCGATGATCATCCCCGTCTGGCTGTAGATGAGCCCTAGACCGCCCAACAGGCCACTTCGTGAAAAGAGGATCGAACAGCCGAGCCCGACGACGACGGGGGGTGCGCCCATGCCTGCATTGACGGTGGACACGACGAGCGAGCGACCCGCGAAGCGGCGGCCTCCGAGAGCGATTCCGATCGGAATGCCAATCGCCAACGCGGTGACCAGGGCGGCGCCACAGACCCAGAGAGTTCGAAAGGTGATCTCGACGACGAGGCGTGCTTCGGCTTCGTTCATGGGGGGCTCGCCTGCTCTACATGGCCTCCTTCGCCCGCCGACTGCGGATGGGGATGGAGTGGCGTAAAGAGAGGCCGTCCGAAACGCTCCTCGCCGTAGTGTGCGATTCGGTTCTGGATTTCAGCGCGGGTCAGGAATCGTTCGAGGCTGTCGGCGGCGTCGGAAGCGAGGGGCCGCTCGAAGCGCGAGGCATCGAGCTGAAGAATCGAGTAGACGTTTCGGAGCGAATCAGCGGATTTCGAGAGCACCACCAGATCGATGCGCTTCTGAAACGCTAGAAAAGTTCCGATATCGCTCAGGATATAGGCGCGGTGTTCGCCCGCGACCCGCAACGAGAGTCCCATACCACTGCCGGTTCGGTCGAAGCCCTTCCAATCCGCGTCCGCCGCGATTCCGGCGGCCTCGAAGAGACTCGTCTCACGTTTGTGGGTTCCCGAGTCATCGGAACGACTGACCCAATTCGCCTTGCTCGTGGCGATCCGACGAAGGGCGTCGACCGGAGAAGCTGCGCTTGCGATGTCGGCGGGATCCTCCACGGGTCCTGCGATCACGAAGAAATTTTGCATGAAGGGTGTGCGCCGACGAACCACCCCCGCTTCGATCAATTCCTGTTCAGCGCTGGGGGCGTGGGTGATGAGGATGTCGGCGTTTCCCTCTCGGCCCATTCGAAGTGCGGCGCCGGTCCCGACGGCGATGATCTGTACCTCGATTCCCGTCTGCTCCGTAAAATCAGGTAGTAGAGCGTCGAGCAGACCGGAATCGCGAAGGCTGGTCGTCGTGGCGAGAATCAGCGCGGGCTCGCTCGCCTCCGCCCGGGCCGACGCTTGCGCGAACAGACCCAGCAAGCTTGCGATCGCGATCGTCGCCGCGGCTTTCCGAAGCGGAGTCCCCCGCACGCGCGCGCGGTCGTCGAGGCAGGCGGTGGTGCCGGAATTCGAGACGAAGGGCATTTGGAAGGACTCCGGTCCTGGCGAGAAGCGAATCGTGGAGAGCCCGTGGCCGAAGGCAGCGGGGCGGCAGAGTCTAGATCACGAGACGAGGGCTGACACACCGCGTCGAGGGCCGTCCCTTCGTCGAGTCGAGTTGCGGAAGGCGCGTAGGGCCCCGAAACTCGCGCGAACGTCGCCGACTTGGATTGTCGCGCGCTGAAACCGGACCAAGGGGACGACCGACATGGGCTTTTACGAGAACCGGATCCTGCCGCGAATGATCGATCTCGCTTGTGGCACAGGGCCGATCCTGGAACAACGCGAGAAGGTCGTTCCCTTTGCCGAGGGTCGGGTCCTCGAGGTCGGAATGGGATCTGGGATCAACCTGCCGATCTACGATCGAGATCGTGTCGAGATGGTCTGGGGTCTCGAGCCCTCCGAAGGCATGCGACGTAGGGCCGCCAAGCGATTGGCCGCCGCCCCCTTTCCGGTCGAATGGCTCGCACTACCCGGCGAGGAGATTCCACTCGATGACGACTCCGCCGACACGGTCTTGCTGACCTATACGCTGTGTACAATTCCCGATTTCGCGAAGGCGCTCGAACAGATGCGCCGCGTGCTCAAACCGGGCGGTCGATTGCTCTTCTCGGAACATGGCGAAGCGCCGGACGAAAACGTCCGAAAATGGCAGAACCGGATCAATCCGATCTGGAAACGAATCGCAGGCGGATGCAACCTCAATCGACGAGTGCCTCAACTAATCGAAGAGTCGGGTTTCAAGATCGAAGATATAGACACGAAGTATCTGTCAGGGGCACCGCGCTTCGCGGCGTTTCAATATTGGGGATCCGCGACCCAACGCTAGTCGACGCCTAACCCCATGCCTAAGAAAGTCCGCCCTCGGGTGCGGGCCGAGCACGCTGGTTGTAGAGCATCGCTCGAAGTCGCTTGATGTCGTCTTTGCTCAGTTTCGAGTAGTCGACCGAGAGTTCGGAGCCCGCGGCCATACCGCGTTCGACGGCTGGCCTCGCTGTCAACTCCTCGAACCAGCGCTTGAAATAGGGGAAGTCGTCCAGATTCTCGCCCTGCGCCTCCCAACCGACCGTCCATGGATATGAGATCATGTCGGCGATCGTGTACTCGTCGCCCGCGAGATAGCGTCGATCGAAGAGTCGGTTGTTCATGACGCCGTAGAGTCGATTGACCTCGTCCCCGAAACGGCGCTGGGCGTAGCTCTGGTCACCCTGTTCCTCGCTCAGGCGCCGGAAATGGCCGGCTTCGCCGCTTTTCGGCCCCTGGTTCGCCATCTGCCAGATCACCCATTGTTGGACTTCGATCCTCTTGCGCAGGTCCTCTGGGTAGAATCGACCCGCCTTGTTGGCGACATACATCATGATCGCGCCGGATTCGAAGATCGCGATCGGTTCCCCTCCGTCGCTGGGTTCGTGATCGACGATCGCAGGCATCCGGTTGTTGGGTGAGATCGAGAGAAACTCTTCCGTGAACTGGTCGCCCCGGCCAATTGCACAGGGAACGATCCGATAATCGAGGTCACATTCCTCGAGCAGGATGGTGACCTTCTTGCCATTCGGTGTCGGCCAGTAGTGGACGTCGATCATCGTTTTCTCCCCATTCGAGCGCCCGAGGAGAATACCCTTCGCAGCCCGATCCTGCCGGGAGGGGCAAGCAGCCTGGGCGGTGGCAGGCGTGCGCCTCCAGACGCGAATTCAGTCCCGCTTGCTCCCCGCAGTGGCTAGGTCCAAAGCGCGAGCAGCGCCATCGAGGCCATGCCGAAGGTCAAGACCAACCATTTCGCCAAGCGTCCTCCGTGTGCCGGGAACTCATCTCGCAAAATGTCGAAGGTGGCGACGTAGACGAAAGTGCCCGCGGCGATCGACAGGAAGCTGGCTTCGAGCGTGGAGGCGATTCGTCCCTCGAAGGTCTCGCCGAGGACCATCCCAGCCAATCCGCCGAGCGGTGTGGCGGTGGCGAAGACCGCAACCAGTCGCCACGACTGTGCGGGCGGTAGGGAACTGCGCGCGAGACTGACTCCGAGCGCGAAGCCGGCCGCTGATTTGTGCGCAACGATCGCGAGCGAGATCACGAGAACGCGAGAAAGTTCGGGCTGCGCGCCGAGTGCGAGTCCAGCCAGCAGCGAGTGAATCGACAATGCGGTGAGTACGGCATAGACCGGCAGCGCGTCGTGATGCTGTTCTGCTATCTGCGCGAATCGCTCGCCCGAAGGTGCGTGTACTTCCTGGTGGGCCTGCTCCGGAAGCAAGACATGCTCGACGAGCAGCATGAAGAGGAACGCGAAGGCAGCCAGTGCAAAGGCCATTGGGTAGTCCCAACCCAACCGGATCCAGGTCTGATCCGCATCGGGCAACATATGGACGAATCCCGCTGCGAGAAAGACACCGGCAGCGAGTGAGTTGCCCCAACCCAGGATTCGGTCGTTTCGTGCGCGACCGCGTCGCAGGAGCGGGAGCGCGCTGCCCAAGGCGCCCGCCACGAGAATCGTCAGAAGGAGGAGGAGTTTGACGGAAAACACGTTGGACTAGCAGCCGGCGTCGGCGAGGAACCGTGTGGCGACGGCCGCGTGGAGCGCGGTGCCCAACGCCATCGCCTCCTCGTCGAGCATCATCTGGCTCGAATGACAGGGGGCCGGGTTCTTCGTTCCGGGCGGCCGCACTCCGAGAAACATCATCGCTCCCGGGGTCTGCTGGAGTACATAGGAGAAATCCTCGGCGCCCATCACAGGGGCATCGAGCGCCAGGACCGCATTCGGACCCAATAGATCGGCGACGACGTTTCGCGCGAACGCTTCGAAGTCCGCGTCGTTGACGACGACCGGGTAGCCGGGCGCGAGCTGAATTTCCGCCGACGCGCGATGGGCTTCGGCGATCCCCTTGGCGATGCGCGGCAAACCTTCGAGCATCAGCGCTCGGGTGCGTTCCGAGAGCGCCCGCATGGTCCCCCCGATCGAAACGGAATCCGCAATGACGTTATTTGTGGTTCCCGCATGCAGCTGCGTGACGGTGAGCACGCCGGGATCCGTCGCGGGGATCTCTCGCGTGACGAAGGTTTGCAGCGCCTGGACGATTTCGCAGGCGATCGGAACCGGGTCGATACAGTCGTGGGGCATCGAAGCGTGTCCGCCTCGCCCGCGAAGCTGGATCGTGAAATCGTCGTTGGAAGCCATGATCGCGCCGGGTCTCGTTCCGATTCTTCCCGTCGGAATCAAGGGAGAAATGTGGATCGCGAAGGCGGCGTCGATCTCGGGCATTCCTTCGGTGAGCATGACGTTGGCTCCGCAATAGCCCTCCTCCCCGGGTTGGAACATGAAAACAACCTCGCCGGCCAGGCTGTCGCGTCGATCGGCAAGAATCCGTGCGGCGCCGGCGAGCATCGCCGTGTGGGCGTCATGTCCGCATGCGTGCATGCGATCCGATGATTTCGAACGAAAGGGGAGCCCCGTGTCTTCCGGCATCGGGAGTGCGTCCATGTCGCCGCGCAGCAGGATGCGACGACCGGGGCGAGCGCCGCGCAAGATCGCGATGATGCCGCTCGATTTTTCGTGCAGCTGGATCTCGAGATCCAGATCTTCGAGGTCCGCGAGAACCTTTGCGCGTGTCTCGGGCAGGTCGAGACCGAGTTCCGGTTCGGCATGGATTCGGCGACGCAGATCGACGAGTCGATTCTGGATCTGTTTAGCCGAGTCCAGAAAATCTGCGGACGTGGGGAGGCTGGCACTGGAATCGTTCGACATGAAATACGCGCCCTTCGGATTGGATTCGAGTGGATGAAACGGCTTCGTCGCTTCGCCCACGATACCACTCTCCCGCGTCGACGAATCCAGGGACGGGGACGTCGTCGCGACGCGCTATCTCATTCGGTCGATCCGTCGAGGATTTCGGCCAGATTCAGCTGTAGGCGAAGCAGCAGGTCGGCCAATTTCTGCCGTTCTGGACCAGAGATGCCGGCTCGGAGTTCGCGCCGCAGGACGACGTCGATTCCGAGGATCGGTTGGATGAGTCGGGTGCCTTCGGGTCGAAGCGCGATTAGCCAAGCGCGGCGATCGTTCGGGTCCGCGCGTCGTTCGATGAGGCCTCGCTCTTCGAGTCCATTGATGACCAGGCCCGTCGCAGCCCGGCCCATCCCCAGCCGCGACGCGAGCCGTGATTGGCTGATGGGACCGGCCTCCGAGAGGAAGGCGAGCAGGCTCGCCTGCGTCAGATTCAGATCGAGATCCACCAGGCGACTTTCGTACGCTCGACGAATCGCTCGGGCCGTCGACATCAAGGTCGATTCGACCCTCTGCCATGGCGGAGCATCGAGTTCGTGTTTCGAGCGCTGGTTCGGGGCCGCCACCGACTAACCTCGTCGGAGCAGCGTCCCGGTCCCGATCCCGCCGCCGCAACACATGGTCACGATGGCGTTCTCCTTGTCGGCCCGCTCGAGTTCGTGGACCGCCTTGGTCAACAGAATCGCTCCCGTTCCACCCAGCGGGTGGCCGAGCGCGATCGCACCCCCATTCGGGTTGACCGTATTCATGTCGGGTTTCAATTCCTTCTCCCACGCGAGCACGACCGAAGCAAAGGCTTCATTGATCTCGACGACATCAATATCCCCCATTTGCATGTCGTTGGCGGCGAGCAGCTTCTGTGTGGCGTAGATCGGACCGGTGAGCATCAAGACCGGATCCGACCCGACGAGGCAACTGTCGACGAGGGTGGCGCGCACCGTTAGGCCGAGTTCCTTCGCCTTCTCGCGCGTCATCATGAGAACCGCGCCCGCGCCGTCGCAGATCTGCGACGAGGTTCCCGCCGTGTGAACGCCATCCGGCATATTCGTGCGGAGTTGGCTGAGAGCCTCGAGGCTGGTGTCGCGCAAGCCCCCGTCTCGATCGACGCGGTGGGTCTCCTTGGTGGGCTTGCCGTCTTCGAAACCGACCGGGGCGTCGATCGCCACGATCTGTGTCCCGAAACGGTCTTCCGCCCAGGCCTGCGCGCCCCGATCCTGGGAGAGCTTGCCGAAGGCGTCGGTATCTGCACGCGTGATGCCCCATTGTTTCGCGATTCTCTCGGCGCCATCGAATTGGGAGGTCATTTCGAAATGGTTCCAGTAGCTCGAATTGATCGGCTTTCCGACCGCCGGCTCCTGCGGCACGGTGGCACCCATCGGAACGCGGCTCATCATCTCGACACCGCATCCGATCGCGACGTCGACGACACCGGCGGCGATCAGCGCATAGGCGAGATTGGTCGCCTGTTGCGAAGAGCCACATTGCGTATCGACCGTGGTCGCGGCCACTTCGAGCGGAAGCCCCGCCGCCAGCCAGGCGTTTCGGGTGACGTTCATGGTCTGCATGCCGACCTGCCCGACGCATCCGCCGATGACCTGTCCGACTTCTTTGGCCTCGATGCCGCTTCGCGAGATCACCTCGGCTTGGACTCGACCCAGCAGGTCGATCGAATGCATTGCGGATAGCGCTCCATTGCGCCGGCCCAGGGGACTTCGTACGGCCTCGACAATCACGACTTCTCGTTCGGACATGGGGGAACCTTTCTAGGCTGAGGTCGCGAACGATTGTGTCCGCGCGGACTCGCATCAGGAGATTTCTAGCTCGTGGGTCGCGACGTTCGCGCGGCCCATCGACACGGCCGCCAGGGGCTGTCGACTTTTAGTAAAGTACTGGACAATATTGTGCTGGGCAACCTTGGCTCGGCCGCTTCTCGTCCCGAAAGGCGTTTCGCCCTAGAAGCTCAGCTCCGCCCCAAAGCCCCGCGGCTACGCGATTTTGCGACGGGTCTCGAGGGTCGTCGCGTCGAATTCGTTGAAGGACAGCTTCGAGTCGATCGACTCTCGCGGCGGGACGCCGTGTTTGCCGAGAGGCCATCCGATCGGCAACATGACGGCGCTCGGGATATTCTCAGGCAGCCCCAGCATCCGATCACATTCCTCGCCGAAAGAACGATGCAAGGTCGTAAAAGACGCGCCGAGGCCGGTCGCTCGGCAGGCCAGCAACACATTTTGTGCGCAGGGATAGATCGCCTCGAGTTGGTGCTCGCCGCGCCTCTTCCAGCCGGCGATGAAGAGCAGAACGGGCACCTCGTGCAGATGCTCCGCCAGGTGAATCGAGGCATTGATGTTGCGTCGCAGTCGATCCGGAAAATCGGCGGAGGCTGCGCGTTCGAGGGCCGGCGCGATGTAGCTCTCGAAGATGGGCCGATATCGATCGGCAATCCAACGCCGCTTGTCGATGTCATCGACCGCAACGAAAACCCACGGCTGACGATTGCCACCGCTGGGGGCGAAGGTGCCGGCCTCACAAACCTTTCGAATCAGCGCCCGAGGGACCGGGTCCGTGCGGAGTCGACGAATCGCGCGCGCAGTACGAATTCCTTCGAGAAGGGGCAAGGCCTCTCCCAGGCTCTCGATTTCGATGTCTTGCATGCGGGATCCTTTCGTACGAGGAGGGGGTCCGAGTGTGACCCATGTGCCTCGTGGGCCGCTACCCTCGGTCGCCCGGAAGCCGAACTCGGTACGTGGCCGGGACCGGAGGTGTCGCATGGTTTCAGAGATATTCGATCCAAAGCGTTGGCAGGCCGTATCGGGCTTCGATCTCAAAGATGTGACCTATCACAGGGCGGTCGATCAGGGGACGGTGCGTGTCGCGTTCAATCGCCCGGAAGTCCGGAACGCCTTCCGACCCCGCACCGTCGACGAACTCGACCGGGTATTGGACCACGCGCGAATGACGACGGACGTCGGTTGCATTCTTCTCACCGGGAACGGACCCTCACCCAAAGACGGCGTTTGGGCCTTTTGTAGCGGCGGGGACCAACGCATCCGCGGTCGCGACGGATATCGATACGCCGAGGGCGAGGACGCTGCGAGTATCGATCCGGGTCGAACCGGCCGACTTCATATTCTCGAGATACAGCGGCTGATTCGATTCATGCCGAAGATCGTCATCGCGGTCGTACCGGGCTTCGCCGTCGGCGGAGGTCATAGTCTTCATGTCACCTGCGATTTGACGATTGCGAGTGCCGAGCACGCGGTCTTCAAACAGACCGATACCGACGTGGCCAGTTTCGATGGGGGATTCGGGTCCGCCTATCTCGCGAAACAGGTCGGACAGAAACTTGCGCGCGAAATATTCTTTCTGGGCAGGAGCTATTCGGCCGAGCGGGCGTTTCAGATGGGGATGGTGAACGCCGTGGTGCCCCATGCGGAGCTCGAGAATACCGCGCTCGAATGGGCGGCCGAGATCAATTCGAAAAGCCCGACGGCACAGCGAATGACGAAGTTCGCAATGAATCTCGTCGACGACGGAATGATCGGCCAGCAGATTTTCGCGGGCGAGGCGACCCGACTCGCCTATATGACGGACGAGGCAGAGGAGGGACGGGACGCCTTCCTGGAGAAGCGTGATCGCGACTTTTCGCGATTCCCGTGGCATTTCTAGATTCGTCCGGCGTATCGAAGGGTTAGGCGTCCGCGCTCGGGGAGAACTCGAATCGTCGTATCGATCGGGATAGTTGATCTCGAGGCGAAACCCCGCACCTCGCTGCACGCGGCGTGGGGTTTTGGGACGGGCTTCTGTCTGTTCTAGTTGAAGGCGGCGATTCCGGTCTGTGCGCGCCCGAGAATCAACGCATGAATATCGTGGGTGCCTTCGTAGGTGTTCACCGACTCGAGGTTCATGCAATGTCGCATCACGTGGTATTCGTCGGATACCCCGTTTCCCCCATGCATGTCGCGCGCGACGCGGGCGATCGCCAGCGCTTTGCCACAGTTGTTTCGTTTCAGAAGCGAGATGCTTTCCGGGGCGAGCCGTCCCTCGTCCATCAGCCGGCCCGCGCGCAGGCAAGCCTGGAGGCCGAGCGTGATCTCCGTCTGCATATCGACGAGCTTCACCTGGATGAGCTGGTTGGCGGCGAGCGGCCGCCCGAATTGCTGGCGATCGAGGGTGTAGCGGCGCGCCGCGTGCCAACAGAACTCCGCGGCGCCCAGCGAACCCCAGGCGATCCCGAAGCGGGCCTTGTTGAGACAGCCGAAAGGTCCGGCCAGACCCCGGATCTCAGGGAAGAAATTCTCCTCGGGCACGAAAACGCGATCCATCACGATCTCGCCGGTCGTCGAAGCCCGAAGCGATAGTTTTCCCTCGATCTTGGGAAAGCTGAGACCCTCCATCCCCTTCTCGAGGAGAAAGCCTCGGATGTCGCCATCGAGTTTCGCCCAGACGACGGCGACATCGGCAATCGGACTGTTTGTGATCCAGGTCTTGCTGCCGGTCAGCAGATAGCCGCCGTCGGTCTTCTCCGCACGACTCAGCATCCCACCCGGGTCCGAGCCGAAGTCGGGTTCGGTCAACCCGAAACAACCGATCAGTTCGCCGCTTGCGAGACCGGGTAGCCAGCGTTCGCGCTGCGCTTCGGTGCCGTACGCATGGATCGGGTGCATGACAAGAGATGACTGGACACTCATCGCCGAGCGATAGCCCGAATCGACGCGTTCGACCTCGCGGGCGATCAACCCGTAGGCGACATGGGAAACGTTGGCGCAGCCGTATTTCTGGGGCAGCGTCGCCCCGAGCAGACCCAACTCGCCCATCTCGTTCATGATTTCGCGGTCGAAGCGCCCCTCTCGGTTCGCCATGACGATGCGCGGCATGAGTTTGTCCTGGGCGTACTCCCGGGTGCTGTTCTGGATCAATCGCTCCTCGTCCGTGAGCTGTTCTTCGAGGAGAAGTGGATCGGACCAATCAAAGCCGGGTTTGCCAGCCATTCGAGACCTCCAATGGGATTCGCGCCCGTGGGGTAAGCCGGGTTCGTGACGGCCTTTTCGGTAGCACGATCCAAGGCTTGCCGCTTCGCGTCGGGCGCGCGAACGTGTGGCGATGAAATACCGAATGCTCCTGGCAGGAATTCTGGCATGGACCCCCTTTGCGGTCTCCGCGGCTCCGGAAATCGGCGCGCCGATCCCCGATTTCGAGTTTCGGGGGGAGGCTGGAGCGGTACACCGTCGCGCCGACTTCGTGGGTCGTCGCGGGGTCGTGATCGCGTGGTTTCCGAAAGCGTTCACACCGGGTTGAACGACCGAACTTGCGGCGCTGCGTGACAGCGCCGAGCAGCTGAAGGAGTTCGATGTCGATGTTCTCTACGTGAGTCTCGACTCGCCCAAGAAGAACGCCGAG
>Ga0209988_10000591_pt1 | contig 22832 bp, 17 predicted proteins | sample N075metaG_FD_183115 | JGI IMG/M metagenome (GOLD analysis project Ga0209988, IMG submission 183115) | Deep subsurface microbial communities from Kermadec Trench to uncover new lineages of life (NeLLi) - N075 metaG (SPAdes) (version 2) | ecosystem: Environmental > Aquatic > Marine > Ocean trench... | reverse complement strand
CTTGCAGAATAAAGGCTTGCTGGTAGTGTACGGGCCGTTTAATTATAACGGTGCGTTTACCAGCGATAGCAACGCGCGATTTAATCTGTGGTTGGCAGATCAAAGTCCATTGAGTGCCATACGCGACTTTGAAACTGTCGCGGCCCTGGCACAAAAAGCAGGTCTGCAATTATTGGATGACGTTGCCATGCCAGCCAATAACCGCATGCTTATCTGGCAAAAGTCCAAGCACGGTTAGTGTCGCGTCCCACCATCCCATCCGGGTGCCTGATTCGACACTCAAGGGGCTTATTAATTTCGCGGCGCTGGCTCCAGCAATGTTCTATAGGGTTCTTTGGGGGTTTTAGAGATCTGCATAATCAGCCGCTCACAGGGATTTTTCGCAGTGGCCACCCAGCGGTCCCATAAACCCTCGGCCAATATGGATAGCCCCCCCGTCGCCACCGCCGCGCCACCCGAGAGAGCGGCACCTTTAACATCCAGAGCCAATCGGGGGTTGGCCAGGGTGCCGCCAATCTTGAAGTACGGGGTGATCGCCTTGCTGGCGCTAATTCCCACGCCCTTGCGTGATCGGCTGTTAAATGCCAGGTTCAATTTCTCATTGTGTAAATTAATTTCACCCGCAGAGGCCAGATCCATTTTGTCTGTGCGCACTGCCAATCCCGGAACCGCCTTGATTTTGCCGTCCTCAATAGTCAGCGCAGCCGCATAACAGATTATCCGGGTGTGGGTGTCGGTCTCTGCAAAGGGGTTGAGTAGAACAATAAGTTCATCGAACGCGTCTCCCAGAATCAGATCGACACCATGGTTGTCGAGGCGCCCACCGCCGGCATTGATGAGCAACACGCCATTGGAGCTTCTCGCCATTTGCCTCAGCGTATTGCCAACCGCCCTGACTCTGGCCCTATACATAGCGCCGGGTTGATTGTCGGACACGCCCCCAAAGAATTGGAACAGTGGCACTCGCTCGAGGTCCAGGTAGAGATCAATCTCATTGGTTTCCCCCAGCGCCCGTATTACCAGTTCAGCATCGCCGGCCAGAAAATTTCCGTCCCAATGTATTCGCTTGGAAGACAATACGCCATCGGCTATGGAAAAATCGATAATCGCAGTGCTTGTCATCTCGTTGCTAATGAAAATTTCGTCGACCTGATAGCGAACGGATACCTGCACATTCCTGAGCCAGTCAAAATCCAGTGGCTCATCGGGAATAACTCGCTCGGCGAGCTCTTTTGCCGAGAGTTTTTGCGATAATACGGGCGCGTCCTCCGCCAAGCCCGTTCTCGCCTGGGCCTCACTCTCGAGCTCATTCAGGTTTGGGAGCAGGAAGGAGAAATTCACAAATTTGCTGTGTAAATCCATGTCAATCGCGGGTTGAGGGCCCAGGTGTATGTTCACGCTACCGCTCAAGTCACCATCGCCCGTTTCCAGGCGAATCGGATTCAACCGCAGCCAGTCCGGAGTTTTCTCGATGACGACACTCAGGGCATAAGTCGTGTCGCCGATCGTCCCGTCTATGCCCAACAATTGCGCCAGGTTCGCGCTACTGGGGCCGTCCAACTTGATAGTGCCATGGGCGCTAGTCAGGTCTTCCAACTTATCGAAACTGATTTGTGCACTGATGTGGGCGTCTGCCACGCTCGCCTCAAGCTGCTCCACATGCAGCGCGCCCGAATCGCCTTCGACTTTTAACGTAAGTTGATATGGCGCGTGTGCGATGTCCCGTTCCCACCAGGGTGCCAGCACGGCACCCAGGTCTGGCCCCTGGGTACTCAAAGTAAAGTGGAAGTCGTCCAGGGGATTCTCGCCGCTAACAAGTCCCTGCAGGGATAATCGAGCGCCGCCAATAGTCCCTTTCACTTGATTAAAAGCCACACCCTCTGGAGACAGCGTAATTTGGCCCCCGACGTCCAGCGGTAATCGCGGCAATGGCTCGCTATTCACCACTGATAGAAATTCAAAGACATCGGGTGTCGCAACCTCTATCGCAAGATCCAGCCCCGCCAGGGTCAACGGATCGCCCAACAACCCGGACACACTAATCCGGCTATCGCCGGAGATAACCGTTGCCCGCTCGATCTCCAACTTATCTGGCGCGCCGCTCACCGCGCTATCAATGACGATGGGAAATGCCGGGAGCCCCTCCACTTCGTAGCCGTAGACTTTAAGAACCGCAGCCAAATCCGGGCTCTCCAGCCCGAGCCGCGCCCGCAAGCTAGTGGGCTCCAGCAGCTTATCGACCTCGCCGGCTAGCGCCAATTGCAGGCCCGGCGTGCTAAACATCCCGTCGCTAAGTTGCCAGCCACCCGCGCTTAAGGAAACCGCACCTGCCACCTGAAATGCCAGGTTCGGCAGCGTATGTATACCCAGCCAGGGCCCCACCGCAGCCAGCGTGTCCCCGGAAAACTTCAGATCAATGCGGGTACCCAGATAGTCGGGTGCTTCCCCGACCACGCCGTCCAGTACCAGCCTGGACGCGGGGTTGCTGAAAGTCAGGTTCAACAGCTCCACGCCCTCATGGGTGGATTCCAGTCGGCCTTTGATAGCATAGGTAATTCCCGGTAAATCCTCCGCTTCCAGCATGGGGCCGAGCAGGGCGAAAGTGACGCTCTCGCCCTCTACTTCCAGTTCCCAGTCGTCAATCTCCGGAAAAGCTGGCAGGCGACCGGCAAGAGACAGATGGCTCTCACCCGCGCTGAAGAATCCCTCGCGCAGGCCCAGCACCGAGCCTGTGCGAGTAATTTCTCCCGACACTTTGTAGGGAACTGCTGGCAGCCCGGCAAAATCGAACATGGCCCCAAGTTCCGCCAGGGAGGGACCGTCGAGTTCGAAGGCCACCTCAACCCCATCGATCGCCATTGGATCAGCGAGAGTAGCGGAGAACTGCAAGTCGAAGTCACCCAACACACCCACAGCTTCCACCGTCACTCCGGGTTGTGCATCGGTAATATGGCCGTCGAAGTGCAGCGGACCATCGCGAACAGCCGCCATGCCGAGCATATCGAGTAGGGGGCGGGCACTGGGGCTGGAGACCTTCAGGTGGAGGTCCGGGCCGGATAGATTGGCCAAATCCGCAATGGTTCCGCTCCCCTCAATCAGCAGCATTCCCCACTCGACTGCCAAATCCAGCTGCAAGTCGCGCTGCGTCAACAGTGCGGCGAAGGGCCCAATGCGTCCCTGCACCGATAGCGGAATATCATTGATAGCGCCATTCAGGTCTAGCCCAATCAGCGCTACATCAGGGGCTTCAGCGATGGCCAAGGTATCGATTGTCAGCCGCACATCTCTACGTGAGTCGCGATAGGCAACCTGCCCCCTGGTGACGCGCCCATCCCTGAATATCACTGGAAATACCGGCTCGGGTTCTCGATATTCGCCTGTTTCAGGCTGCGGAAGGTCCTCAATTATCCGTCCCGGCCAGAATTCCCAGTTTGGCGATTGCCCGGTGGGGGCCAATAAGTTCACCTTGAGGTCGGTCAATTCCAGTTCAGTAATTAATATGGGCCCCTCCCGCCATATCGACGGAAGATTAATGCGGATAAGAAGACGATTCACCGTGATGAAATCTGCCGCCTCTGCCCATTCCGGGTTTGCCAGGCTGACATTGCGAGCAAGTAAATAGGTATCCCAGTTTAACTCCGCCTCGACTAACTCGCCGATTTGCAGTTCCCGGTCGAGAAACCGGCTTGCGCCCGCCTCCAGCGCCGCTGAGAGCAGCGCCGGGTTGTAGCGCAACACACTGAAGGCAATAACAAGAAAAAGAACAAGCAGCAATAGTGCGGCAACAAGACCCTTGAGAATGGCCTTGAGGCGGTTGAGCAGGGTGGGCTTTGGTGTTTGAAGAATCACTGCCCACTAAGCTCCTCTTCCAGAAATTAAAATACCTCCCCCTTAACGGAAAAGATCAGAGCATATAAACCATGCTCAGGCTTGGACCGTTAAACTGAATATCAGCGTCAGCCTTGCACTGCTACCTTGTATAACGCCGTACTTTAACATGCAGTAGTGGGCACGGGTAGAACGGTTTGTAACACGGTTGTTCGCAGCCAATGCATCCGTCGCGGTCGGGCTTTACAAGTGGGGAATCGGCAGCCAATATGGGCGCCAATTCCCTCTACCGCTCATTGAAGCTGGAGAACACCATGCCCGGTCCATTCAAAATAATGCTCTATCGACTTCGCTCAGCCTTAACGCGCAAGGTGCTTAAACCCGCCGCCCAACCAAAGCCGATCACATTCATAGGGTCGGGTTCTATCAAACAACTGTGTGAAGCTATGGCTAACTTTGGCCTGAAGAAAATCTTTCTGGTAACCGATAAGCCCCTGGTAGAGCTGGGTCTTATCGATGGCGCCAAACAGGCGCTTCTCGATAGTGGTGTCGAAGTGGTGGTCTATGACGGTGTGCTGCCAGACCCTACTTTCGCCGTCATCGGTGAAGGCCTGGCCTCACTCACCGATAGCCAGTGTGACGGTGTGCTGGCATTTGGCGGGGGCTCTTCCATGGATGCGGCAAAAATAATGGCGCTGGCCGCCTCCAATAAAATGTCACCCCTGGACCTGGTCGGTCTGAACAAAGCGAAACTCCCCTCGCTGCCACTGTTCGCCATTCCCACCACCGCCGGCACGGGTTCGGAGGTTACTATCGCGGCCGTTCCCTCCGACGATGAGACCCACGCCAAGCAGCCCATAGTGGACAATAAAATGGTTCCCGTTGCCTGCGCCCTGGACCCCACTATTATGACGGGACTGCCGCCCCATATTACGGCCGCAACGGGGATGGATGCGCTCACTCATGCAATTGAGTCCTACATCGGCAACTGGGGCACACCGGAAACGGAGCGGCTGGGCAGTGCGGCGGTAAAGCTCATCTTTCAACACCTCCCCACCGCCTATGAGGATGGCAACACACTGGCTTCCCGGGAGGCCATGGCGCTGGCCTCATACTACGCCGGGCTCGCTTTCTCCCAGGCAATGGTAGGTTTTGTGCACGCGATCTCCCATCAACTGGGGGCGCACTATGGCATCCCCCACGGCCTGGCTAACGCCGTGGTTTTGCCACACATTCTGGAATACTCAAAAGAGGCGGCACAGCAAAAAATCGCGCAACTGGTCGTCAGTGCCGGCCTGGGAGAGTCGGGGGAAGATGAGGCAATACTCGCTCAACGGCTCATTGATGAAGTCGTGAAACTCAACAAACGGGTGGGTATCCCACGGGGTTTTGAACAAATCAAACCCGAGGATGTCGCAGAAATTTCCTCCGGCGCTTGCACCGAGGGTAATTCTTATCCTGTTCCAAAATACATGGACGCACAGGATTGCAGGAAGATTGTAGAGGGCTTGATGCTGGCCTAGTACCATATTCACAATGAAATATTTTTCCTCAATGTTTCGCAAAGCGGCCAGTCCGCATTCCAGGGTAATCTGGCATTTTCATATTTTTAAAAATGCAGGCACCACATTTGACGCGATTCTAGAGAGAAATTTCGCTAAGCGCGCTTTTAGAGTGGATCCGGAATCCGCAAACAATCTCATCTCAATGGAAACTGCTATGGGATTCATCGCGGGCATTCCGCGAACGCAATCCCTGTCCAGCCATCGCTTTGAGGTGAATCAGCTGGACACCTGCGCAACCAGGCTTATGCCGGTTGTGTTTATACGTCATCCCATCGATCGGCTGGTCTCCGTCTACCACTACCACAGGAAGTCACCCAAGCCAAAAAACGCAGTGGCACGCGCAGCCAATAAATTGTCCTTGGTAGAATACATCCAGTGGCTGTTGAGTAAGAAAAAGAACCGGCTAGCGAGAAATATGCAGACAGCCTACCTGGCCTGTTTACCTGCAGGCGAGGCGGCTCAGCCAGATTCTCTGGCTGCGGCGCAGGCCAATTTGGAAAATTTTCCGGTGGTGGGTATTGTCGATCGATTTGACGAGAGCATGGTCTTTGCAGAAAGTGTTTTTCGCCCGTTTTTCCAGGGACTAGATTTGTCATACACCCGCAAAAACGTCACGGCTGGAAATGTGCAAACACTCCCGGGCAAGCTCGCCCTGGCAAGAGAAGCCCTGGGGGAAGCTTTGGCAGCGGAACTGGAACAATACAATCAACTGGATCTTGAATTATACCAGTGGGCCAATCAACTACTGGATAACCGCCTATCCAGCACTGAAAATGCCAAGGCCTCGTTGGCTGAATTTACGAGTAGATGCCAACATCGTAGGGCGGAGACAGTAGATGAAGGAGGGCCTATGCTAAAGAGTAGGAAATTGCGTTTTTCTCACGACCAAAATCATTTCTACTATCTCAATGAAAAGAAAAATATCAAAAAAGTGATCTTACGGCTCAGTTGACGCCCACAAAAATAAATCTGGCTTAGCCCTGCTCCATATATTCTCGCAATCGCTCTTCAGCTTGTTCTCCGAATAGGATCTCACTGGCCTCGCGCAGGCCGGGGGCCTTGAGAATGTCCTCTTTGCGCACTACCAACTCGATTTTGGAGCGTCTGCGTATAAAGTCTTCCAATTTAACGATCATCTCTCGCCTGGCGGCCAGTTCGATTTCACAGCGGGTGTATTCCGAGGTCTCAATGAGCAATTCGGCACAGCTTTCGTCCTCCCGAATTCTCTCCAACAGGCCAAAGGCGGCGGCGCCATAACGGCGCCAAAAGCGTTCCGACAAGGGTTCTGAGGAGCTTGCATCGGTCAGTGAATCCAGGTGCATCAGGTGCGCTTGTAACATAAATTCGTCGCGCAACTCCTCACCCGGTTCGCCGTACCATTTTTTATCGGGATAGGGAATCGCAATCCCCAACCGGAAGATTTTGTCCGCGACCTCGTTGCCCACATTGAGACAGTCCGTGAGCTTTCCGCCAAAAATACTGAGGTACTGATCCTCCTCGTTAACTTCAATCTCATGTTTGCGCGACAGTTCCACCCAATCCGCCACGCCCCCACGCCCCTTGCGGGCCAACGGTCTTACGCCCACCCTTTCGGCGATAATATCCTCTCGAGTGAGCCGCTTATCCAGGTCCAACAACGCGTTGGCATTGCTCAATATAAAATCCCGGTCTTCATCGGTTACCGATACAGCCGGAGTATCGACCTGGGTATCAGTAGTGCCAATACAGGTCTTGGGACCCATAGGAATCAAGAAAAACAGGCGTCCATCGCTGGCAAAAAACGTGAGCACCCGCAGGTTATCGGTAATCTGGTCGACGATCAGATGTACGCCCTTGGAGAAAAGGTGGTGATACTGGGTGTGCTGGCCGGCCATATTATTCAGCGCATCGACATAGGGGCCACAGGCGTTAACCACTGCAGTTGAGCGAATGGTAAACGATTCACCGCTGATCACATCGCGGGCCGTTGTCCGCCAATTGCCATCCGTGCGTATCGCCGCGATCGACTCCACATAGTTAGCGGCAATACAGCCATAGTTCAGGCTGCCGCGAATAAAGTTAAAGACAAAGCGGGCATCGTTGTCGTACAGGTAGCAATCTGAATATTCCAACCCACCCGACGCGCGGCTCGTGTTGATGACCGGTTCACTTTTTTCCAGTGCGCGGGCGGACACATAGCGGGGCGCTTTCATCACACAGCGACCGATAAGCCAGTACACAACACTGCCCAAAAATACAAAAAACGGCCAAAAGCGAAACCCGCGCGCAATCGTGGTAAAGAATCGAATCTCCTTGACCGTAGAGGGGTAGTGTTTCATCAGGTGATTGCGGGATTTGCACAGTTTGTTAACCAGCAGGTACTCGTGGCTTTCAAGATACTTGATGCCACCCCAAGCAAGGTTTGACGAGTTGGAGCTCACGCCGCTGGAAAAATCTCCCCGGTCGATTAGCGCGACCCGCACACCGCGCGCCGCTAGCGAAGCTGCCGATACGGCACCGTTGATGCCTCCACCCACAATCAGTACATCGAACTGCAGTTCCCGCAGCTTATCCAGGTTGGTTTGACGCAAACTCATAGTCATTTCTCTAACTTCCAGAACTGTTCGCACAGGGAGATAAACTGGCGAGCGCTGCCACTGAGGTTCTTGCCCGAGCGAAAATAGAGGCCCACCTGTCTATCGATGCGGCCGAAGGATACATCGTCCATGATTCGAAAATCACGACATAGTGGATGTTCCTGCAGCAATTTACGATCAAAAAACGTCAACCCCATGCCCTGGGACACCATATACACCCGCAGCGACAAGCTGCTCACCTCCCATACCGCGCTAAACTGGTCGCGCAGCCGCGCAATGGATGGGCGCATTTCCGGGTTATCCAGGGCGGATGCGATCAGGGGAGTGTGCTTTAGCGCACTTTCATCACCGGCAATAATCGCGGCGTATTGCGGGTGCCTGGGGCTCACCACCAAATGCCGGGAATCGCTGTACAGTGAAATGGTATCGAAGGCCGGCATATGCCTCTGAAAAGGTCCCAATCCCAATTCAACGCTGCCAGACAACACTGCGTAGATGATACTTCTACTGGGCAATTCGGCAATTTTCATTGCGCTGCGCGGGTTTAGCGAATAGTAAGCGCTTATTAACTTCGGCCCGTAAAATCGATTGATGGACGCGCTCAGAGCAAGGCTGAGGGTTTCTGTTTTGCCTTCCTTGAGTTGGGCAATGTCCTCCAACGCATGCTGCTCGTCCCTGAACACTTCCACCGCATGGTCAAACAAACGCTTGCCAGCAGCTGTCAATTTGAGCCTCTTACCACGCCGTATAAGGGGGGTATCCAGCTTGCCCTCCAGGGAGGCGACCGCCTGGCTCACTGCCGATTGGCTAATATGCAGGGACTCGGCAGCCCGTTTAAAGCCGCTCTCCTCGATCACCGCGCGAAACGCGCGCAATTCACCGTTTTCCAACCTCATAATTAGTACAACTAATATATCTATAAGAATAATTAACTCTACTAATTTTTTGTCTCTTTGTATAATGTGAAAAATTACCAAAGAGTGCGAAGAATGAGTATCCAAGAAACCGTATTTTCAGCTGATCTGGCCGGCATTGTGGTCGGGGAAACCGCCATTTCAAACGTGGAGGGTGAACAGGGATTGCTCAGCTATCGCGGCATGGACATAACCGACCTGGCAGATAAGCCCTTCCTGGAAGTGGTGTGGATGGTGCTTTTTGGTGCCTGGCCCAGCGCGAGCCAGGAAAATCAGTTGGCGGAGTTCATGGCCCTGAACGCTCAGCTGTCCCCGGGTGAAATTGCCCTGCTCGAGCAGATTCCCCGCGATCTTCACCCCATGTTAATGCTACAGGGCATGATGCCCCTGCTCAGCCTACCCGACACCACCACCCTGGGCCTGGAATTGGACGCCGAACGTGGCCTGATTATGGCGGCTAAAATCCCCGCCTTGATAGCCGGTCATTACCGCCTGGGACTGGGTCGGGAATTACTCGCACCCATACCGGGCGCGAACTTCCACCAGAACTTTCTGGCGATGTTCCATGGCGAACCGCCCACCGCAGATCACATTCGGATACTCGATACCGTTCAAATTCTACAAATTGAACACAGTTTTAACTGCGGCACCTTTGCCGGTCGGGTGTGCGCATCCACCCTGGCCCCCATCCAGTCCTGTATCTCGGCCTCAATAGGCACGCTGTTTGGCAAGCTGCATGGCGGCGCTGATCAGGCGGCACTGGAGATGGCGATTAATATCGGCGGTGCCGATAAGGCGGAAGCTTATGTCCGCGACGCCCTGGCCAACAAGATCAAGATAATGGGCATGGGCCACCGGGAATATCGCACGGTAGACCCCCGGGCAAAAATTCTGAAACCCATGGCCGTTGAGCTTTGCCAGGATGAAAAGAGCAAGGCGCTACTGGCGACCCTGGTGGCGGTAGAAGAAGCATGCCAGGTGGCATTTGCAGACAAAGGCAAAGAAATCTGGGCCAATGTCGAATTTTACAAGGGCGCCGTATTTCACAGCCTGGGCATTCCCCCGCACTATTTCACCGCCATGTTCGCCATGGCCAGGGTGTACGGCTATATCGCTCACTTCCTGGAATTCAGCAAGGATAGCTGCTTGATTCGACCGCGAGCCCTGTACCGCGCCGCGAACTCTACCCGCTAACGGCGCCGCCCTCTCCCACGACTGGCACGCTTTTAGCTTTGCGTGACGTCTCCAATGCCCTCAACCAATTCCATAAATCCGGCGAGAGCCTGTCGGCGATACTCGCCCTGCAAGAGGCCTCGGAAGAGTATCTAAACCTCGCCACCAAATGCTACCGCAACGGTGTATTGGCCTACCTGGACGTGCTAGACGCGCAACGCCTATTGTTCGACGCGCAAATCTCCGCCAGCCAGGCCAGGCCAGGCAGGCTCAGCTGTTTGCGCTGGTGGATTTATACAAGGCCCTGGGCGGCGGCTGGGATCCGGCGGCGATTAAATCCGGAGCGTAATTCTCTGTTACGGGTTTGCCGACTCATGGGTGTCCGGATTCTTGACTACTTAAAGAGATGGGCCGGCTACGGGACATGAACCGATGCATCAAAACCCCGGCATGGTATAGGTCACATTGACGCGATAGGAGTCCTCTACTGCGGGGCCGGGATAGTCATCGTAAACGAGACTGGTCTGGTATTCCGCATAGACATTCCAGCTACTTTTTGGACCCACGAATACTTTCCCGATGCGCACACCTATCGGTACATACCATTCTTGGGAATCCCAATCGTACCGTATAATCATATCGCCATTACCCACGTACCAGCCGCCACCCAATTGATAATTCAAAAAGGGTGCGAGACCGAGGGCGTTCGTGTCAGATTTACCTGGAGGTAGAGCAAGTGGATCTACCGACTGCCAGGACTGCGTTGCCAGGAACCCGTAAAACCACTTGCCCGATGAATTAACGATAGCGCCTGCCAGACCGTAACCCCACTCATCTTTTGCTACGTCTTCATCGCCTGGGGCTGTTATCATAGGGCCTATGCCCATTCTGCCGGAACCCCAATCCCAACTCTTTGGAATGATTATGCCAAATAATTCGGTATTGCCGATACCCGACTGGCCCTGGGCATTCTCGTAATGGCGGAATGTAAGCCGTGGTAAAATGGTAAATTTATCAAACACCAGGGGCGCTACGATTCGCATTTGCACAAAATCGGTTGAGCCTTCGGGTCTTACTTGCCCGTCGACGATATCATCTTTGTAATTCGGCATAGCCTGATAAGCGAACTGGAACGACCATTGGGTCGCGGTGGAATCGAGGGCCTTTGAAACATCGTCCTGAGCACCCTCCTGCGCATACGCATTGCTACCAAAAATAACCATTGGAATTATAAGGTAGGCATAATTTCCCAGCAATCCCTTCATAACCAAACTCTCCATGTACAACTTTCTGGTGTGAAAAAATGAGTGTAAATTGTAATTGAAATTCTAGGGCAATGAAACCCATGCAGTTATTCTGCGAGGCTATATCGATCTCAGATAAGGTGAATATTCTATCAGTCGAGGGTAACTTTTTCAAAGCCGCTACTGCCGGATTAACAGTTGGCCTCAAAAGCCGGTTACCCCCTATGGGAAGGCGCTGGAACCAAACGGCCAGGCCTATCGAGGAGCGCCGGTTATGACAAAACTGGTTACATCAGCCAGCAACCACAGCGCTAATGCCAGCATGAGCCATGGCATCAGCAGGTCGGCGCCGCGCTCCAGAAACCGGTTGATTTTTGCCAGCACGGGTTGAGCTCGATCTCCGATTACTGCAATCAAACCGGGGACCAAAACAAAGGGGAGCGAGTAGGCGAGATTGTATCCAATCAGCACCGTCACCGCGGAGGTTGTGGAGAGATCCGCCTGGATAATTTCACTGATCACTGCCAGGTAAGGTAGAGCAAACGGTGCGCCAATAAAATTTATCACCGCGCCATAAGCCAGGCATTTTAACGGAGTCAGATCACCTTCCGGATTCCTCGTTTCGCTGGCGCCTCCCTTGCGACTGGCGAGGGCTGCATACAAAAATGCGATGCCAAGAACAAATTCAATAGCAAAATCGACCGGTTGCGGATTATCCAACCGCTGCGCTAATTTCTCAATACCCAGGGAAGCCAAAAGACCAACGGCAAAATACGCCAACGTATGCCCAAGAAGCATGGCACTGCTATTGGCAACTGGTCGGGAACTGCCGGCCGCATAAATCAACACGGCAAATAACACCGGGTTAAGGGCATCAATCAGCAGGAATGGAGTGATTACCGCCAGCAGCTCTGTCATATGTTTTCCTACATCCCGTTAACTATAATTTAGCAATGGTCTTTCTCATTTTTCCGATTGGGCGGGAGCTTCCGGTAGCAAGCTGGATAAACCCACGCCGTAATGTCCGATGGCCAGTGAAAATTCATCCAGCGTCAGATCAAGCTTATGCACCATCTCCCTGGGTACTAACCTGAGCGAACCAGCAAAAGAAGCTGGTGTCCATGGCACCAGCACTATCAGGCGTGGCCGCCCCGTATCCTCGATAATATACGCCGGTTCCGCCACCCCGGAATCGCTGAGAATAAACGCCGGTTTGAAAGAGTCCGATTGTTCAGACCCTAGCAGGGCATGTAGCAGGGTCTTGAGTGGTCGATATACCGGCAATTTATCCAGGGTGCGCTTTTCAAGATTACGGCCGATAGCCGAACCGAGCGGCAGCAGAGAGACTACCCCGATAATCAGTGCCGTGGCCAGGATGAGTAATACAGCCAGAACTTCAGTTTCCGGAATGCTTTCAATGGTATCCCGCGGGAACATATCCGCGATAGGGGTGGCCAACCCAATGATCATTCCGACAAACTCCTTGAGAATGATAATGAGGAATAAAACTGGCAGGAGAATCAGCAGGCCATTGAAAATTGCGGATTTCAAAAATTTGAACATTACAGATACCTTCCAGTTGCATTAAATACATGCAGCGCTGTGGGGCCGGGTTGCCCCCAATTAGTTTAGCGCGCACCCCTGTCATAGAGTAACGGCTAAAAAGGGAAGGTGGTAAAAAACTTGACGGCTTCGTAGCCGCTTGACCACTCATAACCCACACCCAATTGGGTGAAATCATAGCCCAGTATCCCGATGGGACGATCCAGACCAAACGACAAACCGACTTCAGTAGCGCGATTCAGCTTAAAGGGCATCAGCGGTTCCTCGAAATTTACAACGTCGGAAAAATACCACTGAAATGCCCGCAGGTGCCATGATATGGAACGGTCAAATACCGAGAAATTGGTCGGGATTTTGTATTCGACGCCAAGCCCCCAGCGACTGAAACTCGTGGTGGAGTCGTCCCCATTGGGGTTATTGCCCGCCCATAGAAACTCGCCCCCCAGTATCCACCTGGACTCCTCACCATAAGTGGCGCGTGTCCGTACGCCAGCACCCCAGATGAAACTCTCGGTATCGGATTTTGTGTCCATGCCAAAACCCGCCTGAACGAAAGGTTTCAATACCCAGTGCTGGTCGAGCGCTACCGGCATCTCCAGCCCGGGAACAAAGCTTATCGTCTGTATATCATTTACATCGAGCTCCGGGAGCTCTTCTAGATCATCAAAATAGGTTACCCCAATGGCCAAAGGCGCGAGCAATTTGAGGCCAATTTTACGATTGGACTCATAGTCAACTTTATATATATCAAACTCCAGCGGTGCACGGACTACGTAGATTGTACGGTCCTGGATCGAATACTTCCCCGTGCCGACAAACACGGAGTAAGCATAGTCGGCTACCCCGTCCACTGTCTCAGCGATGCTCAGGCAGGGCCAGAACGAGAAAGCGAAAATAAGCTTGCATATAGCGGCTTTTGGGGACATGTACTCAGTACAGACCAAGCTGTTCCTTGCTCGTTTCGGGTTCACAAGTTAACATCCATGAACTGGAAACTCTAATAATTCCAATCTTGTGCAAACTGGACAAAGCGTAAATGCAACTTTCGAACAGTTACTGCCAACCGCTACGATCAATCACTTTCATGGTCGCAATCAGCCTGGTTGTGGGAACCATCAACCCTTCACAAGCCCAGCAGTTGGAGCCACGCGCTTACGCCAATGCCCCGATTGGTGTGAACTTTGTCAGCCTCGCATACGCCTGGTCCAACGGTAATATCCTGCTCGACCCGGCGCTGCCCATTGAAGATCTCGATGCTGACATTCACGTAGGGATGCTACTGCTATCCCACGCATTTTCAATCGGCGGTGACAATGCCAAGTTCAAGTTTGCCCTGCCGTGGCAGGCCGGAGACTGGGAAGGCTCTATCGAGAAGATACCCGAAAGCCAGAAGGAACAGGGCATAGGCGATGCATGGTTTGGACTGGATTGGCTTTTTTCCGGAGCACCTGCTCTCACCCTGGCAGAATTCCCCCGGTATCAACCGAGCAGGGTTTATGGCATGGGACTACGCCTTTCAGTGCCCAGCGGTGATTATGACTCACAGGAATTATTGAATCTCGGCTCCAATCGCTGGTCCCTGCGCAGCGAACTATCAGCCGCCCAAACCTGGGAGCAATGGACACTGGAGGGTGTCGCAGGTGTTCGAATTTTCAGTGACAATAACGATTTTCTGGGCTCCCGGAAACTGGAACAAAAGCCCATATGGTCACTGAAGGGCTCAGCCATCTATTCACTGCCTCGTCCCGGGTGGTGGACGAGTTTCTCCCTGGCTTATGGTGAAGGGGGAAAAACCCGCGTCGATGGCGTATCCAAGAATACAAAGCAGCAGAACTGGCGATTCGGTGCAACATTTTCCATGCCCCTGGCTAAGCGGCATGGATTCAGCTTTCGGATCAATTCAGGCATAAATAATGGCGCGGGGAGTGATTTTGACTCAGTCAGCCTGGTCTACACCTACCAGATGGCCACCGAGGGCGGTTAAACTACAGTGAAGTCCTTCAACAGCCGTAGGTAAGATAAATACTGGGCCCCGAGAATTCAATATCTACTTTGTCAAAGCCATCATCTTCATCGCTTGTGACATCGATTTCGGCAATCTGATAAGAAGCGCCAATGCCAAATCGATCGGTAATCCGATACACCGTTCCAATGTCCGCATACAGGTATTTACCATCAATGTTGTCGATTTCCAGACTGAGCCAGCCGACTCCCGCGTTGAGCTCCCACTTGTCGGTGCGAATAAACGAGTAGCCCACATCAATATTGATTCGAGTCATTTTGACCTTAAACAAAAGGGCTTTTGGGGCCACGGTCGCCCGTGTGGCGATTTATGGCAAATACTGTGCAGCTGTTTTGCCACTTGTTATGCTGTGTTGACAGCGTTGGATTTACTCAATCTCGACCTCATCAAGGCGCCACCGGCCCAGATGGAATAGAGCGCAATAGTATTTTTTTGGGCTACACTGAAACGAGATGAAATTAGCGATGAATTTTATGCTTGAAGTTCCTATTGGAAGACGGAGTTCCAGTGAGGCCTGAAAATCGCATAATCGACCTTCCATAGAACCTGTTTGCCGCGAGAGGTTTGAATCCAATATGAACTATCGTATTCTCAGTGTACTGCTCATGGGTTGCCTGAGCCTCACCTGTGCCAAGCTTCAAGCCGCAAAAACCGATATTGTCTACCTTCACAATGGCGATCGTATAACAGGTGAAGTGAAGGGGGTATATTCAGGCCAACTGGAATTTAAAACCGATGATGTGGGCGTTCTGATGATTAACTGGAGCGCCATTCAAGAGTTAATCAGCGATAAAAAGCACCAGGTTCTGCTCAGCGACGGCCGGCACCTGATCGGAAAACTCAGTAAACCGGGTTCGTTGAACGAAAACGAGGAAAGCCCGATAGCTGTGGCAACAGCTTCCGGTACAGAACATGTCGAATCCAACAACATTGTAGGCATGTATCCCTTGGGGGCGGGCTTTTGGGATCGCCTGGATTTTGATTTAAGTCTGGGCTTCAACTATGACAAAGCGAGTTCAGTAGGTAAGTACAATTTGGGAATAGACACCATGTATCGGGCGGAGGGCTACATTAATCTGGCAAAACTCAGCTCCGAGATCACTACCCAAAACGATGTAGACAACACCAGCCGGAATATACTGTCGCTAATTCATATAGCTGACCTGCCGGAAAAACGCTACAACAGCTACTTCGGCAGGCTGGAGCAGAACGATCAACTCGGTATAGACCTCCGCACCGTTCTGGGTGTGGGCTACGGTTGGGTGCCGATAAGCACAAGCAGCCATTGGTTGACCGTGGGCGGAGGTGTCCAGGTAAACCTTGAGAGACCTTTTGACGATGCGGAGCCGGATGAAAACCTTGAAGCAGTGGGCACCATACGCTATCAACACTATAAACACAGCATCCCCAAACGAAATATTGACGCCTATTTCCAGCTTATGCCCAGCTTGACCCAGTCAGATCGCATTCGCGCCGATTTCACCCTGGACTTCAATTGGGAAGTCATTCGTAATTTCTTCATCGGGATGGAGTTTTACACCAGCTATGACAGCCGGCCCGCATCGGTGGAAGCCTCGGAAATTGACTATGGTGTTATTTCCTCGGTGGGATACAGTTTTTGAGCCTGAGAGGCTGCAGAGCCTACCACCGGCGCTATCTGCAAGTCGCTAAGCACTCCGGATGTGGGCGTATTTGGGATGTCCAGGGAGTCGTAACGCTGCTATGCCCAAGACAGCCTACGAGTGATTGTAGATATGAACATCCCGTTGCGGAACTGCGATACCGATGTTCGCCTGGTCGAAGCGTAATTTCACATCCCTGGTGAGGTCCCAATACACCGTCCAGTAATCTTCGGTTTTTACCTAGGGACGTAAAATTAAATTTACAGATGAGTCACGCAGACTGTCGACATTGACCGTTGTATCGGGAGAATGCAGGACGAGTTCATGTGCATCTGCGGCTTCAGCAAGAATACGCTCCGCCTGCTCGATATCCTCGGAGTGACCAATTCCAAACTGAAGATCCACGCGCCTCACCCGCTGCGCCGTAACATTCTTGATCACATCCCCCCAGATCTTACTATTGGGAACCACCAGTGTCTGGTTGTCAAACGTGATAACGGTGGTAGACACCAGGGTCATCTTCTTGACTACCCCCGCCGCGCCAGCCACTTCTACGAAGTCCTCTACATCGTAGGGTCGGTAGATAAGAATCATAGCGCCCGAGGCGAAGTTGGCGAGCGTATCCTGCAGCGCAATACCTACTATAAACCCGGCCAGGCCGAGGCCTGCCAACATGGGCCCAAGAGAAATGCCTATCTGAGCCAGGGCGAGCAGCAGGCCGATTGCCATAACCACAATGCCCGAAAAATTGACCAGCATGTCTTTCAACAACCTCGAGATGTTCCATTTGGAGCCTCCCAGCGTTATCTCAACGCGCCGACGGAACAGTCTGGATAGCACGCGGAACAATAGCAAAATGCCAAAGAAAACCAGGACATTGAGCACAATATCCGGGCCGCGCTGGCCGACAAAGTCTTTGGCCTCCCCCAGGCGCACGGTAATAATGTCCTTCATAACGTCTGGTCTCATCATGTCAACAGAGATAACACCTGACTCTCTCACGATAAGAGAGCGGTAGTCGGCCCCGGGTAATTCAACCCGCCCCATCAGGCTCACCAGTTCGCGTAAACGGTGAAGATTGTGCTGGTGCCATTCGGACGCCTGCTTGCGGACTATCAAAAGATCACTATTGTCTTTGTCCTGTGCCAGGCGCTGATCCAGATCTTTCAGCAGCGTGGAGACGAACACCAGGCGCCCCGCTACACTCTCGGCTTGCAGTATCAGCCTCAACTTCAGGGGTGGCAGGGTATGCTCCGTAGTCAGTCCCAATGATTCACGGGTTTCTATGTGACCCACCATGGCGCGAAGAAATAAATCTCTAGTACTCTCCAGCTTGTTTATCACGGAATCTGCCAGAACGAGGTCAGGGCCTTGTTTGGTTTCTAGATTAGTAGTGGATGTGACAATTTTTTTGTCCAGTTCATCGACACGCGCATAGACGGCGCGTCCAAGCCATCTAAATTCCTCCAGCATTCTGGATTCCAGTTCAAGCCGCATCGGATCCGATTCGGGCAATTCCGCCACCAGTATCGCGATCTCATCCACGGCCGCCAGCGTTTCCAGGCTACGCGTATCGCGCCAATAGCTCAGAGACTCGCGATCTACGGTGGGCGCACCGTCTATCTGCGTTGCGAGAATTTGTATGCTCGCTATATCCCGCGCCAGTTGACCCGGTAATCATCCCTTTTTTAACTGACGCCAAAAGTAGATGTCATGCTGCAATCAGCATTTGTTTCAACTGTATTCTCGGCAGCCACCTCCTGTTGCTGTGCGAATAATACGCTGGGAGCCAGGCACAGTATCGAGACGCCGAGGATAGGAAGCATTTTTCTCACTGGGTTTACTCCAAGTAGGCTCTTTTCTACATAAGTTTGATAGCGAGATACAGCGTAGCAAATATTTACAAAAAGCCAACTGATGCTTAAGCCGATTGGCGACTGGATGACTCTCAACCCCCCCTCACCGGAAACACTGGCATGGGGTTTTTAGCGATCAGGCAGAAATGTAATCTACATGGACATAAATATCATTTAATAAAGATACGAAAATGCTATTTTTTGAGACGAGATGTTTCCTTTACTTAAAAAAATACCCGTTCGTCACATCGCCAGCTTAGTCGATGTGCTTGAAGGTCTGGGCATCGATAGAGAAGAGTTTCTACTGACGGCGAATATTGACGCCGCAGAAATTGATTCCAAAGAAAACCATTTTGAACTACAACATTATCTGTCAGTCGTCCAGACCGCGCTGGACATCTCTCAATGTATGGATCTGGGGTTCCGGGTCGGAAAGCACTCCGCCTCTCTGGATCAAGGCAATCTCGGTTATGCTTTGCCCAGCGGCACGACGCTGCGTGAAAGTTTGTCACGCTATCAATACCTGACGGGGTCGAACTTTACTATCACGCTTACAGTAGAGGGTGAGTTTGCAAGGCTCACAGCGAGACCGCCGAGACAAAATATATTGTTATCCGAATCCCAGACAAGCTATTTAACCCAGGCGTGGCTGGCAAGTTGGAGCCAGTGGAGGCCACTGATCTGCGAGCCAGACGGATTCTTTGAACATGTTTATCTGGGCTACCGCGAAGATTGCGATCCCGAAATTTACACAAGCCACATGGGCTGCGGAGTTACCTTTGGACACCAGCAGACTACTGCCGTTTTTCCTGCCACTTATCTCGACAGGATACTGGATCTTACAGCCGAAGCCATCGATAGCACTTGCTCAGCACAGCGCGACCGGCTCGACATAAACCTCGATATAAAGTCGCGGGGAATTATTGTGGATATCCACAGCCTGCTGGCAAAATCTCCGGGGCGTATCCCCAATATGAAGGAAATGGCCGACTCTCTAGACTTAAGCCCCAGGACCCTGCGCCGGAGATTGCTGAGTGAAAATAGAACCTACCAGCAGTTGATCATAGATTTTCGACTGGCGGTGGCCCGGCGATACTTGCAATCGACTAACATACCCGCCAACGAGATTGCGTCTCTGGTAGGTTATGCCGATACTGCAAACTTCTATCGAACTTTTCGCGGAAAAATTGGCATGACCCCCGCGGCTTTCCGAAGAGCGGAGCAGTCCTCTGCTGGTACGGATAGCAGCCCCGGGGTAGTCAATCCACTCGTGACGGAGGCAGTGGACTCCAAAGAGAAATGAAAAGTGATCCTTTAGCCATGTCTGTGGGATCACAACAATCACAGCTCTTAAGGACAAAGTATTTCTGGCGCAGAAATGAATCTGTACTATCTTCATTGTTGGGTATGGATTAAAGTTTGGTCGGAGATTTGCTGATCGTTTTTATTGGTTTGCCACAAATAAAATTTAAACGGGCCGATCACTGAAAGGAATTTCATTGCTTACAGGAGAACAACATGCAGAAAAAAAGAACGTTGTCCATTTGGTCGCTGGCAATATTTATATTGGCCGCCAGTGCCCTGTCAATGGCGGCAGACAAACCCAATATCCTTGTTCTGTGGGGGGATGATGTTGGCGTCTGGAATACCAGCGCCTATAACCGTGGTGGCATGGGCTACATGACACCCAATATTGATTCCATAGCGGATGAAGGTGCCTTATTCACCGATATGTATGCGCAGCAGTCCTGTACGGCGGGCCGTGCGTCGTTCATCCTGGGCGAACAGCCCTTCAGAACCGGTTTGTTGACGATTGGTATGCCGGGCAGTGATCAGGGTATTCCAGACTGGGCACCCACTATCGCCGATCTGCTAAAAGAGCAGGGGTATACAACCGGACAATTTGGTAAAAACCACCTGGGTGACCAGGACAAACACTTGCCTACTAATCACGGTTTTGATGAATTTTTTGGCAACCTCTATCACTTAAACGCTGAAGAAGAGCCTGAAACTTACTATTACCCCAAAGACCCGGCATTTCATAAAAAATTCGGACCCCGCGGCGTGATCCACTCCTATGCGGATGGGAAAATAGAAGATACGGGGCCCCTGACCAGAAAACGCATGGAAACTGTTGATTATGAGTTCGGTGGCGCGGCCAAGAAATTTATGGCTAAAGCAGTTGAAGACGACAAACCTTTCTTCGTCTGGATGAACTTCACCCGTATGCACGTCTGGACACGCCTGCAGGAAAAATATAGAGGCCGTACCGGCATCGGCATCTATGCCGACGGGATGGTAGAGCTCGATGACATGGTGGGTAGCTTCCTCGACGAAATCAAGAAACTGGGCATTGAGGACAACACCATTGTCATCTTCTCGACAGATAATGGCGCAGAGAAGTTTACCTTTCCCGATGGTGGCGCATCGCCATACCATGGGGAGAAAGGAACCACCTGGGAAGGTGGAATGAGAGTCCCGCAAATGGTCAAGTGGCCTGGTACGATCAAGCCTGGAACCATCTTTAACGATACCATGAGTCATGAAGACTGGATGCCGACATTATTAGCCGCAGCCGGTGTGCCTGATGTGAAAGAGAAACTGGCATCAAAAAGGGGGTACAAAGCCAACGGTAAAAAATTCAGAGTGCACCTCGATGGCTATAACTTCAAACCCTATTTCGAAGGCAAAGAGGAAAATGGTCCGCGAAGAGAGATCATGTATTTTGCGGCGAGCGGATTGCTTAACGCGATACGGGTAGATGACTGGAAACTGGCATTTGCAACTGAAAGAGGTGCCATTAATACAGCAATTAGAGAAACTCCTGCATGGCCGGTGATCACTAACCTGAGAGCTGACCCGTTTGAAAGTGCTTCAAGAGAGTCGGGGATGTATGTCCGCTGGTATGTCGATAACATGTGGCTGATGGTGCCCGCCCAGGGGTTTGTTCAGAAGTTCTTCAACACGATTGATGACTATCCATTCCAGCCAGGAGGCGGCCTGAGTGCCAGCAATATCGGTTACCATACGCTGGAAAGTCAACAAGCACTGGGCAGCCTCAAAACACTGATGGATATATCTATTCACAATTAAACTGTCGGATAGCAAAAGCCCGGGTTTGAACGTTCAGCCCGGGCTTTTTTATATGCGGGGGTGACGCCCTATCCCAGCTCTTCACTCTTGGGTTTAGTGGCATTTAAGGCCAATAGTCAAAAATATATCACGAGTCGCCGCCGTGGCTTATTGACAACAGTAATGTCGCGCGCCTATATTTTGCTTATTGTGGACAAGGCGCACCATAACTAGGTTAACAAAATGGCAAGGCCCCTCAACGAATACAACATCTACGTCAAACACACAGTGGATGTTCTTCGCGCTCAAGATATCGACGTGAATTCGCTATTGGAACGCCATCGAATATGCGAAGCAGCGCTGGACAGTGAAGATAATCAGATTACCCAGGAACAATACTCGGATCTGCTGGATGAGGTGTTGCGCAAGTACCCGATTCCCGGCCTCGGCTTGCTGGACGGGCAAGGGATAAATCTTTTGAATCACGGCTTACTGGGGTACGCCATGTTTGCCAGTGCCAACCTGGGCAAGGCCATTGAACGGCACACCAAATACCAGGACGTCATAGGTGCCGTGGTGCATACGGCACTTTTCGTTGAGGGCGATACAGCCCACCTGCGGGTTATAGAAACTGTACGGCCGGACATGCTCAACACAGAGGCTAAACTGCACTATGAAATGGAGCGCTTGTTTTGCCAATGGGCGGAGATTGGCCCTGCCATCGGTAGCGATACGCACTGGTTCGACAGCCTGGACTTCAGTTATCCCGCACCGGCCTACCGCAGTATGTACGAGCAGGTGCTGGGAAAGGCAGTGCGGTTCAATCGCGAATATAGCCAGATGAACTTTCCTACAACACTGCTGGAACGACCACTGAGCTTTGCCAATGAACAGGCCGCCGAATTGTGCGAGCGGCAGTGTGCCGCACTACTCGACGAGTTGAAGAAAACGGAAGGCCTGGTTGGAGAAGTTCGTCGCCTGTTGGCAAATTCACCCAGGCAGTATCCTCCTATAGAGGTTGCCGCTACACACCTGGCTCTTGGAGAGCGCACCCTGCGCCGGCGCCTGGCGGATGAAGGCACCAGCTACAAACAGGTGTTACTGGACTTCCGGATGGAACTGGCAGCCAGCTATCTGCGCAACGATGCCATGACGGTGCAGGAAGCTGCCTACGTAACCGGCTATTCAGACCCCTCCAATTTCCACCGCACGTTCAGCAAATACCACGGAGTGACTCCCAAAGAATACCGGGATATGAATCGCGGCGATTGATCAACCAGCTATCGCCGCGAATATTGGCAGGCCAAAACCAGCAGATACGCCGCCGTCTACGCGAAGTTCCTGACCGGTAATAAACGTAGAGGCATCGCTGGCCAGAAAATTGTATGCCCCGACA
>Ga0209988_10000590_pt1 | contig 22879 bp, 21 predicted proteins | sample N075metaG_FD_183115 | JGI IMG/M metagenome (GOLD analysis project Ga0209988, IMG submission 183115) | Deep subsurface microbial communities from Kermadec Trench to uncover new lineages of life (NeLLi) - N075 metaG (SPAdes) (version 2) | ecosystem: Environmental > Aquatic > Marine > Ocean trench... | reverse complement strand
CTAGCACGCAATATTGATGCGAGATTCGGTCATCTTTATTTGGATAAAATATTCTTAACGATAAATTTTGATGTGGGAAATGCCTGGACAGGTGACGCATTTAAATTTGAAGGTACTAAAAAAGGTATTGGCGCCGAACTTAGAATCCATATGAATTCGTATTATTTGTTCCCAACAGCTTTATTCTTTAATGCTTCTTACGGTTTAGATCAATTTCAGAGGATTGTAAATAATGAAATTATTACTTACGGAAAAGAGTTCAGATTCTATGGTGGAATTCTTTTTGGTTTTGATATCGTTAATAGCGGAAACAATTTCAAATTTTGATAATCTAAAGGTAAATCATTAATGAAAAATATATTTTTTTATCTCTTCATGTTAACATTTTCAATTGTATCCTTTAACCCGGCACAAGATATTGAACAGGAAAATTTCGTTTTAACGGGAAATCTTCTCGCTGATTCAAAACTAACTTTTGATCATTATGATAGCAACGAACTTGTATTTGCATTTGATGGTATTCCTGATAAAAAGTCTCCTCTTTTAGCAGGAGTGATGTCAGCCATTCTTCCCGGTTCTGGTGAGTTCTATGTTGGTGAATACATTAAAGCAGCAATATTTTTTGCAGTAGAAGCAGCTCTGATTACAACTGCAGTAGTATATGATAATAAGGGAGATGATCAAACTGCGGAATTTCAAGCTTTTGCCGATGAACACTGGAGTGTTGTCAAGTACTCTGATAATCTGCTGCTTCAACCCGGATTGCCAGATGGCTGTAACATTCAAATCAATCGCGATGAAAGTCTTCCTCCCTGGGAACAGATAGAAAATTGGAATGAGATAAACTTTTGTGAAAGAGGGTACTCTCATAAATTACCGTCTTATGGCGAACAGCAGTATTACGAATTAATAGGAAAGTATAATCAATACAGTTCGGGGTGGGATGCGTTTAATCCTGCAGTGGATGGTTTTCGCGATGTCCCGCAGATAATGTTAGACTACTCAAAAATGCGCGGAGATGCGAACGATGCTTATAATGTTGCTTCTAAAGCTGTGATAGGACTTTATATCAATCATCTTTTGAGCGCTATTGATGCCGTTTGGTCTGCATCAAATTATAATAAAAATCTGGCAATAAATATGAGGGTCCAAAATATTCAGCTTGCTGATAGAATTGAATTAGTTCCGACCTTAAATATCAGTTACAATTTTTAAACTACCCAGAAAATTAGATCTGGAATTAATCGATCCAGGCTCACTACTTTTTTCTTTTCTTCGCAGAGAATCATTATTTTGTTTGTATGAAAACTCCATTAGTGGTAATAGTGGGCCGCCCCAATGTAGGTAAATCAACATTTTACAACAGGCTGATTGGCAAAAGGGGAGCTATTGTTGATAATAGCAGCGGTGTTACACGCGATAGAAATTATGGTGAATCAGAATGGGCAGGTAAAAAGTTTTTTTTGATTGACACAGGCGGCTATGTTCCTGCATCTGAAGATATATTTGAAAAAGCAATTCGGGAGCAAGTTGAAATTGCCATTTTAGAGGCTGATGTAATTCTTCTTATGGTAGATGTTCGAACTGGAATAAATCCTATTGATACAGAAATTGCAAATATGCTTCGTAGTTCCAAGAAAGATTTTTACTTGCTGATCAATAAAGTCGATTCGGAAAAAAATGAGTTCGGAATAGCAGAGTTTTATAAGCTAGCTACTGATAAAGTTTTTGATATTTCATCCTTGGGAGGAAGAAAAATTGGTGATCTGCTTGATGAAGTAACATCAAATTTTGAAGAATCGATTGAGGAAGAGAAAAATACACGACTTAGGATTGCAATAGTTGGAAGACCAAATGTGGGTAAATCATCCTTGGTTAATTCATTGTTAGGTCAAGACAGGATTATTGTAACAGATATTCCCGGAACAACGCGAGATAGTATCAATTCAGTTCTTAAATATTATGGTGAAGAAATAATCCTCATCGATACTGCTGGTCTTCGCAAAAAAAAGAGAGTGCAGGAGAGTATAGAATTTTACTCAAACATACGAACACTAAAAGCTATTGGAGATTGTGATGTTGCTGTTGTAATGATTGATGCACAAATTGGTCTGGAAAAACAGGATCAAAAAATTATTGATGAGGTTGAAAGATGGAAGAAAGGTTTGATCATTGCAGTAAACAAGTGGGATCTTGTAACAAAGGATGTAAACTCAGCAAATAAGTTCAAGCTGGAAATGAATGATAAATTAGGTGGAATAAATTATGCTGAAATAATTTTTATTTCTGCTTTAACAAAACAACGCATATTTAAACTGATTGATATTTGTAGGAGCATTTCTCTTAAGAGGAGCAATAAAATTTCTACAACTAAACTGAATAAAGATCTTTTACCCGAAATTCAAAAACATCCGCCACCGGCAACAAAATCAGGAAGAGAAGTAAAAATAAAATACATTACACAGTTTGGAGATAACTATCCTATCTTTGCATTCTTTTGTAACTACCCTAAAAACGTTGCTGATAATTACAAACGTTATCTGGAAAATCTTATTAGAAGGTATTACGACTTTAAAGGTGTCCCGATGACTTTAAGCTTTAGAGAGAAATGAAAAGACCCGTAAAAATTTTGGTGGTAGGTGGAAGTGCTGCAGGTCCGGCCGCCGCAGCAAAAGCAAAAAGATATAACCCTAATGCAAATGTAATATTATTTGAAGCCGGTAATTTTATTTCAACCGGAACCTGCGAAATTCCTTACGTGCTTTCCGGCGATATTAGTAATTATGATGATATAGTTTACTATTCAGCGGGATCGTTTCTGAATAAAAAAGGCGTCCGGGTTTTTGTTAATCACTTTGTAGAACAAATTGATAGAAAATTAAAAACCATAACTGTTTGTGATTTACAGTTAGATACAATATCCGAATTTCAGTATGATTCTTTGATTCTTACAACGGGTTCACAATCAAAAACCTTAACTGGATTCTCCAAAGAATTAAAAAATGTATTCCATTTAAAAAATATTGATGATCTTATTAAAGTAGAAAGCTATCTGAAGAACAATTCTGTTCAAACCGCAATAGTTATTGGTTCGGGATACATTGGACTTGAAGCTACAGAAGCACTTTATAAAAACAAAGTTGATATTACGCTAATCGAAAAAGAATCTTTGCCGCTTCCTTTTGTAGAATATGAAATTAGTAATAGAATTCTGGCTGATTTAGAAAATTATTCGATTCGATTTATGGGTAAGTCTAAAAATGTGGAACCATTTATCGGCGATGATAAGGTAGTCTCAATTAAATGTGATGATGATATGCTGCAAGCGGATCTGGTACTTTCAACAGTTGGAATAACACCAAATAATATCTTAGCTAAAAAGGCAAAATTAGAGATCGGTAAATTTGGAGGAATTAAAGTCGATAAAAAACTAAAAACCTCAGATAGAAATATTTTTGCTGCGGGAGATAACATGGAATTTACAAATGTAGTTACAGGAAAACCGGATTATTTTCCATTTGCAACTTATGCTCATTCCTTTGGCCATATTGCTGGCGAAAATGCAGCTGGTGGCAATGTTAACGCCGAACCAATAGTTAAAAATGTAAGTGTAAAAATATTCGATAAATATTTTGCCTCAGTTGGTCTAAATAGTATTGAAGCCGCTAACAGCAGATTTAATACGGTATATGTTGATGCAGAAGTTCCTAATCTTATAAAAGTGATGCCTGAAAGTAAACCTGTTTACGGAAAATTAATTTTTGATATTGATAATAAAAAAATTCTCGGTGCATCTTTCTACGGTGGGAAAGAAGTCTCCGGTTATGCTGATTTAATTTCCTCTGCAATATATTCCGGACAGCAAATTGATTTCCTTACAAAGGTGAGTTATAATTATACACCTCCACTTTCACCGTTTGTTAATTTATTATCAGTGCTTGGAAGAAAAGCAATTACTAAATTAAAAAAATAGAGAAGTAAGAATGCATCAAGAATATTCCAATTTCAATTTAATTGATCATCCTTTGGTAAAGAAGGATATCACAGTTATTAGAGATGTTCAAACTGATTGCGAATCTTTTAGAGCCGCTATTTCAAGAGTAGCAAATATTATTGCCGTAAATCTGAGTAAAAATCTTTCGCTTATTGAAGTTGAAGTTGAAACACCTCTGGAAAAAACAAAAGGGTTTAAATTAGCGCAAGAGGTTGTTATTGTTCCGGTACTGCGTGCCGGGTTGGGGATGGTTAATGGTTTTTTGCAGGTAATTCCGGATGCAAAAGTAGGACACATTGGTCTGGAGCGTGATGAAAAAACTCTTAAACCCGTTGAATATTATTACAAAACACCGGGGAATTTAGTGGAGCACGAAATTATTTTAGTTGATCCTATGCTTGCTACAGGCGGAAGCGCATCTGCAGCAATCTCCTTTTTAAAAAAACGTGGTGCAAAAAATATAATCTTTGCCTGCATTGTTGCCTCACCGGAAGGAATAACCAAAATTAAAGAAGATCATCCCGAAGTAAAAATATTTGGAGCAGCGCTGGATAGAGAGTTGAATGAGAATGGGTACATACTTCCCGGTTTAGGTGATGCAGGAGACCGAACGTTTGGTACAATGTAGTTTATTTACTTTATTCTTTACATTATTCTTAATTAATTTTCTTTTTGCTCAGGTGTATCCCAACCAGCAAGTCGATTCTCTTTTAAAGTTGGGAATCCGGAATATTATAGAACAGGATTATAGCAAAGCAGAAAAAATTTTTACTCAACTTGGAAAACAATACCCGGAATTACCATTTAGTAATATTTATTTGGCTGCCTGTAAAATAGCTGAAGCATACGATTATGCCGAACAATATGAATCGGAGTATATTGAAAGTAACCTGGAGGAAGCAAAAAAAATAGCTGGGGATCTTCTTGATTCAGATGAAGATAATTTGTGGTATAATTATCTTTATGCCCTGGCAGAAGGCTACTCAGCTTATTATGATGCGATTAACGAGAACTGGTTTTCAGCACTTTCAACCGGTACAAATTCAATCTCATCATTTGGGAATTGTTTGAATTTAGATAATAAATTTTATGAAGCCTATATCGCAATAGGAACGTATGAATACTGGAGAAGCAGGAAGACAGAATTTTTGGAATGGCTGCCATTCTTCGAAGATGAAATTGATATAGGAATAGAAAAGCTGCGAAAGGCTGCAGAGTTAGCATCATACAATTCTTACCTTGCTATTTATTCGTTGATCTGGATTTATATTGACCAAAAAGATTTTAAAAGTGCAATTAAACTGGGAGAAAAAGCAGTAAAAGAATTTCCGAAATCTAGATATTTTAAAAGAGGATTGGCGAGAGCTTTTGAGGATATAAATCCGAAAAAATCGATCGATCTCTATTATGAAATACTCAATTCCTATCCTAAAGAAAGAAATGCAAATCACATAAACGAAATTGTATTAAAACACTTAATAGCCCAACAATATACTAAAATTGGTATGAACGAAAATGCATTGGAATTATGTAATGAAATTCTTGATATTAAAAATCTTACTGATTTTGAGTTATCAAAACTTGAAAACCGCCTCGAAAGAGTCCTCAAATTAAAAATCTCACTCACTAAATAATCCCCAGGTTCAATCCTAATTAAAGCAGACTTTAACTAAACAAATAAAAAAGTTAAATTATAATTACAATTTTAGCGATTAATTATATACAAAATGGGTTTAAATAATCCAAAACAACAGAAGATGCTTACTGAACTTTTGGAAGTGTGTAAAAAAAATCTTCCGAAGGTAAATGAAGAATTAATAAGTAAAGCATTTTATTTTTCAATTGAAGCGCATAAGAATGAACTACGTGACTCGGGTAAACCATATTATACACATCCCTATGCTGTAGCAAAAATAATTGCGACCGAGTTTCCCCTTGATGATACAACTATTGTGTGTGCTTTTCTCCACGACGTTGCTGAAGATACAGAATTTAATGTGGAAATACTTGCTAGGGAATTTAATCAAGAAGTAGCAGATATAGTTGACGGAGTGACAAAAATAAGCGGTCTGTTCAAAGGGCAGACGATAATTAAAGCTGAAAATTATAGGAAATTGCTACTTTCAATGGTTCGGGATGTAAGAGTTATATTAGTAAAATTTGCCGATAGACTGCATAATATGCGAACACTGGAATTTGTAAGAGCTGACAAGCAAAGGCGTATTGCACAGGAAACAATTGAAATCTATGCTCCGTTTGCTCATCGGTTCGGTCTTGGTCGTGTAAAATGGGAACTTGAAGATCTATCTTTCAAGTACTTAAATAAAGATGCCTACGAGGATCTTGCTAGAAAAGTAAAGGGTAAAAGAAAGGAGAGAGAATCGTTTATAAAGAAATTTGCTGAACCGATAACGAAAAAACTTGAAGAGTCTAATATTAAATATGAATTAAGTGGAAGACCAAAACATTTGTACAGCATCTACCGAAAAATGATACGGAGGAATAAACCATTTGAAGAAATTTACGATCTATTTGCTGTGAGGATAATACTTGAAACCGACAATACAAATGATTGTTATATTACACTGGGGATTGTTAACCAGGTTTATCTTCCTGTGCCCGATAGATTTAAGGATTACATATCTATTCCAAAGACCAATAACTATCAATCAATTCACACAACGGTTGTAGGACCTGAAGGAAGATTAGTAGAGGTACAGTTAAGAACAAAAAAGATGCATGAAATAGCCGAAAAAGGAGTAGCAGCACATTGGAAATACAAAGAAAATAAAACAGCCTCGAATAAAGATCTTGAAGAATGGGCTAATTGGATACGAGATATATTTGAAACTACCGGCGGTAATGAGGCAAGAGAGGATTTATTAGAGAGCTTCGAACTAAATCTTTATCAGGATGAAATTTATGCATTTACTCCGAAAGGAGATTTACTAAGACTTCCGATAAAATCTACAACTGTGGATTTTGCTTTTGATATACATAGCAAGGTTGGGTACCATTGTATAGGGGCAAAAATAAATGGCAGGATTGTTCCACTTGACACAACACTAAAAAGCGGAGACCAGGTTGAAATTATTACATCTAAGAATCAACAGCCAAATAAAAACTGGCTAAAATTTGTTAAAACTCATAAAGCAAAATCAAACATACGGAGATGGATTAACAGAGAAGAACAAAAAATTGTTGATAACGGGAAAGAAATATGGGATAAAAAAACCAAGAAATTAAAACTTTCGTTTTCACCGGATGAAATCTCTAAGATATCATCAAATCTTAAATTTGAAAACCATAAACAGTTCTATACTGCTATTGCGCAGGGCCGGATAAATCTTGATGAAATTTTACTTCAGAAAGAAGATAATGTGAAAGAAAAAGATGTATCAATTGAATTTGATGATTTTGCTGATATTACCCGTAAAGATATTGGTGGTATTCTTGTTGACGGTAAAAAAATAGAAGTGCTCTATTCCTATGCAAAGTGCTGTAACCCGATTCCGGGCGATGAGGTGATTGGTTATATAACTATAGGAGAGGGAATAAAAGTTCATAGAAAAACTTGCGCTAATTTAATTAACACTTTTAATGATCAATCAAGTAAGTTAGTTCCAGTACAGTGGCTACAGAGTGAGCGATCAACTTTTGTTGCCGGTATTTTGGTTAAAGGAGAAGACAGTCCGGGATTATTAAATGAAATTGCCCAGACAATAGTATCATTTGAAAACACAAATATTAAATCAATCAATATAAATACAGACGATTCTATGTTTGAAGGAAGCATAATGTTATATGTAAATAATCTGGAACATCTTATCAGGTTGATTGATAAACTTAAAAAAATTAGAGGTATTTATTTAGTTGAGAGGTTTGAGGGAGCTTGATAAAAGAAGAACGAATACTGGGTGTTGATTACGGAAAAAAGAGAATTGGGCTTGCATTAACTGATCCACTAAACACTTTTGCCTACGCGTATAAAACAATCCTGAACGATAAAAAATTATGGATAAATTTTAAAAATATTTTAATTGAAAAAAAAGTATTTCTTGTAATTTTAGGTATGCCCAATGTTAAAAGAAACAAAGTGCTAGCAGATATTATTTTATCATTTAAAGATAAAATTGAGAAAAAATTCAAAACAAATGTAATTATTTGGGATGAAGAGTTTACGTCAGTGATTGCTCAGCAAAAAATTTTCGAATCAGTTGTTAAAAAGAAAAAAAGGCAAGACAAAGGATTGATCGATCAAAATTCTGCTGCAATAATATTAGAGGAATATTTACAGAGTTTATAAATGCTCACATAATTAATTTCTGCTCTACATGTAAAAACCTGATAAAGTTTATTGAAATTATTCTTATGGGTTTTAGCATTTCCATCAAAATTAATTTATATTCGATTATACTAATTGACATTCTTGGTTCAATCAAGTATTTTACATTATTATAAACTCACAATTGGGAGCATTTTTATGACACTTGACGCACTCGGAATGGTGGAAACTAAAGGATTAGTCGGTGCGATTGAGGCTGCCGACGCAATGGTTAAAGCAGCAAAAGTTGAATTATTAGGCAAAGAGGTCATTGGCGGTGGTTACGTAACCGTGATGGTACGGGGAGATGTCGGAGCAGTAAAAGCGGCAACTGATGCTGGAGCGGCAGCGGCACAAAGAGTTGGAGAACTTATTTCTGTTCACGTTATTCCTCGCCCTCACTCAGAAGTAGAATCAATTCTGCCAAAGAGAAAGTAAATCATGCAATTGGCAATAGGTTTTGTAGAAACCAAAGGATTGGTGGCTTCAATTGAAGCAGCTGATGCTATGCTTAAAGCATCCAATGTTAAATTAATGGGAAAGGAAATCACTAAAGCCGCATTAATTACAATAACGGTTGTTGGTGATGTTGCAGCAGTTAAAGCTTCAGTTGATGCTGGAGCGGCAGCAGCACAAAGAGTTGGTGAATTAATTTCTGTTCATATTATTCCCAGACCTGATAATCAGCTTAGCGTTATTCTGCCTCTCGATAAGGCAAATGAAATAACATCACGCAATACATCAAAACCCAAGTTAATAAAACCTGCCGGGGAAGAAAAAAAAGATGTTAGGATTGATAAAAAGTCAGGAATAAAGCCTGAAGAAAAAAGTAGTACGCCGGAAGCTGAGATTTTACCACAAAAAGAAGTTCCAACTGCAACTACTGATACCATTGAAAGATTGAAAAGAGAAGCTCTGGGCGAAGTAATTAGAAAAGAGGAAAAACAAGATGATGCGAGCAAAATTTCAGAATTCAACATGGAAAATTTGGAAAATATGAATGTGCATCAATTAAGACGTCTCGCAAGGGATACCGAAAATTTTCCAATTAAAGGTAGAGAAATTTCACGCTCTAATAGAAGAGAACTTCTGGATTACTTTAAATCAATTAGCTAGTAGTAATCTTTTTAGCAAAGTATAAAGAACTCCACCGGGTGTGGAGTTTTTTTATATATAAATTCCTTTATATTTGAAGTGTGAAGAAGAAATTTCCTATAATATTAATCTCAATAATTTTTTCAATTATACTTTGGGGAACAATATCCCTTTCTGAATTATACTATTCAAACATATTTATTCCACTGCGGATAGTTGATTTGCCGGAAGGTTACACTACCGCTACAGATTTGCCCAAGGATATTACAATTAAATTAAAAGGTAAAGGATGGAATTTATTTTCGCTTAATATAGGAAAGGACGTTACTTATAATGTATCTGTAAATGGCGATAGTGGGTTAATTGATATTAAGCTGTCGGATTATTTATCCGATAATGGATGGGTCCTTTCGGAGTTTGATATAATTGATATTGTCCCCGGCTCAATTTCCTGTTTAATAGATAGGAAAATTGAAAAGAAAATTCCTGTAGTTGCTGACTTACTGTTGGATTTTAAAGTCGGGTACGGATTGGCAAAGCAAGTTGAACTTCTTCCTGATTCTGTAATAGTTAACGGTCCCATATCCATAATCAGTTCGCTTAAAGAATTGAAAACTAAAATAATAAAATTGTCGTCGCTGAATAAAAAAATAGTAAAGAATATTGGCTTTGCTGAATTACCAGGTACTGTTTTTCTTACAAAATATGTAAGTGTTACTTTTGATGTTCAAAGAATAGTTGATAAACAGTTTGACGATATTAATGTAAAGGTAATAAATGTGCCGCCTGATATGGATGTTGTATTGTTGCCAAATAAAATTTCCCTTGGTGTAAGAGGTGGAATCGATATTCTTGGTAAACTGAAAAACGAACAGTTTGAAACTTTTATAACTTATAGAGATGTTGTTCTGGATACCTTAGGCAATGTGATTCCAAAAATAAAACTTCCTGATAATACAAATCTGGTATACATAAAACCTGAACGACTTCGGTATATTATTAAAAAATTTAGATGAATGGTAATATAAAAGTCATAATTAATATTTCATAGAAAGCGAAATTATTGCTGTCAGATTAGAAAAATGTTTATAACTTTTGAAGGAATAGATTTTTGCGGAAAATCCACCCAGATAGATTTGTTGGAAAGGCATTTATTAGATAAGAACATAAAAGTGCTGGTAATTCGTGAGCCGGGTGGTACAGAAATTTCAGAAAAAATCAGACGAATGTTATTGGATAAGGAAAATTCGAAGATGTTTATGGAAACAGAATTCCTTCTTTTTTCTGCAAGTCGTTCTCAGTTAGTGCGGGAAAAAATTCAACCTTACCTGGAAAGAGAATTTTATGTAATTTCCGATAGGTTTCATGATTCCTCATCAGCCTACCAGGGCTACGGCAGAGGAATTCCAATAGATGTAATTTCTAGTATAAATAAACTTACAATAGGAAAATCAGTACCTGACATTACCTTTTTTATTGATATTCCTGTTGATGTGGCAGAACAAAGAAGGCAGCAAAGGAGTATGGATAACCTGGATAGGATTGAAAAAAGTAACAAGGATTTTTTTTATAGAGTACGGGAAGGATATCTTAAATTGGCTGAATGCGACAGAAGATTTAAAATTGTAAATGGAACTGAAAATGTTGAAGTCATTCATAAAAAAATAATTAATGAAATTGAAAAATTTGAAAAAAGGTAATTATATGAAATTGAAGAATTTGAGAAATTTGTTGATAGGCGTTTTCGTAACTCTACTTTTTACCGGTTTTGCAGATATTTATTTTGAGATAAATAAAAATCTGGAGTTGTTTGGCAAAGTTTATAAGGAAATATCTTTTAATTACGTTAGTGAAATAGAACCGGAGCAATTTATGCGCGCTGGAATTCAAGGAATGTTATCATCACTCGATCCATATACTATTTTTATAGATGATAAAAGAAAAGAAGATATTGATTTGATTACCCATGGAAAGTATGGTGGCATAGGAATCTCAATTGGTCTTAGAGGAGATAATGTTACAGTTGTTGAAGTCATGGATGGTTATTCAGCGCAAAGACAGGGCATAAAAGTTGGCGATATTATAATTGAAGCCGGCGGTGTTAAGATAAATTCTGATAATGTTAATGAGATTTCATCTTTGGTAAAAGGAGAACCAGGATCAACAGTATATTTAATAATTGTACGTTCAGAGGCAAGTGATACTATAGATTTTGACATTGTAAGAGAGGAAGTGATTGTGAAAAATGTAACATTTGCTGAATTCTATCCTGAAAATAGTAACAATGTATATCTTAAACTAAATAATTTCAGCCGCTCTGCTAGTGATGAAATTAAAAACGCCATTAGACGACTGAAAGCTGAAAAAAATATTGAGTCAATGGTGATGGATTTAAGAGGAAATCCGGGAGGGCTGCTGGATATTGCAGTAGATATATGCGATAAGTTTTTACCAAAAGATTATTTAATTGTTTCTACCAAGGGAAGGGTTCCCTCAAGCATAAAAGAATATTTCTCCTCGCAGGAACCAATGTTAAGTAGTACTAAATTAATTTTACTAATAAACGAAGGTAGTGCATCTGCTTCTGAGATTGTTGCTGGAGCTATTCAGGATCATGACAGAGGAGTAATCTTAGGTACACAATCCTTCGGCAAAGGTTTGGTTCAGACTATAACACCGCTTACTTATAATACATCTTTAAAAATAACTACAGCAAGATATTATACTCCCAGTGGAAGAAATATTCAAAAAATTAATTATTCGGATAACAATAAAGTTTTTGTAGATGGAGACTCGGTTTTATCAGGAGAATTTTTAACAGACCATGATAGAATTGTATATTCAAAAGGTGGGATTGCACCGGACACAATAGTTACTTTTGCCGCCAGGAGTAAAATAGTAATAGAGCTATTGGCACACGGGTTGTTCTTCAAATATGCCAATCGTTATTACTATAATAATATGGACAAGGAATTTAATACTATTGATGCTGAGGAAGTACTAATTGAATTCGAAGAATATATTCAGGAAAAAGATTTTCAATATTCAAGTGATGCTGAAACTCATATTAATTTGCTTATAAAAGATATATCTGAAAACTATGACGACTTGGCAGAGGAACTTAAAAATCTAAAAGTAAAAATTAACGATTTGAAAAAAAACGATTTCAACTTACGTGCAAATGAAATTAGGATTGAGATATTTAAAGAATTAGTTAAAAGATTTTTAGGTTCTGAGGAAACAGTAAAACATCAACTTGAAACTGATATCCAATTTTTAACAGCTGTGGAAATATTGAATAATGAAGCTGTTTATAATAGACTTCTAAATGTAAATTGAATGAACTGATACTAGTTCTGATTTTTCTTCTCATTGGATTTTCGACCGGCATATTTATAGGAATGCTTGGTATTGGAGGCGGATTATTTTTTGTTCCGGCTCTTTACTTTTTACTGCCGTATTCCGGGATAGATCAATCAGCCGTGCCTTATTACGCAATAAGTTTATCACTTTTCGCCGGTGCAATTGCATCTTCATTTTCAAGCGCACTTCACTTTCGTTTAGGGAATATTGATACAAAGAAAGCGTTATTGTTCGCTCTTGGCAGCACTTGTGCTGCTTTTATTTCAGTAATTTTTGTTATTGATGTTGATCCGTTAATTCTAAAAACAATTTTTGCAGTTGTATTGTTTATTATTGCTGTAAAAATGATTCTTGATTCTGTTTGGAAAATGCAAACTCAAAGATCTTCAAAATTAAATGTTGGTTATCTCCCCCCAATAGGCATAGGTGTTGGTATTCTTGCAGCCTTTACCGGTTTGGGCGGCGGAATTATTTTTTTTCCGGTGCTGCATTATCTTTTTTTATTGGACACTAAAAAGGCAATAGGCACATCATCTGCAATTACAGCAGCAACAATGATTTTTGCTTCATTAGCATTTTATTTAAACAGGAATAATTGGATGGGTGCAAACCAAATGAGTAGCATCTATTTCATAGTTGGTGTACCTTTAGGTATTGGTGCAATGCTGGGTGCAAGAGCAGGTGTTAATTTTGTAAGAAAAACAAATTCGGCTGTTGTTAAAAAAATATTTTCTGTATTATTGATTATAGTAGTTATAAAAATTATATTAAATCTATGGTAATCCAAGGATTAATATTTAATAAAAACCCTGTATATGAAAAATGTCCCTCCTGTCATTCCCTTAGTACTTTAAGGAAATCTCATTCCAGGAAAACAAGTGAAAAGCTAATAAAAAAAATAACGATATTTGCGCCTTACAGATGTAAAAAATGCGGCTGGCGTGGTTACCAGGCCAAATTAGTATTAACTAGCAAAGCGCTTAAGAATGGTATCACGTATCTTTTTATGATAGCATTTGCAGCGTTTATCATTTATGAGATACTTAAAAGATTTATATGATTATAAATGAAATTAATAAATTGTGCTATACAAGTATTTAATTTTCAGAGATAGGAATTTGCATTATATGGTTAATTTTATAATCTTTCTTGCCATAATTTTAAATTTTGGACGGTAAAGATTCTTTCTTATTAGTAATTTGCCAGTCTCCATTAAACTCAATACATTTATCTTAAATAGTACAAAATAAAAAAATATATTGTTTAACCATTCAATCGTTTTGAGTCTCTTTTAGTAATTAATAATTTTTTGTTCAATTTATGGATTAATGAAACCATCATTACTGGATTATATACTTAGGAACAGATTACCTGTTACAATATTTATAGCAGCGGCATCATTTATAATTACGTTCTTCGCCTCAAGAGCCGAAAGAGACGGCGTAGGTTATTCCCCTGACCAGCCAATTAATTATTCACACAAACTTCATGCCGGTGAAATGCAAATCGACTGTCAATATTGTCATGTTGCTGTTGAAAAATCCAGATATGCAATGGTCCCGGCTATTGCTACTTGTATGAATTGCCATAAAATTGCTAAAAAAGATAGCCCTGAAATTATTAAGCTTGCAGATTATTATAATAGTGGTAAAACACTCAAGTGGAAAAGAGTACATAAAGTACCTGATTATGCATACTTCAATCATAGCGTTCATGTAAATAAAGGAATAGAGTGTGAATCCTGCCACGGTGAAATTAAACAGATGGAAAAGGTCGGACAGATGAACTCGTTTACAATGCGTAATTGTTTAAGCTGCCATCGAAATTCTCACGAGCGGCTTCCTTATATTAAAGATGTTAAACGGGGTCCGGAAAATTGTTATACTTGTCATAGATAGATAAGAATTGAAATTTTAGAGTATTAAACAATAAATTAGAATAATGGAACGTAAGAAATTTTTTAATGCAATTGGAATGAGTCTTATTGGAATTCTCTTTGTAAAACTATTCCCATTCAGACTATTTTCTAAACAAAATGTAAATAAAAGGAAAATTAAAGTTCACATAAATCCATTTGCAGTTAAAAGAAAAAAAATAGGTGAAAAAAATGTCTGATCCTAAGGATGAAGTTCAAAATAAGGATCCAAATTATTGGCGAAGTTTTGAAGAATTATATTCTGACCCGAAATTTTTAAAAGAAATAAATAATGAATTTAAAGATGGAGCCGACGAAGCCCCCGATACTTCTAAAATGTCTTCCTTATCAAGAAGAAAATTTTTCGCATTATTAGGCGCTTCGGCAGCAGTAGCCGGCACTGCTTGTTCGGATTATCAGGATAGAGGAGAAATTGTACCTTATAAAGATAAACCGGAAGAAATTACAATTGGAAAAGCGAATTATTATGCATCTACCTGTGGTGGATGTTCATCTGCTTGTGGCATTTTAATTAAGACACGGGAAGGTAGACCCATTAAGGTTGATGGTAATCCGGATCACCCGGTATCCAGGGGAAAAATTTGTTCCCAGGGGCAGGCAGCTACAATGAGTCTTTATGATCCGGAGAGATTAAAAACACCCAGGCAAAAAATTAAAAATAAATTTGAAGATATTAATTGGCAGCAAGCTGACAGCGAAATTATTGAAGCATTAAGTAACATTGGTGGTAAAGAAATTGCAATCATTACAAATCAGATTATTTCGCCAACTGAGAATAGAGTACTGAAGGATTTTGTTGATAAATACACCGCCACAAGGATTTATAGTTTTGAACAGTTCAATGAAAGTGTTAGAAATATTGCCTGGCAAAAATGTTATAACTCAGATGAATTTCCCATTATTAAATGGGATGAAGCTGAAGTTGTGGTATCGCTTGATTCAGATTTTTTAGGTGTAGATTATAACAGAATTGAGAACACACGGCTTTTTAGCGAACGCAAAGATGTAATTAATAAGAAATTCAACCGCCTTTATTCTGTTGAATCCGATTTATCATTAACAGGTATGAATGCGGATTACAGACTCATGCTCAGAGCTGATGCACAGTATGCGTTTGTTATGGGAATCATTAACGAACTTCAGAGCAAAAATGTAATTAATAATACAGTGAACGCTTCTTCATTTAATTTATCAAAGTTAGCTGCCGACTTTGGTTTGTCTGAAAAAATATTGAATTATCTTATAAATGATCTTACAAACAAAAAAGGCAAAGCAATTGTTTATGCAGGAAATCATCTGCCGGAAAAAGTTCACATTGCAGTTAATCTGTTAAATGAAGAATTAGGGAACTCAAATCTTTATAATACCAGGCAATCAAGAATAACTATCCGGAAATTATCATCACTTAATGATATAAAAAAACTCGCTGATAAAATGAACTCAGGTAATGTAGGCATGGTAATTCATTATGGTTCGAACCCTGTTTACAATTTTCCTGCAGATATTAACTATGCCGATGCAATACAAAATGTAGATAAAGTTATAACACTTGCAGAAACAGAAAATGAATCTGCTAATGTAAGTAATTATGTATTACCTATTAATAATACTTTTGAAGCCTGGGGAGATGCAAAAACACGAACAGGTTTTTATTCAATGCAGCAGCCTGTTATAGCACCTTTATATACTACAAGACAAAAGGAATCAATAATTCTGTCCTGGATAAATGGTAATAGTGATTCGTACAAAGAGAATTTATATCATAAATATTTGATGAGTAATTGGGAGAATGAAATTTATCCAACCCTGAATTCAAGAATTGCATTTAAACAATTCTGGTTTGGTGCTTTACACGATGGAGTTGTTAGAAGTAATGATACATCAACAGGCAATGGCTCATTCAACTATGCTGCTCTTTCCGGATTAACTAACCATCAAATTAAAATGAAGGGAATGACGGTTCACATCAAGGAAAGTTATTCGCTTAGAGATGGAAGATTTGCAAATAATGGTTGGCTTCAGGAATCACCTCACCCGGTCTCGAAAGTTACCTGGGATAATTACGCTGCTATTTCTACAACTACTGCAAAAAAAATAAACGTTAAGAATAATGATATAATTGAAATTAAAGTAAATGATCGTTTGCTCACAATTCCTGTATTTGTGCAACCCGGTCATGCTGATGATTCCCTTACAATTGAAACAGGATACGGTAGAAAACATTCCGGTACCGTAGCAGATGGCGTGGGGTTTAATGCGAATATAATATATTGCAGTAGCAGTGGTTTAACGCCCTGGCTGTTTACCGGCGTTGAAATAAAGAAATTATCAGGATCCTACAAGTTAGCAGTTGCTCAGGCAATATATGATTTTACTGCGGAGGATAAAAAAGATCTGCCTAAAAAGCGTGGTATTATCAGAGAAGGAACTGTTGATGAATATATGCGGGATCCTCATTTTCTGCAAGAAGATAAACATGTTTTGGAAAGTGTGAATCCGCAATTCCCTTATAACGAATTGAAGTGGGGAATGTCAATCGATTTAAATAAATGTTTAGGTTGTAGTGAATGCTTTATTGCATGTAATGTTGAAAATAATATTCCGGTTGTAGGAAAAGATCAGGTAAATTTAGGCAGAGAAATGCAATGGCTGCGAATTGATCGTTATTATTCAGGAACTCCGGAGGATCCAAAAGTAAGTGTGCAACCAATGTTATGTCAGCATTGTGATCAGGCACCTTGTGAGACTGTTTGTCCTACTGCCGCAACAACTCACAGCTCCGATGGATTAAATCAAATGATCTATAACAGATGTGTCGGTACAAGGTATTGCTCAAACAACTGTCCATATAAAGTTAGAAGATTTAACTTCTTTAATTTCCGGGATCATTTTAAAGACAGTTTGCAGGAAACACCTGTGTTTGCACTTTTGCATAATCCTGAAGTTACTGTTCGTTCGAGAGGAGTGATGGAAAAATGTACTTTCTGTATTCAACGGATTGCTGAAGCTCGCTCAGATGCAACACGGGAGAGCAGAAAAATGATAGGAGAAGACGTTCACACTGCCTGTCAGGATGCTTGTGTTACCAATGCAATTCACTTCGGAGATATAAATGATGAAAACGGAGAACTTTATAAATACAGAAATCACGAACTTGGCTATCACGTATTGGAGGAATTAAACACTAAACCGAATGTAACCTATATAGCTAAATTACGAAATACTCATTCGGAGGAAGCATAATAGTGAATGTAGATTACTCTGTTGAAGAGCCGGTGGTTCATGGCAGACTTTCTCTTGCGGAAATTGAAGATCTGGTTGTAAAACCGTTAGATAGCAAACCTAATAAGAAATTTTATATTGCACTTTCAATTTCCGGCAGCTTATTATTGATTGGGGCTGTTCTGGTGCTATTTACTTTTTATTACGGAATCGGTTTGTGGGGTAACAATCAACCTGTAGGTTGGGCATTCGGAATTGTTAACTTTGTATTCTGGATAGGTATTGGGCATGCAGGTACATTAATATCTGCAATACTTTTTCTATTAAGACAAAAGTGGAGAACAGGTATTGCACGGTTCGCTGAAGCAATGACAATTTTTGCTGTTATGTGCGCAGGAATTTTTCCAATCATCCATACAGGTCGGCCTTGGTTAGCAGGATATTTAATGCCTTATCCAAATCAACATGGTTTGTGGGTTAACTTCAGTTCGCCATTAGTGTGGGACGTGTTTGCAGTCTCTACCTATTTTACTGTATCGCTAGTTTTTTGGTACACAGGTTTAATACCGGATTTTGCTACGCTTAGAGACAGAACTACATCAAAAATTAAAAAGACCATATACTCCTTGTTTAGTTTAGGCTGGAGACATTCACACCGCCACTGGCTGCATTATGAAAAAGCTTATACTTTGTTGGCTGGATTTGCAACACCACTAGTGCTTTCGGTACATACAATTGTTAGTTTCGATTTCGCAGTATCCCTTCTGCCCGGTTGGCATTCAACCATTTTTCCACCATACTTTGTAGCGGGGGCTATCTTTTCGGGATTTGCAATGGTGGCTACAGTACTGATTCTCGTTAGAAAAATATTTGATCTTCAGCAAATTATTACTCTTGATCATCTTGAAAAAATGAACAAAGTAATCCTGGTTACATCAATGATGGTTGGACTAGCTTACGGAACTGAGTTATTTATGGCCTGGTACAGTGGTGTGACTGTAGAAAAATTCGCGTTCTTTAACAGAGCATTTGGACCATATGCCTGGGCGTACTGGGTCATGGTCGTTTGTAATGTTCTTTTCCCGCAGCTGTTCTGGATTAGGAAAATAAGGCGTTCAATTCCGATAATGATGGTTATTGTAATTCTTGTAAATGTTGGAATGTGGTTTGAAAGATTTGTAATTATCGTAACCTCTTTGCATAGAGATTTTCTACCATCGAGCTGGGGTATGTTTGTTCCAACTTTATATGATATTGGTATTTTAGCAGGTAGTTTCGGATTATTTTTTACACTTGTAATTTTATTTACCAAAGCACTTCCCGTTATATCTATTTCAGAAATTAAAGCAGTATCTGATGGAGCACAACCTTCACATCACAGAGGTGAAAACCATGAGTAACGAAAGAAAAATTTATGGTGTAGCTGCTTTATTTACCAAACCCGATGATATAATTAAGGCTGCAAGTAAAGTTGCAAACGAGGGTTATTCAAAATGGGATGTAAACACACCTTATCCGCTTCACGGTATGGATAATGCGATGAAGTTGAAACCTTCAAAACTTGGTTTTATAACTTTATTCTGTGGATTGAGCGGCACAGCACTTATATTAATGTTAACTTATTTCACAAACTCAATTGATTTTCCATTGGTAATCGGAGGTAAACAGTTCTTCGCATTACCGGCTTACATTCCAATTACATTTGAAATAACTGTGTTGCTTGCTACTGTTTCAACTGTTATTGCAATGCTGACTTTCTTCTTTAAGTTTCCTTCAAATAATCATGTACTTCACGATACTCCATACATGAAAAAGGTTTCGCTCGACCATTTTGGTATTGTGATAGAAGTCAGTGATCCGAAATTTGAACAATCAAAAGTTGAAGAATTATTAAGAAGTTTTGATCCGGAATCTATTGAAATTATTTATCATAAAGAGGAAATTAAATATCCGATTTTTGAACCAAAATTTATTACTTTTTTAATCATAGTTGCTTTGGCAGTTTCGGGCGGAACTTACATTACTCTTAATAAATTAATGTTCATAACACCGTTTGACTGGATGATGTACCAGGATAAAGTTATTCCGCAATCAAGAATAGAGCTATTTAAAGATGAAAGAGGAATGCGAACACCGGTGGAAGGAACTGTTGCAAAAGGATTCATTCCCTACCCTTATCTGGGAGTTGATGAACCTCCTGAATATCTTTCAAATCCTCTTATTCCATCAAGAGAAAATTTAAAATTAGGTAAGAAAAAATTCTTAACATATTGCAGCCCGTGTCACGGAAACTTTGGAGATGGAGACAGCCGATTGCATGATCAGTTTCCAAATCCACCTACTCTGCATTCTCAAAGAATAAGAAATTTTGAAGACGGTCGTTTCTATCATATTATTACAAATGGAAAGAACGTAATGCCTTCGTATACTGCACAAATTAACCGCAATGAAAGATGGGCAATAGTAAACTATATCAGGGTATTACATAGAGCAAAAAATGCAACAGAACGGGATTTAGAACTGGTAACTAAGGAGACAGCTACAAATGTCGCAAATTGATGTGAATTATCAGAAGAAAGAACTTCCTGAGAAATTATTTAAGATGGGGATAATTTTATTAGTTATCGGAGTTATTCTTGGACTGATAGGGTTTTTTGTCGATCCGACAAGAGCGAGTTTTAATTACCTAATTGCTTATACTTTTCTCATCAGTATAGCAGTTGGCGCACTTTTTCTTATAGCATTGGAATATGCAACCGGTGCAATTTGGAGTGTTCCTTTTAGAAGAGTTACAGAATTTTTTGCTGCTATCATTCCACTTTTATTAATTCTTGTGATTCCATTGTTATTTAATATGCACAATTTATTTCACTGGACTCATGAAGAGGTTGTTGCAGGTGATAAAATTTTACAGGGTAAAGCACCTTATTTAAATGTTTCGTTTTTTGTAATAAGAGCATTTGTAATTATTGGAATATGGTCTCTTTTTTACTTTTTCCTAACACGTAATTCGTTGAAACAGGATTCGTCAGGTGATCAGAAATTAACAGGCAAAAACATAAAGCTTTCTGCAGTTTTCATAGTGATTTTTGCTATAACAATTTCAATTACTTCCTTTGATTGGCTAATGAGTGTGGAACCCCATTGGTTCTCATCTATATTTGGAATTTACTACTTTTCAGGAACAGTTGTAGCAGCATTAGCTGCCGTAACTCTAGCAGTTGTGTTATTAAAAGAGAAAGGATACCTCCCGGAAAAAATAACTAGTGATCATCTTTATAGTCTCGGTGCATTAATGTTTGTGTTTGTTAACTTTTGGGCTTACATTGCCTTCTCTCAGTATCTAATAATATGGTATGCTGATTTGCCGGAGGAAACTTTCTGGTTCTTACAAAAATGGGAAGGGAGCTGGGCTATATTTTCTATTCTGCTAATAGTGATTCAATTTTTAGTTCCTTTTGTTGCTCTCTTATCTAAGCCAGCTAAGATGAACCCGAAACGATTAAAGTTTATCGCAATTTGGTTGTTGTTTGCTCATTTATTCGATCTCTACTGGTTGGTGATGCCGCAAATGCCGGGATTAGAAGGCGGATATGTGTTTAGCTGGATTGATTTTGTATTCCCTATAGCAACAGTTGGTTTTGTAATATTAATATTTGCTATGAAAGCAAAAAAAGAAAACCTGATCCCGGTTGGCGATCCTAAATTAGAACGCGGTTTAGATTTTCATCTTTAATTGGAAATCAGGAAAGTTTATGAACGATAGTAAATACAAAGAAAAATTAGAACAACTAAAAAATAATCCGGGAATATTATTCGCGTTATTGTACCCATATATTATTGTGATAATTCTTGGAATTGGTCTATATTATCTTCCGCATATAGGTGAAGTTACCCGGCAAAAAGTACCACCGGTTATTTCAGAGCCACCGGTTGTGGTAGATCTGACAGTACAAAAACCCAGAACTATTCCTCCGGTAGATGTTTTTGAAATTAGTAAGCCTACTCCGGAACTGATTGCAAAAGGAGAAGAACTATATAAAACAACATGTGCATCGTGTCATGGCGAAAAAGGTGCTGGGGCAGGTCCTGCCTCTGTCGGGTTAAATCCTGCTCCACGCAATTTTACAATAAAAGAAGGGTGGACAAATGGTGAAACTATATCCGGCATTTATATGACTTTACAGGATGGTATTGTCAACAGTGGAATGATTGCTTATGATTTTTTAACCCCGGAAGAAAAATTTGGTTTGGCTCATTATATCCGCTCAGAATTTATTACTGATCCTCCAATTGATGATGAAATGGAATTAGTCGGGCTTGATATTCTTTATGATCTCTCTGCAGGATTAAATATCCCCGGACAAATTTCTACAAAGTCTGCTATGAATTTTATTTTAGAGGAAAATTCTTCAAAAAGTGAAAAAGTGAATACAGCTATTGAAAAGATTAAAAGAGAGAACAATACTACATTGGTTGAATTATTGAATTATGTTACTGATAATTTAAGGTTAGCGTATTCTGCCCTGGAAAATTCAGATAAATGGAGAGGCAGCCAGGATTTATTTGTTAGATTCCTAACTGCTAATGTAAATCAAAATGGTTTTAACGGAAAAATATTTAATCTTAACAATGAAGAGTGGAATACACTCTATAATTATTTAAACAATGCTCTATAAGTGAAAAACAATCTTCAACATATATTTTTAGTTCTGGTCGTTCTATTTTTTGTGTCATCTTCATTTGCAGGCGACCACATTGAGATTGGGATAGATGAACAGTTGGGATCTTATATCCCTTTGAATGTTCCCTTTAAAGATTCCGAAGGAAACGATGTTACTTTAAAACAATTTATTTCCTCTTCCGATGCTACTGTAATTGCATTTGTTTATTATCAGTGCCCGGGTATCTGCAGTCCGCTGCTTTTTGAATTATCCGATGTAGT
>Ga0209988_10000589_pt1 | contig 22914 bp, 16 predicted proteins | sample N075metaG_FD_183115 | JGI IMG/M metagenome (GOLD analysis project Ga0209988, IMG submission 183115) | Deep subsurface microbial communities from Kermadec Trench to uncover new lineages of life (NeLLi) - N075 metaG (SPAdes) (version 2) | ecosystem: Environmental > Aquatic > Marine > Ocean trench... | reverse complement strand
ATCCGCTTCCGGCCGGAGTCGAGGTCGATCTGCTCGAGGAGCGGGCGGAGTGGACACGGGTTCGGCTGGCGAATGGGCGCGATGTCTGGGTGCGGAGTTCGAGTGTGGACCGGGTGGCGGGCTAGGAGTCCGCGGAGCACTCGGCGCATGCATCACGACCAACGGAGCATTGGGATAGGTTCTCGGCATCGCGAGCGTCTCGAGGCGAAGCAGAGATCGAAGACCGAATCCGTCCAGAGTCAGCTCGACGAACGGCTCGTGAACAACGCTCTTCGGCCGCCCCGAAATAGGAGATTGTCTTGAAGCTACTGATCGTGATCGGGAGTCTGCGGGCTGCGTCGTTCAGTCGGAAACTGGCGCTCGCGACGGAGGGACTCGGACCGGACGGAATGAGTTTCGAGATCATCGATGGCCGAGATCTTCCCCTCTACGACCAGGATCTGGATACCGACGAGAAACCGCCTGCCGTTCAGGCTCTGGTCGAGCAGATCACCGGCGCAGATGCGCTCTTCTTCGTGACGCCGGAATTCAACTACGGAATACCGGGTTCGCTCAAGAACCTGATCGATTGGGCTTCGCGGCCGGCCTTCCGGTCGCCGCTCAAGGGCAAACCGGCGCTGCTCGCCGCGTTGTCTCCGGCTCCAACAGGGGGAGCGCGCGCATACACTCAACTCGCGACGGTGCTCGCGGGAACGCTGACGCCGACATTCCTGGCGCCGAGTTTCCTGGTGCCCACGGTGCACGAGAAATTCGACGAGGCGGGCGCGCTGATCGACGATCAGACGAAGCGGCGACTGGTCCGAATGCTCGAGGAGTTCAGCACCTGGGCTGCGGGGCAGGCCTCGTAGCCCGGCCCAGCATCAATCGGCGTTCGCCCGCAGCCCGCTAGCGCCTTCGTACGATTTGCGTAGAGTCGCGGCTCACTCGTCCGAGTGCGGAGGGCTTGCTGGTGATCGAGGGTCAATTCAAGAAGAGCACGATCGTGGGCTTCCGACTTTACGTCGCTGCACTTGGGAGCCTGCTCCTGGCGGCCGCGCCGGAGTCGATTGCGGACGCGTCCTCGCCGCTCGAGCGGTCGGCGGGCAGCGTCCTGCCGATTCAAACCTCGCGGGCGCCCGGGCCGGTCGGGCTGACCGTTGATGAAGTTCCGCGGCACGAGTTCGCAACGCGCCAGCCTCCCGAGGGCGCGCCGAACGTCGTGATCATATTGCTCGACGACGTGGGTTTTTCGGCCACGTCGACTTTCGGTGGGCCCGTGCCGACGCCCCATCTGGATCGGCTCGCGCGCCGTGGCCTCCGATACAACCGCTTCCATACGACCGCGATCTGCTCCTCGACCCGGGCCTCGTTGTTGACGGGACGGAATTCGCATGCGACCGGCGTCGGGGCCGTGCTCAACAGCGTGCAGCCCTACCGGGGTCGCGCCGGATTGATGACGAAGGAGACGGCGACGGTCGCGGAAATCCTTCGACAGCATGGATATGCGACGGCGATGTTTGGGAAATGGCACCTCACACCCGACCATGAAGCCTCACCGACGGGCCCCTTCGATCGTTGGCCGACGGGAATGGGCTTCGAGACCTTCTACGGCTTTCTCGGCGGCGAGACGCACCAATTCGAGCCGACGCTCTTCGAGGGGACGCGCTCCGTCGCACGGCCCCCGGTCGACGACTATCACGTGACGACCGATCTCGCGGATCGTGCGATCGAGTGGGTTCATCTGCAGAAGTCGATGCGCCCCGAGCAGCCCTTTCTTCTCTATCTGGCGCCCGGCGCGACCCACGCTCCGCTGCACGCGCCGAGGGAGTGGATCGCACGGTTCGAAGGCCAATTCGACGAGGGCTGGGATGTCGCACGCGAGCAGGCTTACGCACGCCAGAAGAAGCTCGGCGTGATTCCCAAGGATGCGGTGCTGACGCCCAGGCCGGCCGAATTGCGAGCCTGGGACAGCCTCGATGCGGACGAACAGCGCGTCGCGGCGCGATTGATGGAAGTCTACGCCGGCTTTCTGGCACATACCGACGAAGAGATCGGTCGAGTACTCGACGCGCTGCGCGAGATGGATGTCTTCGACGAGACGCTGGTACTCTATGTCGTGGGTGATAACGGTGGCAGCGGTGAGGGGGGCCGCGATTACGGAACCTGGAACGAGATGGGGCGGATCCAGGGCGTGATCCAGTCGCCCGCCGAGTTGATCGAACGGCTGGACGAGATCGGCGGAACGACCTCGTACCCCCATTATTCGGCGGGCTGGGGTTGGGCGACGAATACACCCTTTCAGTGGGTGAAACAGGTCGCGAGCCATCTCGGCGGCTCACGCAATCCCCTGGTCGTGAGTTGGCCCGAGGGCATCAGACGGTCCGGTGGTCTGCGTAGTCAGTTTTCACATGTGAATGATGTCGTCCCGACGATTCTCGAGGCTGTCGGTGTGGTGGCGCCCGTCGAGGTGAACGGCGTTTCTCAGCGACCGATGGACGGGACGAGTCTCGTCTACAGCTTCGACGAGGCAAAGGCCCCGGAACGACATACGACCCAGTATTTCGAGATCCTGGGCAATCGCGCGCTCTACCATCGAGGTTGGATGATTTCGGCGCGCAACCGAGCGAGGGTGCCCTGGGCGGGGTTGATTTCCGAAGCAACCGCCGTGGGGTCCGAGGTCTGGGAACTCTACGACCTGCATAACGACTACAGCCAGTCACAGGATCGGGCGAGCGAAGAGCCCGAGAAATTGCGCCAGCTGCAGAACCTGTTCTGGGCAGAAGCCGGACGCCATCAGGTCCTGCCGATCAGTGGCCGCCCGGCCGGCGAGGATCCGATTCCCGCGCTCGGGGAAGGACGACGCGAAGCCGTGTACTACGCCGGGGCGATTGGGATCCACGAGTCCGCCGTTCCGGACCTCAAGAATCGGGACCATTCCGTTCGTGCCGACATCATCGTTCCCGATGCGGGGGCACATGGCGTGCTCGCAACCCAGGGAGGCGTCGTCGCCGGCTGGGCCCTGTACATTACCGAGGACGGTCGCCCCGCCTACGCCTACAACCTCTTCGGGAAGACGATGACCACCGTGGTCGGACCCGAACCGCTCGCACCGGGCAAGGCCCGGGTCGAAATTCGTTTCGACTATGATGAGCAGAAGGATGAGCAGAAGGATAAGGGCGAGAGCGGAAGCCCATACGGGCGCGGCGCGGAACTGAACCTGCTGGTCGACGGCCGATCGGTTGCGACCGGCCGGCTCGATCGCAGCGTGCCCGGATTCTTCTCGATCGACGAAACCTTCGATGTCGGAACCGATACCGGGTCGCCTGCGGGCGACTATCCTCCGCTTTTCGAGTTCAATGGACGCCTGGAGCGAGTCGTTCTGAAGGCGTCGCGCTAACACTCTCTCGATCACGAAGAAGGAGAAGAAAGATGATCGTCGTCCTGGTACAGGTCGAAAGTTCGGCGGAAGACATCGATGCCCTGCGCGAAACGCTCTGCGAGATGGAAACGACCACTCGTGCCGAGGCCGGCTGCCACGACTACGCCTTCACACAAGAGATCTCGGATCCGAGCCGGTTGCGAATCGTCGAACTCTGGGAATCGATGGACGCACTTCGCCTGCATTTCGCGACACCACACATGGCGACCTTCAACGCGGCGCTCGCGAGTCGGCCGCCGAAATCGATGACGCTCAAGGTCCACGAGTTGGGGGCGGAACTCGAACTGCCGAGCTAGAAGAGTTTGCGCCCAGTGAAGGAGAACAGGCCGATGGCCTATGGAGACGGCGACGCAACTTTTCGTGCGTGCGGCGGTGTGGAGGGCATTCGACGTCTCGTCGACGCATTCTACGAGCAAATCGATACGCTGCCCGAGGCGAAGCGGATTCGAGATCTGCATCCGCCCGATCTCGAGATCGCACGGGACAAGCTCGCACGCTTCTTGAGCGGGTGGACCGGAGGCCCCAGGCTCTACTCGGAGAAATACGGGCCGATCAAGATCCCGATGGTCCATCAGCATCTTCCGGTGGGAGCCATGGAGCGCGACGCCTGGTTGTTATGCATGGAGCGGGCGCTGGCGGATCAGCCCTATCCCGACGATCTCAAACTATACCTGCTCGAACAGCTCTTCGTTCCCGCGGAGCGGATTCGTATCGTGGTGGCCGAACGCAAGAAATCGTCCGTAAAGATCCTGCGGACCGTTGGCCCGAGCCCGGTTGTTCTCCAGGATTCGCCTTCGGAAGGAGAATACAGGTCATGAAGCTCCATATATTTCCGTTTGCGCCCAACGCGGCGAAGGTTCGACTCTATCTGGCCGAGAAGCGCGTCGCGGGTGGAGAGATCGAGATCGAAGAAGTGCTCGTCAACCTCCCAGAGGGTGATCAGAAGAAATCCGACTTCTTGAAGATCAGTCCCTTCGGAACGGTTCCGGTCCTCGAAATCGAGGACGGCGTGATCGTGCACGAATCGCTTCCGATCATCGAATTCCTCGAAGAGCTCCACCCGGAGCCGTCGATGTGGGGGCCGGACCCGGTCTCGCGAGCTGGAGCACGACAGCTCGAACGGATTGCGGATCTCGGCGTACTGATCGGGGCGGCTCGTGAGATCCACAACACGAACTCGCCGCTCGGTCTGCCACCGAATCCTCCCGTCGCGGAACACTACCGGGCGCGCTGGCAGCAGGCGGTCGCGTATCTCGAGAAGGTGATGGCGGATGGTCGGCCCTTTCTCGCCGGAGAACGGGTGACGGTTGCCGACTGCACGATGCAAGCGGCTCTGCAGTTTGCGCGTCTATTGAAGCTTCCGGTTCTCGAAGGTTTTCCCCGTCTTTCGGAGTGGAGCGCGGTGTACCGTGAGCGGGAAGCGGCCAAGGCTGTGATTCTCGCCTGACATTGTTTTGTTCGGAGGTGAGCTTCCGTCAGGCGATGCGAACGGAGCCAACCGGCGTATCGGTGTCGTCGCGGAGTTCGCTCGAATCGTTCAGACGTCGAGTGCTGCGATGGCGACGCGTGCGACGTCGGCGTCCCGCGCTTGATCCGCCCCCGATACTCCGATCGAACCCAGCAGCAGCCCGTCTTCGATGATCGGATAGCCTCCGTCGGCCGAGATGTAGCCCTCGACCTTGTCGATGATCTTCTGCTCGTCCGCCGGAATCGAATCGGTGTACGTCTTCCAGTCGAGGGTCGACATGCCGGTATTGACCGCGGTGAAGGCCTTGTGACGTGCGGTCGTCGCGGCGAGTCGGGGTGCGCCTTCGCAGCTGAGAAAACCCACGATCTCGGCGGATGAATCGGCGATCGCGATATGCACACGAATCTCGAGCTCGAGGGCTCTCGCCGTAGCCGTGCGCAGCAGCGTTTCGATGGCTTCGGTCGACAGCGTGGCCCGGGCGGCGCTCTTCTTCATGCGGTCTGCTCTCCTTTGCGAGGGACTAATGCATAGCGTATGGGTAGGGCTTCGAGCGTGCGAAGTGCGAGGCCAGGAAGGTGTCGCAAGGTCGTCCCGGGCTGGAACTCGAAGTGGTCGAAAGTCTCGAGCAGGCCTTCGAAGGCGAGCCCAAGTTCGAGTCGAGCGAGCGGGGCACCGACGCAGTGATGTTCCCCCTGGCTGAATGCCATGTGGGCCCCTGCGTTCGAGCGCGCGAGATCGATTTCGTTCGGGTTCGGAAACTGGTCGGGGTCCCTGTTCGCAGCGGCAAATCGGATATGGACCATCGACCCCTTCGGAATCGCGACACCCGCGACCTCGCCATCCGCAACGGCGTAGCGAAAGAAACCCTGGCTGGGAGATTCGAGGCGCAGGGTTTCCTCGACAAAATTCTTGATGAGCGAGGGGTCCCGTCTCAACTCGCTCTCGACCCTTGGATTCTCGATCAGGAGCATGAGGCCGGATGCGAGCGCACTCGTCGCCGTCTCGTGCCCCCCGACGATCAGGTGCTCGGCGAGCCCCATCTTTTCCGCCATGGGCAGCGGGCGACCATCCGGAAAGCTGGCACCCGCGAGATCGCTCAGCACGTCCTCCGTCGGCGTGAGCTGCTTTCGCTTCATCCACTCGGCGAGGTAGTGCTGGAGTTCGATTCCGAGGCGAGCGACCTCGATCTCTCGCTCCTTGGAGACGATGCCCGAGAGCGGTTCGACCCAGGCATCGGACCAATGTTTGATGCGAGGCGCGTCTTCCGCCGGCAGGCCCAGCAGCATCGTGATCACGCGAATGGGCAGCCAGGCGGCGAACACCGAGAGGAATTCACATTTCCGCGTCCTGGCCATCTGGCCCAGCAGATCGCGCGTCGTTTCGCGGATGAAGGGAGCGAGTGCGCGGACGCGGCCCGCGGAGAACGTGTCCGAGACGAGCGCGCGATAGTCGCGATGGATCGGGGGGTCCGACTGGAATTTCGTGTCCCGCGGCCATCCCTCGGACTCGAGGATCTGCTGGGCCTCGGCGTGCTGGAACATCGAAAAACCAGCCTTGCCGAGCAGGTCGTTCGACCAGATCTCCGGATGGCGCAGAACGTGTTGGACATCGCGATAGCGCGTCACGAGGAAGGCCTTCGTATCCGGCATGAAATAGACCGGCGCCTGCTCCTGGAGAGCCTGATAGTAGGCGAAGGGAGATTCCTGGATGTCCGGATCCATCAGGCTGTGGTCTTCGACTCGAATCACGATCCCTCCAAGCTCTTAGTTCGAACGTTCGCGAGCGTGTACGGGCAAGCACTCGAGGGCCCGAATGGTGGGGTTCTTCTTCTGCCAACGGGGCTTCTCGAGAGGTTCGAAGTCGCAGGAGGAGGTGACGAAGAGTCGTTCAGCGACAACCTGGGTTTCGAGTCGCGCCAGGGCGGGGCCGAGGCAGAAATGGCGTCCGCCCCCAAACGAGAGGAGCCCCTGATGGTCGCGGTCGGGGTTGAACTCGTCGGGGTCCGGATAACGAGCTGGATCGCGATTCGCGGCCGCCAGGCCGAGCAGGAGCTGGCTGCCTTTTGGAATCGAGACACCCGCGAGTTCCAGATCCTCTCCGGCGGTACGAGAGCAGGAGAGCGCAGGGGGTTCGAAGCGTAGTGTTTCCTCGATGAGGGCGGGGATGATTCCGGGATCGCGGCGCAGCCGCTCGAGGATCGCGGGGCGTTCGAGCACGCAATGCGTGAGGTTGCCGATCAGTCCCGCGGTCGTGTCGATTGCGGCGGTCACGAGCAGGACGGCGTTCGCGACGACTTCGAGAGCAGTGAGCGCACCGAGTTCCGGATCGGGAACCTGTAGCTGTGCCAGCAAGCCGTCGGGGATGTCGCCGCGCGCGATGCGGTCCTGGAAGGTCTGCGCCAATCCTTCGATCATCTGGATACTTGCGCCGGGTGTCTCGTCGACGCTTCGGATCACGCTCTCGATCTCGCGACTCCATTCGTCCTCGGACAGACCGAAGAGCGAGCGGATGATTTCGGAGGGCAGGGCGAAAGCGAGCCCATCGATGAGATCGTGGGATGTTGCCTTGGAAGTATTCTCGAGGGTTGCGACGAGTCGATCGGTCGTCTCGACGATCCGCGGCCGCAGTCCTTCGATCTGGCGTGGCGTGAACTCGCGCCGAACGAGACCGCGGGCGCGAGTCTGCTCGGGGCCATCGAGCGACATGAGCCACACACGCATGGCTTCGAAGGCCAGCCCCGAAGTCGCGCCGAAGGACGCGGAGACGCCCGACCCGGCGCCGTGGCGCGCATCGCGCAGGACCTCGTCGACGAGATCCCAACGCGTGATGAAAAAGACCCCCTCGCCGGCATCGAGGACGGGGGTCTGCTCCCGGATCGTACGCCATTGCGAATGGGGATCGTCGGCGAGGGCGATCCCGAAAAGATCCCATCCGCTCGGGTCGTCGGCTGTCTTCTGCCCGGGTTGCGCGGATTGCGCGGTTTCGGAGGGTTCGAGCGGTAGGGTCGTGTCTATTTCGCTCGGCATGGGCCTCCCTTCGGTCCAATCGGCATGGGTTGATCGGTTGACTGGTTGAGGATTGGGTTCATCTTCGCACCCACCGCGGGAGCGACGCAAGTCGACTACGCTGGGGCGCGAGCGACGGTCGCGATGCAGACCGCAGAAGGGAACTTCATGCTGGCGGTGAAATTCGATTCCAAGCAGGTCGTTCTCGAGGACGTCCCGGCCCCGTCCGGTTCGGGCGTCCTCGTGAAAGTGCGCGCCTGCGGAATCTGCGGCTCGGATGTCACGATCCTCGACAGCGGCTTTCCCATCTTCGGGATTCCCGGACACGAGATCGCGGGGGAACTCGCAGACGGGACGCCGGTCGCGATCGAGCCGATCGATCCCTGCGGTCACTGCCGGTATTGCCGGACGGGTGATCACCAGGTTTGCGTGGACGGCACCGAGATGATCTACGGGGTCGGGCGGAACGGAGGCATGGCCGAAGAGATCGTCGTTCCCGCCAAATGTCTGGTTCCGCTTCCGCGCGGCCTCGATGCGACGACCGGATTTCTCGTCGAACCGCTGGCGGTGGCGGTGCACGGCGTGCGTCGGGCGGAGATCGACGGTTCGATGCGAGTACTGGTCGTCGGCGCAGGGGCGATCGGTTTGAGTGCCGTGACAGCCGCGACATCGGCCCGCGCGCAAGTCGATCTCGTTGCGCGACACCCGGCGCAGGTCGAAGCGGGGCGCCAGCTCGGGGCGGAAATCGTCGAGTCGGGGGAGGGCGGAGACTACGATGTCGTGCTCGACTGTGCGGGGACGCCGAGCGCGACGGCTGCGTCGTGTGAGGCACTTCGTCCCAACGGTCGGTTGCTGATGCTCGCCTCGTCGTGGGACAAGCTCGAGCTACCGGGTTTGACGGTCGCGGCGAAAGAACTCGATCTCGTGATTTCCACGATGTACGGACGTTCGGGGACGCTGCGCGACGTCGACGCCGCGGCCGCGATCCTCGGCAGTCGCGAAGAGGTCGCGGACGCGCTCATCAGCCATCGCTTCCCGCTCTCGAAGGCGCCCGAGGCCTTCGAAAAATCGCGCGATCGCAAGGGCGGCGCGATCAAGATCGCGCTCGAACCCTGACCCTGACCCGACCTGATGGGGGCGCGGGACAGACCGCCTACTTCGTGATTCCGAAACGTTCGAGGCCGAAGCCGCGAATCGCGTTTCCGCGCATCAGCGCATAGATCTCCTGATCGTCGAGTCCGGCGTTCTGGCAGATCTTCGTCGCGATCTTTTCGGTGTCGGGAAAAGTCGAATCCGCATGCGGGTAATCGACTTCGAAGGTGATCAGCTGCATGCCGATCCGGTCGCGATTCGCAAGCCCCGTCTCGTCATCGAAGATGCAGCCCAGCACGCGATCCTTGATATACGAGGTCGGGGCCTCGGGAAGCCCGGAGCCGAAGGAATTGTCGACCCGCTCCGCCCAGAGCTTGTCCATCCGCTCCATCACGTAGGGCATCCATCCGACCTGGCCCTCGGAGTACGCGATCGTCAGATCGGGGAAGCGCGCGAGCGTTCCCGAAAAGATGTAGTCGATGAGTGAGCCCATGGCGTTCTGGAAGGTCAGCGTCGAGCTGACGATGAAGGGTGCGTCGGGCGACGTGGTCGGCATCTTCGAGGACGAGCCGATATGCATGCACACGACGGTCTGGGTTTCCTGACACGCGGTAAAGAAGGGATCCCAATAGCGGGTATGGATCGACGGGAGTCCGAGCGGATGAGGGTTCTCCGAGAAGGCGACGGCGAAGCTGCCCTTCTTGGCACATCGATGGATCTCCTGGGCCGCGAGTTCCGCGTCCCAGAGCGGTACGATCGTGAGCGGGATCAGCCGCCCCTTTCCCTCGCCCGCGCACCATTCGTCGATCATCCAGTCGTTGTAGGCCTGAACGCAGAGGAGCCCGAGCTCCTTGTCCTCGCGCTCCATGAAGGTCTGACCACAAAATCGCGGCAACGTGTTCGGGAAGCAGATGGAAACCTCCATGTGGTTCGCGTCCATGTCCTCGAGTCGTTCCTTCTGCTTCCAACAGCCGGGACGGATCTCGTCGAAGGTCGTGGTCGCAAAGCCGAGGTCTCCCATCCCGATCGCCGCCGAGAGTCGAGAGAAGGGCGAGACGAGGTCATCGTAGTACCAGACGTCAGCCCAATCTCCTTCTGCGTCCGGCACCCACTGCATGCCCACAGGGCCGCCCATCTTGCCCCGCTCGCGCACGATTCGCGGGCCGCGGTCGAGGTAGCGACTCGGTAGACGGTTGCTCCAGAGGTCCGGGGGTTCGACGACATGATCGTCGACGGAGATGATCTTCGGGATCGGCATCGTTCTTTCGTTCCTGTCTGGGCGCGATTCGGCGCCGTCGGATGAGCGCTCGCGTGAGCGTGTGGGCTCCTCTCGAGGTGTCGACTACGGCACCGGCTTTTCCGAGGCAATTCGGGCCTGCTGGAGGATGAAGGCCTGGATCAAGCGAACATCTTCGGCATCGAAGAGATCGTCGAAACGGGGCATGCCCCCCGGCTCGCGAAGTCCTTCGAGCACGATCTTCGGAAAGACCGCGTGCACCGCCTCGACGGTGTAGCGTAGATCCGGGACGCCGGATCCGCCGCCCACCCCCCCCGGACCATGGCAGCCGCCACATTCCTGCTGGTAGAGGGCCATCCCGCGGCGTCGTTCGGCCGGAGTCGAGTCGATCGTGTAGGTCGGTGGCGGGACGGGGCCGAGCGGTGGCCGTCCCGGCGGCAGGGGGGCGTTTCCGCCGAGCTTCCACACCAACACACGCGCACCGCCGCGCACCTTCGCCTTGAGGGCCGCGTCGCCTCCGCTCAAAGCAAACGAAGCGCCCCAGCCCGCGGCGACCGCGATGTATTGCTCGCCGTCGATCTCGTAGCTGATCGGACCGGCCATCACGCCCGTCCCGACCGGTGATTCCCAGAGCTTCGTTCCATCCGACGCGCGATAGGCGACGAAGCGACCGTCCGCGGACCCTTCGAAGAGCAGATTCTCTCCTGTCGAAAGTGTTCCGCCGTTGAATGCGGTGATATGTGGGAGGCGCCAGGCTTCACGCTGCGCGACCGGATCCCAGGCGAGCAGGTAGGCTTCCCACGTGAATTCACTCTCGTTGCTTCCAAAGTCCGCGTAGACGGCCATGTCGAGACCGGTATTCCACTGCCCGGGCTTGTAGTGCCAGCCCGCATCCATCTTGTAGAGCGAGCCCATGTCGCGCACCGGCAGATAGACGAGGCCCGTCTTCGGGTGAAAGCTCATGGGTGGCCAACTGTGCGCGCCATAGGGGCTCGGCCGAACGAACTTGGCGACCTCGCGATAGTCGGTGTCGGTTTCGACCGGTCGGCCGGATTCGTCGACGTGCGAGGCCCAGGTTACCGGGGCGAAGGGCTTGGCGGAGATGAACTCTCCATTCGTGCGGTCGATGACGAAGAAGAAGCCGTTCTTCGGTGCCTGCATCAGGACTTTGCGCAGCCTTCCGTCGATCTCGAGGTCGGCCAGCAGGATGTGCTGGGTCGCGGTGTAGTCCCAGGTGTCACCGGGAGTGGTCTGGTAATGCCAGACGAGCTCGCCCGTATCGGGACGCAATGCCAGAATCGAAGAGAGATAGAGGTTGTCTCCCCCGTCGGGGCTGCGCAGCCAGCGGACGTGCGGTGCGCCGTTGCCGGTCCCGACGTAGAGAAGCTGGAGCTCGGGATCGTAGGCGAGGGCGTCCCAGACCGTGCCGCCCCCGCCCGCCTTCCACCATTGCCCGGTCCAGGTCTCGGCAGCCCGTTCCATGGCGGGCGATTCGAATCCCTTCGCCGGATTTCCGGGAACGGTATAGGTCCGCCACACGAATTTGCCGCTCAGCGCGTCGTAGGCGGAGACATACCCCCGGGCACCGAGATCTGCGCCGGCGTTGCCGATGATGACCTTGCCCTCGACGACCCGGGGCGCGCCCGTGATGGAATAGGGCCAATCGGGCTCCGTCGTATCGACCGACCATCGCTCGCGACCCGATTCTCGATCGAGGGCAACCAGTCGGCCGTCGAGCGTCCCGATGTAGACGTTGTCTGCGTAGAGCGCCGGGCCGCGGTTCACGACGCCGCAGCAGATCTGGCGGGCCATGCTGCGCGGGATCTTGGGGTCGTAGGTCCATTTGTGCTCGCCGGTCGCGGCGTCGAGGGCATAGAGGACGCTCCAGGGCCCCGTCACGTAGAGCGTTCCGTCGGCCACGAGGGGCGTCGCTTCGACGCCTCGCTCGCTCTGCATGTCGAAGCTCCAGGCGAGGCCGAGCTTGTCGACGTTGGATTCATCGATCTGGGAGAGTGGGCTGTAGCGCTGCTCCGCGTAGGTCCCGCCGTGGGTCAGCCAGCTCGAGGGTTCCGCGGCGATGAGGCGAGCGTCTGTGACGAGGCGAGCGTCTGTGACGGGTCGAGCGTCCGTGTTGGCCGTGGCGATTTCCGACTCTGCGGTCGAGGCCGCATCCTCGCCACTGCAGCCGCCGAGTGCAAACATGAACGAACAAAACACGAGGAATCCGGTCGCGGGCCGTCGAATCATTGAGGGCGAGGTCTCCTGGCACAGCTCCGTCTGGAAATCGAATCCGGGCGTGCGTCGGTGCCGATGATGGATCAACGCAATCGGCGGGGCGACCCCCCTTTGAGGCCTCTTGGACCGCTCCCCGACCCTTCCTTGAGCTTTCGCCGAATCGACCTCCGCCCGCTCGTCAGTCTACTTCGTGGAATTTTCGTCTCTCGATGGGCTGGATGCGAAGATCAAAGAGCGAGGCGCAGGCCGGGGTCATTCCGTTTTTCCGCGCGGACCGCGGTCACGCGCCCGATTGCGCGAGTCGGCGGAGCGCCGATTGGGCCGCCCAATAACCGCCCTGGCCGTGGACACCGCCGCCGGGAGGCGTTGCGGCGGAGCAGATGAAGAGCCGCGGGTTCGGGGTGGAATAGGGGTCGAGGCGGGTGACGGGGCGATTGAAGAGTTGCAGCGCATCCGCGACGCCGCCCGTGATCGCGCCGCCCCTGTAGTTCGGGTTGTGACGTTCGAAATCGCCGGCTGTCATCGTGTGCCGCGCCAGGATTCGATCGCGAAAGCCCGGGGCGAAGCGCTCGATCTGCGCTTCGATGACATCGGTCCGGTCGAGGGTCGAGCCGTGGGGTACGTGGCAGTAGGCGTATCCCGTGTGCTGGCCAAGCGGGGCGCGAGTCGGGTCGAATTGACTTTGTTGGCACAGGATCAGAAATGGCCGATCGCTGTGGCGACCCCTGTACATGTCCTTTTCCGAGGCGCAGATCTCCTCGAGCGTACCGCCGACGTGGACCGTCGAGGCCTCGAGGCAGTTGGGATCCGACCAGGGAATCGGCCCGTCGAGCGCCCAGTCGAGCTTGAAGACGCCGGGGCCGTAGCGATAGCGAGCGAGGCGTCGGCGATAGCCCTGGGGCAGGGCATCTCCGGCAATCTCCGAGAGTTGTGCCGGCGACGTGTCGAAGAGGACGATCTTCGAGTCTGGCAGTTCGTCGAGCCGCTCGATGCGGCGACCGGTTTCGATCCGCCCGCCGAGCTCACGCAAATAGGAAACCAGTGCCCGGGCGATCGATTGCGATCCACCCCGCGCGACGGGCCAGTTCTCGACGTGGGCGGTGAAGGCGAAGAGCGTGGCGAGGGCGGCGGTCAGCGGTTGGCTGAGCGGAAGGACGGAATGGCCCGCGCAGCCGGCAATCAGGGCCCGCGCGCGTTCATCGCGAAATAACAGACGCGCGAGCCGATTGGCCGAGAAGACAGCCCGCAATCCGAAGCGTGCCATCTGAACGGGGTGCCGGGGAATCTTGAGCGGTGCCATGGCGTCGGCCAGCAAGCCGTGGGGATCTTTCAGCAGCGGGGCGATCAATCGCCGGTAGTTTTTCGCATCCCGCCCCAGCCCGTCGGCGGTCCGGTCGAGCGAGCGGTAGAGCATGACCGCGTCGCCGTGATCGAGGGGATGAGCCACGGAAGCAGGCGGAATGATCCACTCGAGTCCGTGCTTCTCGAGCGGGAGCTGACGAAAGAAGGGCGAGAGGATTCCCATCGGATGCACCGCGGAACAGATGTCATGGGTGAAGCCCGGGAGCGTGAGCTCGCCGCTCCGCGTGCCACCCCCCGGCTCGTCGTCGGCTTCGACGACGAGCACGCTCGCACCGTGGCGTGCGAGTTCGATTGCGGCGGCCAACCCGTTCGGGCCGGAGCCGATGACGATTGCGTCGGGATCCGATTCGGACACGCGGCTCGACCTCGGATGCTCAGACCGGGTTGGATTCGCGGTTGCCGCTGCGCCCTCGGAGCAGCGCCTCGGCGTACTCGCCGGTCGGATAGGGCGTTTCGAAGCGCATCCCGACGAGGTCGGTGTCGCCTTCTTCGAGTACGCCGGTCGCGGCGTCGACGACCTTCCAATGCACCTTGCGACCGAAGAGCGGAAGGCTCTCGACCATCACGACGCGAAGTTCTCCCTCTTCGAATCCGCATTGTTCTTGAACCGCGCTCAACAGGTTCTCGTTATTCAGATGGCCGTCGCCGAAATTCCATCCGAGTACCTGACCGGCGAAGACTTCGCCCTCCCACCATTCGTAGTCGTCGATGTTGTCGACGGCGCGGGGGAGTGCCTCGAGGAGTGGCTTTCCCTGCATGTGCATGAATCGCGAGGACAGCATCATGGCCATCGCCAGGTCGAGGGTCTGCTCGTCGGGCAAGAGGGGTCCCAACTGCTCGCGCATCGATCCGGAAGAACAGGTGAGCTTCTTCAACTTTTCGCTCGCGCCGGGTTCGTCCCCCTTGGCCTTCTTGAACAGATACACATTGTAGGCCCAGTTTCCGGCGTAGTAGCGCATCGCCATCAGGAAGGAGACGTGCTTCGGCACGAAATTTCCGTAGGTCGGAACGAGCACCAACATGACGGCGAGAAAGGCGACGAGCAGCGGTATCGCCCCGATTGCCATCACACCGATATCGGGATGGGCGCCAAACAAGAACCAGCCGCCGTAGATCATCATGATATTCCACTCGAGCGGCATGCCGGCGGGATTATTGAGGCCGATGAAGGCATGGAAACTCGTCATCAGCAGGAGCGCGCCGATCGTCAAGAGCGCGTTCCCCGTGTAGGCGCTCGTGAGAAGAAGCACGGGGATCAGGTATTCCGTCGCCGTCCCCGAATGCGCCATCAGTCTGGCGAGCTTCGAAGGCCGAAGGTCATCCGGGAAGTTCGTGAAGAGCCGCTTCTTCAAGAAGCGCGGGAAGAAGGGCCCGTTATTCATCATCACCATGATCACGGAGGGGAAGAGGTGATTGAGCTTCGAGGTCGCCGCCCAGAACCAGATGAAGCACCAGAGGATCTGGCATCCCGAGACCCACAGCAGGTTCTCCGGCTCCGGTCCGTTTCCGAACGCGGCGGTCAAGATGACGAGCGCCACCCAATAATGCTCCGAGCGTGCGGCCAGGAAGATCGTCTTGTCCGCGAGCGCGATCAGGGGGATCAGTACCAGGGGCGGGAGCAGCAGGGCCGGTGTGACCTCGGGCGAAAGGAGCACGCGGAAGAGCGAGATCTGAAGCGCCGCGTAGAGCGCCACATCGAACCAGGTTCGCGTGATTCCACCGAGCAGGGGCAACCCCCGGACGAGCGAGAGCTTCGTCGTGCCCGGGCGGAACCAATAGAGGAAGCCGCCTAACGGCGGATTGAAGCGCGCATTCATCGGCCCCGACGAACAGCCCAGGCCGAGCGACTCGTAGGCGAGCGACCAGACGATCGCCTTCTGGAAAGCGGCCGGCTGAAAGGCCCAATCACCGAACGAGGCGAATCCCGGGTAGTCCTTTCCGAAGGAGACCCAGAACGCCCAGCCCCCCATGAAGAGAAGGATGTATTTCGCCCAATACATCGCCATGATGGCGACGGAGTTGGGTGCGATCTGTGCGGCCCAGGTTCGGCAGACGAGTCGGATCTTCTCGGGGAAGTCGGCGTTCAGGACCCTTTCGGGGTCGTAGGGCGGAAGGTCGGTTTTGGAGGCTGTCATGGTGTACCAACGGGTAACGCGCTCGCCCGCGAAGAGCCACCCGGGCGAACACCCAAAACACTGAATCTCCACGGCCCTCTCCCTGCGGCCTGCTCGACGTAGTATGATCGCCGCGAATCTCGTCTATCGGCTCGTGACCAAGGGAGGCGTATGAAGGCCGCCGTTTGCCGCGAAATCCGACAGATTGCGATCGAAGAACTCGATGAGCCGAGTCCCGGTGACGGGGAGATCAAGCTCCGGATGGTGGCGACCGGCGTCTGCCGAACCGACCTTTCGATCTTCCAGGGACATCTCGCCGTACCCCGCCCGATCGTGCTCGGACACGAGGGCGTCGGGATCGTGGAAGCGGTGGGCCGAGGCGTCACGCGATTCGCGCCGGGCGACCCCGTCGTCTGCTCGATCATCGTCGGCTGTGGCGACTGCTTCCAATGCCTCCGCAAATCCTCCGCCCTGTGCGAGAACGTCACCTTCTATACGGGCAAGATGCTCGACGGGACGACTCGCCTTTCGAAGGGAGACGAAGCGATTCACAGCCTCTCGTTCCAGGCCTCGTTCGCAGAGAAAGCGATCGTTCCCGAGCGCAGCGCCGTTCGGGTCAGACCCGACGCGCCCCTCGATCGGCTCGCGGGGCTGGCATGTGGGGTCTCGACGGGCCTCGGGGCGGCGATGGTGCGTGATCCGGTCGAGCCCGGGGCGAATGTCGTCGTGATCGGAACCGGCGGCGTGGGGCTCTCGGTCCTGATGGGGGCCAGGTTGCGGGGGGCTGCGCGGCTCATCGCGGTCGACGTCGTGCCCGGGAAGCTCGAGAAGGCACGCGCGCTGGGGCTGGCCACGGACACGATCGATGCCTCGACCGAGGACGTCGTGGCGGTGGTGCGATCGCTGACGGAGGGCCGTGGCGCAGATCATGCTTTCGACGTCGTCGGGGCCCCGGGGACCCTCGAACAGGCGATCGAGGCCGTTCGACCGGGGGGACACGTGGTCGTGATCGGAATGACCTCCGGCGCGGTCGGCGCCCAGTTCCACACCTCGGCTTTGTTGCGACAGAAGACGGTGACGGGAACCACGGGCGGTTCGATCGAGCCGCGGCGACATATTCCGGAGTTCGTGGACCTGTTTCTCGCGGGCCGGCTCGATCTCGAGAGTCTGATGGACAAGTCGTATCGGCTCGAGGAGATCGGTCAGGCGCTCGAGGATCTCGAACAAGGGCGTGTCACTCGAGGTGTGATTCGCTTCGACGCCTAGGAGTCCCTCCCGATACGCCCTGGGTCGTGATGCACGCGTCTGTGCGCAGACCCCCTCAGTTGCCCGCCCCGCCCGCTTCGAGTGTCATGGGGATCGGGAGGGAAACGGCTTTCGCCCGGTAGAGCTTTGGGGACTTTGCCAGCCGTTCGAGGATCGGGACGATCTCGCTCTCGTTTCGCGCGAAGAGGTTGCACACGTAGGTGACGAGCAGGCTTCCGGGTAGTGCAAATTGCGGGTGCGCCTTCGCCGCATAACAGAAGAGATTTGGATCGATCTGGCCGTTGGCGTCGGGCACGGTTTCGGGAATCGTGTAGAGAATGCTAGGTTGCGACCATGGGCCCTCGAGTGCGGGCGCGCTCCGGATTAGGATGGTGCTTGGATCGGCGTGCAGATTCGGCGCCCTCGGCGTCGTATAGACCGCCAGCCAGCGTTCGATGCTCGGGTCGAAATGAACGCTCATCTCCGTCGCATCGTCCGCCATCAGGATCGTTGCTCGATCGGGCTGGAATCCGTCTTCCCAGTGTCGCCCGGGGACGAGGGTTTCGAGGTATCCCGACAGATCCGGTTGCCAGCGGCGGAGTTGGTGCAGGGGGAGTCGGGTGAGTGCGCGCGGCGATCGACCGTCGCCGCGGTCGTAAAACGCGAACGCGTAGAGATGATCTTCCGCGACGACGAAGCTGCTGCCGGGAAAAGCGACGGGATCGTCGGAGAGGGACGAGAGTTGGATCCGCCACCGCTCGGGCGGATCGTGTGGGTTCTCGATCCGCGCGAGATCCATTCCCGCGAGGCGGAATGGAAGGTTGAAGGCGCCACGGGGTTCCGAGTGCACGACGCGGAGGAGACCGACGAAGAGCGTGTCGTGGGCGACGAATCCGTCAAACAGCCAGTAATAGGGGACACGGCCGGACTCGGTAAAAGCCTCGCGCACCCATTCTGCGTTCGGGTCGGGCATGAAGAACGCAGAGGGCGAGGCTTCGCCGCGACCCCTCCAAATCGTTTTCAGGGTCCATTTTCCCCCGCTTCCGCACACCGACAGGCCGATCGTATTATGAACGACCGGGTAGACCCGTCCCTCATCCGCTTCCGGCCGTTCCACGAAGGAATCGCCGAAGAGCCAGAGGCTCGTCGGGGCACCCCGGCCCGATTTCTCGTTAGCTAGCGGGACGGAGTACGCGGCGTCGCCTCCGAACCAGCCAGCGGCGTCGGGAAATCGGGGGACACAGTCGGCCTGGCTGCCGATCTGGGCTTCGGGGCTACTTTGGATTCGGTCTTTCGAGCGCTCGGACGGGGCTGAATGAGGCCAACAGCTCGCATGCATCGGCACGAGCGCACACATGATGAGAAGAAGCAGCAGGCGGAAGCGTGAGCGCGTCAGGCCGGTGATCATCATCGATGGGTACAAGGATAGGCGTGCGTCTGACTTCTTGTTGGACGCATCCGACTCGGCAGTCCGATCTCGGACTTTCTGGGCGCCTGCGTCGGATGGGTACCTTTGAACGCACCCTGATTCCTTCATACGTTGCGTCGCGAGCAGCGAGATGGGGGAATCATGTATTCCGGACACGCCCTGATCGGGTCCTGGAAGCTCGATGCGTTCGAGCTCGAGGCCACCGACGGTTCCATCAGTCATCCCTATGGCGAAGATCTGGTGGGTTACCTCTTCTATAACGAGCAGGGCTTCATGTCCGCGGCGTTCATGAACGCCGAGCGGGGCCGTATTCCGGATGGCGAACTCTCGGAAGCAGCCAAGGCGAGCACCTACGATCAGTTCATGGCGTATACGGGCCCCTTCGAAATCACTGGCGACAGGATTCGCCATTTCGTCGAAGTCAGCTCGCTCGAGGTCTGGACGGGAACCTTCCAGGAGCGCTGGTTCAAGATCGACGGCGACCGCCTCGAGCTGTTGACGCAGGCGCTTTCGGTCGGTCGTGACGCGCCGGTTGGCCGTCTCGTCTGGACTCGCGTCAGCTCGGCCGTTTTCCCTGAGTGAACGAGCCGAGCGGTGGGTCCCACGTGAGATCCGCGTCCCAACTGAATTCTCTGGCCCGCGTGAGCGGCGAGGAAATGATTTGACCGAGCTGGGAACGAGTCGGGAAGAGGATTCGATCGCCGTCATCGGCATCGGGTGTCGTTTTGCCGACGCTCGGGGTCCCGAGGAATTCTGGGAGATCGTGCGTTCGGGTCGGAACACGGTTCGCGATGCGCCGGAGCATCGGATCGAACTCGGCTACGACATCGACCACTTCTACGACCCGAGACCGAAGATTCCGGGCAAGATCTCGTCGAAGAAGGGTGGTTTTCTCGAACATCCGGAGCTCTTCGATCCCGCGGCGTTCGGGATCGCGCCGCGCGACGCGCTGACCATGGAGCCGCAGCAGCGGATGATGGTCGAGGTGACCTGGGACGCGCTCGAGGATGCGGGCATCGTTCCCGAGGAGATCGCCGGGGAGAGAGTGGCGGTCATCCTCGGTTATATGGCCGAGGACTATTCGCGCGAACGGGCGGGCGTCCTGGGTGAGGCGGCCGTCTACCGCGGCCACGATGTCTTTACCGTGGGCGGCATGTCCCACGCCGTCCTGTCCGGGCGGATCGCGTATCTGCTCGGCGTGATGGGTCCGAGTTTCACCCTCGACACGGCCTGTTCCTCGTCCCTGATCGCGACGCATCTGGCATGCCAGAGCCTGCGCCGCGGCGAGTCGAACCTCGCCCTCGCAGGGGGCGTGAACCTCTTCCTGTCGCCGGAAGGCAATATCGCCCTGTCGCGCTCCGGCATGTTGTCGATGAGTGGTGCGTGCAAAGCCTTCGATGCGAGCGCGGACGGATTCGTGCGCGCCGAGGGTGCGGGCATCGTGGTCTTGAAGCGGCTGGCCGACGCCGTCGCGGATGAAGATCCAATCTACGCCGTGATCCGCGGGAGCGGAATCAGCACCGATGGTCGGGATGGTGGCCATATGATGGCGCCCGGTCGCAAGGGGCAGGCCCAGGCCATGCGGGACGCCTACGCGCAAGCCGGCGTCGATCCCGCGAAGGTCCAATACGTCGAGACCCACGGCACCGGGACGATGATCGGGGATCCCGTCGAGATCGGCGCGCTCGCGGACGTGATGGGCCCGGGCAGAGATCCGGATCAGCCACTGCTCGTCGCCTCGGTGAAGGGAAATCTGGGTCATACCGAGTCGGCGTCGGGCGTCGCGGGGTTGATCAAGGCTTGTCTTGCGATCCGCCACCGCGAGTTGCCGGCACAGCTCCATTTCGAGACGCCGAATCCCGTCATTCCATGGGATGAGATTCCAGTTCGCGTCGTCGCGGAGGCAATGGCGTGGCCCGTTCCCGGGCCCGCGCTCGTCGGGGTGAACTCCTTCGGGATCAGCGGAACGAACGCCCACGTCGTCCTCGAGAGCCCGCCCGAATTCGCGTCGCGCCGCGAGAGCCGGCGCCCCGATCGCCGTCCAATCCTGCTTCCGATCACGGCGCACGATCCGAACGCGCTGCACGAAATGGCCGAGTCCACGCGCCGGTGGCTCGACGATTGCACGCCTCGCGATCTCGAAGATCTCGCCTACACCTTTGCACGTCGCCGGAGTCATCGAAGCGTTCGCATGAGTGTCGTCGGACGTTCGGTCGAAGCGCTTCGACAGGAACTCGACGCCTATCTGGCGGGGGAGAGCTCGCCGGGCATCCAGCTCGCGAGCGCTCGGCTCGATCGGCGACCGAATCTCGTCATGGTGTTTCCCGGGCAGGGTTCGCAATGGCTCGGCATGGGGCGCGATCTGATCGCGAATGAGCCCGCCTTTGCGGAATCGATCGATCGGATCGATGCGGCGTACGCCGTACATGTCGATTGGTCGCTGCGTGAGGCGTTGGTTGGCAGCACGGGACTCGACTGGACCGGGCGTCTCGATGTACTCCAGCCCCTGCTGGTTGCCTTCGAGATCGCCTTGGCGGAACTCTGGGCGAGTTGGGGGATCCGGCCGAGCCGTGTCGTCGGACAGAGCCTGGGGGAGATCGCGGCGGCGTTTGTCGCGGGCGCCCTGGGGCTCGAGGATGTCGCAAGGCTCGCCTGCCATCGCGGTCGAATCGTCGCGCGCGCGACCGGCGCCGGTGGGATGGCCGTCGTCTCGATGTGTCGCGAAGACGTCGAAGTTCGGCTCGCGATCCTCGAAGGTCGCGTGGAGGTCGCGGGGGTCAACTCCCCGACCACGACGATCGTCTCCGGTGATCGGGAGGCGGTTGCGAAATGGGTCGAATCACTCGAGGGCGAGGGGGTCTTCGCGCGGCGGCTCCAGGTCGATTTCGCCTCGCATTGTTTTCACATGGATCCGCTGCTCGATGATTTTCGCGTCGGGATCGCGGCGATCGAGCCGCGGGAAGCGCGAATTCCCTTCGATTCGACGGTCGATGGGACCCTGAAGTCGGGACTGGATCTCGGTCCCGACTATTGGGTTCGCAATCTGCGTGAGGCGGTCGCCTTCGATCGTGGGCTGACGAATTCGATCGAAGCCGGGGGGGAGATCTTCCTCGAAGTGTCGCCGCATCCGACCCTGCCGCGGGCGATCGACGAGATCGGCCAATCACTCGGCAAGACCTGCGTCTACGTGTCGTCGCTCGTGCGCCATGAAGACGAGCAGGAAGCGCTGGCTCGCAATCTGGGTGTGCTCTTCGCGCGCGGGGCCGGCGTTGATTTCGAGGCCTTCGGTCCCTCGGGTCGAGTCATTCGGGCGCCCCTCTACGCCTACCAGCGCGAGCGCTTCTGGTTCAGCGATCGAACTCGTCTGGATCATTTCAGACCGACCCATCCCCTGCTGGGTGCGCGGTCGGATTCCTCGATCGACCCCCGACTGCGGTCGTGGGATTTCATGTTGGACGCGGATTCGGCCGGCTTCGTCGGTGAGACGCGCCTCTGCGGAGAGCCGATCGCGCAATCGGGACTCTTTCTCGAACTCGCGTGCGCGGTCTCGGAGGCGATCTGGCCCGGCGTACCCACCACGGTCCTGAACCTCGAACTCCATCGTCCGATCGAATTCGGCACGACCCCTCGACGGCAGGTCCAATTGGTACTCCGCGTCGAGCAAGGCACTCTGCACGCGCTTCGTATCTCCAGTCGGGAGGACGAGTCCGGTTCCTGGCTGCTGCATGCGAGTTGTGAACTCGGGTCGGAGGGCGGCGAGAGCGTCGGGAAAGACGTGGGGTCGATGGCCGTCCTCGAGCGTGGCGGGAACGAATCGCTTGGGAACGAGGGTTACGAGCAGGCGTTCGAGCGGGTGGGTCTGCAATTCGGACCGCGTAGCACGACTCTCCGCGAACTCGAGATGGCTGCAGCGACGAAAGAATCCGGAGGGGTGGTCGTCGGAAGGCTGATGCTGCCGCGGTTGATCGAAGCGGAGTGGCATGCCTTTCACGCCCATCCCGCGCTGCTCGAGGGCGCCTTGCAACTCGCGAGTGTCCTGTCCGAGCCGGGGCGGGCCATTCGAGTCGAGTCCATCGGTGCCTTTCGGGTCGATGGCGGACTGGGCAGCGATTGCTGGTGCAGGGCGACGCGTCGCCCTGTGTCGGGTGTCGATCCGGCTGGGCCGGACTCATTCATCATCGACTACGCCTTCTTCGATCGTTCTGGAAAGCCGGTCGCGCGCCTCGATGAGGTTCGGGTTCGACCGCTTCCCGCAGTGCGGGAACGAATCGAGCACGTCGCGTCGCCGCTGCACCGGATCGAGTGGCGA
>Ga0209988_10000581_pt1 | contig 23047 bp, 21 predicted proteins | sample N075metaG_FD_183115 | JGI IMG/M metagenome (GOLD analysis project Ga0209988, IMG submission 183115) | Deep subsurface microbial communities from Kermadec Trench to uncover new lineages of life (NeLLi) - N075 metaG (SPAdes) (version 2) | ecosystem: Environmental > Aquatic > Marine > Ocean trench... | reverse complement strand
GTGCCGCCACCGCCTGGGTGTTGCCGGCGTCACCGGCGAACAGGCGCCGCCCGCCGAAGCTGACATTGAGCGCCGAGATCGCCGCCCCCAGCGCCTGGCGGGCCGAGGCCGAGATCGTCTCGCGGGCAGCGCCGACGTTGGAATCCAGCGCCGTCTGGCCGCTGACATGGAGATCGACGGTCAGGTCGCGCAGGGTGTCCAGTGTGCCCTGGATCACGCTGGCGCGGGATTCGGCCAGGCCGATGATCTCGCGGTACTGGGCGATTTCGGCCAGCGACTGCTCCAACCCCAGAAGCTCCGAGACCTTGCCGCCCAGTGCCGCTGCCGGGTCGGCCAGCAGGCCGGTCACCACCTCCTGCCGCGCGGTGTCGGAACGGCTGCGGATCTGGCTGATCAGGCGCGACATCAGGTCGTTGCGGGGCTGGGCCGGGAAGCCGATGGGGGAAAAGGTCATGGGGTCAGATCTCCAAGAGTTCGTCCAGCATCCGCATCGCGGTCTGGATCACCTGAACATTCGCCGCGAAGGCCTGCTCGATTCGGATCAGGGCCTGAAGCTCGGCGTCGGTGTTGACGCCGATGGCCTCGGCCTCGGCGCTGGCCAGGGTCTCGCGGGTGCTGGAGAAGGCGGCGACATCGGTCTCGGCCGAGACCCGGTCGAAGGCGGTCAGCTCGACCAGCCCGGCGACTGCCTCCGAGAACGACAGGGCCGGGGACAGCCCGGGCACCGTGGTGGCGCTGCTGGTCGCGGTCAGGGCGTCGAGCAGGGCACGCGGCAGGGCGCCGTTGGCGGCCGGACCGGGGGTGGTGGCGCCGAGCCCGTCGCGCAATAGCGCCGGGTCGCCGCCGGCGCTCGGGTCGACCGCCGCGCTCAGGCGGATGCGCCCGGCCAGCCCGACCAGGTTGGCCGGGTCGTAGGCGGTGCCGTCGTCGGTGAACAGGCCCGGCTCCCCCGGCGCCAGGGTCGGGTCGAGGCCCGGTGCGGCGAGCCGGCCGATCAGGTCGGCGGCCAGCGCGTCGGTACGGTCGGAGAGATCCGGGGCGATGCGGTCGCGGATGGCGAACTGGCCGGCCAGCGCGCCGCCAACGATGGCCTGGCTGCCGGACCCGCCGGGGGTGATGTCGACGCCGTTCAGGGTCAGGCCGGAAAGCGCGCCGGCGCCGCCGTCATAGCGCATCGGCGCGGTGATGACCGGGCTCGGGGTGAACTGGATTTCCCGGGCTCTGGTGTCGACCAGGACCAGGCCCTGGGCGGTGGTCAGATCGACCACGCCGCTGGCGCGCCGCTGCTCGCGGATCGGGATGATCGCGGCGACCCGGTCGATCAGTTGCTCGCGCTGGTCGATCAGGCTGGCGGTGTCGCGGCCGCTGGCGGTGAAGACCTGGATCTGGCGGTTGAGCCGGGCGATCTTGGTCAGTGCCCCGTTCACCTCTTCGACCTGGCGCGCGATGCCGGCGTCCGCGGTCTGGCGCACCCGGGCGACCTCGGTCGAGATCTGGTTCAGGCGCACGACGACGTCGCTCGCGGCCTCGGCCGCGGCGGCCTGGCGCGGCGCCAGTTCCGGGGTCTCGGCCAGTTGGCGCAACGCCCCCTCGAAGGCGGTGATGCGGGTGGCCAGGGTGTCCTCGCCCCCGGCCACACCAAGGCTGCGCTCGAGCCGCACCAGCGCGTCGAGTTCCGCCTGCCCGCCGGCCAGGTCGCCATCGGCGATGCGCCGGGCCGAGGTCAGCTCCGGGCTTGACGCCCGGTCGACGCCAGCCACGGCGACACCGTTGCCATAGCCCCCCAGCACCGCCGCGGACAGGGTCACCGACTGGCGGCCATAGCCGTCGGTCAGGGCATTTGCGAGGTTGCCGGAGGTGATCTCGGCCAGCTTGCTGGTTGCGGTCAGCCCGCTGAGGGCGTTGTTCAGTGCGCTCGCAATGGTCATGGCGTCATCGTTTCTTTCAGCGCGGTGATCGCATCACGTTCCCCGGATCACGGGGCGGGCAGCGATCACCGCTTCAGGTTCGTGGTCTCCTGCAACATTTCGTCCACGGTGCGGATGATAGTGGCGTTCGAGGAATAGGCGCGCTGGGTCTGGATCAGGTCGGTCAGTTCGCGCGCGATATCGACCGTGCTCTGTTGCAGCGAGAAGCCGAGGATACCGCCCACCGGTCCTGAATTGGCGTCCCACAGGAAGATGCTGCCGGATTCGGGCGACGGGGCGAAGGCCTGGCCGTCGAGCGCGGTCAGCCCGTTGAGGTTGGGTACATTGACCAGCGGAATCTGGAACAGCGAGCGGATCTGGCCGGTGTCGTAGATCGCCTGGAGCAGGCCTTGATCGTTGATCTGCAGCGTCAGCAGGTTGCCCGCCGGCGAGCCGTTTTTGGACACGTTGTTCGGTGCGAAGGGCGCATCGAGCTGGATCAGACCGCCGTCCAGACTGGGTGAGCCGATGAACACGTCGATCGGCCCGTTGGCCACGGTCACCTGCGCGATGCCGGTCAACGGGTCGTAGGGAACGGCGCCCACCGGGGTGACCGAGAGGAGCGCGCCGCGCCCGGTGCGGCTTTCGTCGAACACCAGGTCAAGCTCGGCCACCGGAACGGTGGGATCGGTGGCGCTATCGAAGAACGACACCCGCCATTGGTTGCTGGAGCCGGTGCCCGGCACGGTCGGGGTGAACACCAAGCGGAGCTGGTTGTTGCGGCCGATGCTGTCGAAATACTCGACCGTCGATTCGAAGCTGTTGCCCAGCGCACCGGCCGTGGTTTCATCCGCCGGCAGGTTGATGCCGAGCGAGATCTTGGTGGTCGGCTCGGCGGCGGTCAGGAAGGGGGAAATCTGCACCGGCACCAGGCTGCTGGGGCTTTCGCGGGTCACCGAGGTCAGGAGATCGCCATCGGCATTCGTGGGCCAGCCGAGCAGCGCCAGCCCGCTGCGGGTGACCAGATTGCCGGCCGCATCGCGTGAGAAAGCGCCGGTCGCGACCATCTGGAATGGGCGCTCATTGGCCCCCAGATCGACTGACTCGACCGTGGTGACCGGCAGCATGCCCCGGCCCGAGACCGAGATGTCGGTGGCGTTGTTGGTGGCGATCAGCGAGCCCGCCGTGGCGACGTCGCGAAAGGTCGTCGCGGTAATCCCGCCGGCGGTATAGGAGTTCGCCCCCGAGGGTATCACCAGCGAGGCGAAGTCCACATCCACCCGGCGATAGCCGTTGGTCGATGAGTTCGCGATGTTGTCGGAAATTACCGCCAGCCGGGTTGCATTGACCGACAGCCCGGCAACACCCGCATTGAGCGACGACGAAAGACTCATGGACACACCTCGCTTGGTCATTCTGAACCTGTATTCCGCCGGCCAGTATCCGGACCGGACGTTAAGCGAGAGCTAACGCTTAAGGTTACGCCTAGAATTGCGCAGCAGGGTAATGGCGATGCGCCGGTTCTGCGGCGCGGTCGGATCGGCGACCAGGGGCTCGACCGCGGCCTTGCCGGTGACCCGGGCGATCCGGCCCTCGGGCAGCCCGTGCCCGATCAGCAACCGGCGCGCGGCGTTGGCCCGGTCGGCGCTGAGTTCCCAGTTGGAGTAGTCGGCGCCGCCGAAGGGCACCGCGTCGGTATGGCCGACGACGGCGATGTCGTTGGTGGTCTCGCCCAGCACCGGCACCAGCACGTCGATCAGCATCAGCAGGATCGGTGCCGGGTCGGCCGAGGCCGAGGCGAACAGCGGCTGGTCGTCGGCGTCGATGATCTCGATCACCAGCCCCTCGGGGGTTATGCGAACGATGAAATGGCGCTCCAGATCTCCGTCCTCGGCCTCGTTCATCGCCTCGGCGATCTGCTGGCCCACCGCTTCCAGCCGCGCCTGCTCGGCCTGCTCGGCGGCCAGCGCTTCGAGTTCCTCCGGGTCGAGGCCCTCGGCGCCGGGACTGGCCGCCCCGCCCGCGTCTTCGCCTTCGTCCTTGCCGTCACCCGCGCCGCCATCGGCGGCTTCCTCGCCCGGTTGTGCATCGGGCGGGATCTCCGGCACCGCGGCCTCTTTGGCGAGAGGCGGGCCGTCGTCGTCATGGGTCGGCTTTGGCGGCACGCCCTCGGGTGTGGTTCCGGCGGCGGGTTCCCCGACGAAGATCGCCGTGCCTTCCAGCATGCCGCCGCCGCCGGCGGAGGTGCGGTTGATCGCCAGGGTCGGATTGAAATAGTCCGCCAGGCCCTTGCGCTTTTTCTCGTCGGTCGCGCCGAGCAGCCACATCAGCAGGAAGAAGGCCATCATCGCGGTGACAAAATCCGCATAGGCCACCTTCCAGGCGCCGCCATGATGCCCACCGCCGGCAACGACCTTCTTTTTCTTTCGAATGATGATGATCGGGCGGACTTCGCCGGGGGCGGGCATCGCGGACTCCGGTCGGCCGGGATGGCCAGAGGCATCTCTAGAGGCGACTCTAGGAGCGAGGCATTAGCAGTGGGTTACAGCCCCGGGCAACGCTGCGTCATCTCGGGGAAATCCTTTCCCGGCCGCGGCCGCGCGGGCATACTGGAGCGCGGACTGGAGCGATTTCAAGCAAAGTGCATTTACTTTGCGACTCGGAAATCGCGGCAACCAATAAGTAAGAGCATACCGGAGGGTGGCATGCGGGCGGCACGGCGTTTCTGCTTCTTTCTCGCGGCGGGGCTCGTGCTCGGCGCCATGACCGCTCGGGCCGAGCCCGCCAGGCATGTCTTCGGCGCCCAGCGCCTGCCCTCGGCCGATCCGGCTCAGCCCCACGGCTCCTACGCCAAGGGCTGTCTCGCGGGCGCGGTGGCGCTGCCCGAGACCGGTCCCGGCTGGCAGGCGATGCGGCTCGGCCGCAACCGCAACTGGGGCCACCCGGCGATGATCCGCTTCATCGAGCGCCTGTCGCGGCAGGCGGCGCGGACCGGCTGGCCGCGGCTCTATGTCGGCGACATCAGCCAGCCCCGCGGCGGGCCGATGGCCGGCGGCCACCGCTCGCACCAGATCGGGCTCGACGCCGATATCTGGCTGCGTATCCCTGCGCCGGCGGCGCTGAGCATCGGCGAGCGCGAGGAGATCTCCAGCCATTCGGTGGTGGGCCCGGACCGGATGGCGGTCAACGGCGCCTGGCGCCCGGCGCATCACGCGCTGATCCGGCTGGCGGCGCGCGACCCGGCGGTGGCCCGCATCTTCGTCAACGCCGCGATCAAACAGGCGCTCTGCGCCGCCGAGCCGCCCGGAGGGTCCCTGGGTGAGCGCGACTGGCTGCGCAAGGTCCGCGCCTGGTGGGGGCACGATTCGCATTTCCACGTGCGGCTGAACTGCCCCGAGGGCGCGCCGGGCTGCGTCGCGCAGGCGCCGCCGCCGGCGGGCGACGGTTGCGGCGAGGAGCTGGCCTGGTGGTTCACCGCCGAGGCGCTGGACCCCGAACCGCCCGCCACCCCGCGCGCCGAGCTGACCCTGGACGACCTGCCGCAAGCCTGCCGCGCCACGGTGCTGCGGTGAGCGTCCGGTGGCCCGGGGTGGCGGTGCTGGCGGCGCTCGCGCTGGGCCATGGGGCAGGGGCCGCCGAGCCGCTGCCGCTGGGCTGGGAGAAGGCGCTGGCCGCCGCCGCGCCGGTGACGGTGACGGCCGAGCCGGTCGCGATCACCGGCGGCGAGCTGGCCGGGCTCGCCCTCAGCGGCGCCTGGGTCCTGCGCGGCGATCGCCGGAATTTCGGCGGGTTCTCCGGGCTGGTGGTATCGCAGGGGCGGCTGTTCGCGGTCTCCGACCAGGGCTGGTGGTTCGGCGCTTCACTGATCGAGGGTGACGGCACGCTGCGCCTCGCCGACGCCCGCCTGGCGCCGATGCGCGATGGCGAGGGCGACCGCTACACCAAGGCCGGCGGCGACGCCGAGGGGCTGACCCGGCTCGGCCCCCGGTTGGCGGTGTCGTTCGAGCGCGACCACCGGGTGATGTTCCTGCGCGACACCGGGCGCATGGGGGCCACCATTCAGCCACGCAGCTTCGAGCAGTTCCGCTCCAACAAGGGGCTGGAGGCGCTGGCGAGCCTGCCCGACGGCCGCATGATCGTCTTCGCCGAGGGCGCCGACGACGGCGGGGTTCCCGTGTTCCTGGTCGATCCGGGAGGGCGCGTCACCGAGGCCCGCCTGCCGCGCGTGGGCGGCCATTCGGTGACCGGCGCCGATATCGGCCCGGACGGGCGGCTCTACCTGGTGCTGCGCGAGTACTCGCTGCTGTTCGGGGTCAGCATCCGGGTGATGCGCTACCGCCTCGGGCCGGACGGGCTGCCGCTACCCGCCAGCGCCGAGACCCTGGCCGCCTTCGAGGCCGCCAGCGGCATCGACAACATGGAGGGCATCGCGCTCGACCGCGGCCCGGACGGCGAAACCCGGCTGTGGCTGATCGCGGACAACAACTTCCGCTCATCGCAACGCACCCTGCTGGTGCGTTTCGAGGTGCTGCCCTGAGACTATATTGGCCCGCTCGGTTTTCCCCCTCCGGGTGCCGGGCTGCGCCACAGCGAGGCCTCCCCTTGTTGCTTCGCCGACCGTGTCTGCCCGGTTCACTCAGCAGATACCTTAGAGCGATATCCAGCAAAGTGAATTCATTTTGCGACTCGGAAATCGCGACAAATCAATGAGATAGAGCATGATCCATGAATCGGAGATCATGGATCATGCTCTAGCAGGGGCGAAAAGCTCCATGTAGGCAAGCGGCATCTCTCCTCAAGCGTGAGGTGGCTGTACTGTGTTCCCATGACGACCCCCGAGCATAGCCGGTATCGCACTTGGTTGGTGAGACTAGGTTAACCCTCGGTTCACCATGTCCTAGCTAACTGTCCCCATGCACTTCTGGAAAGTTTGTATCCGTCCCGATCCGGAAGCGCCGGCCCTCGCTCTGTCTGCCGCCAATTTACCGTATATCCTGATCAACAAAGGGGACGAAATGCCATGAATAAAGAAGTAAAAAATGCTGATATCGTTCGAAGAAAGTGGGATAAAACGTTTGAAGTAAAAGTTGAGCGCCGTCCTTTGCAATTTGCTTGGCAAAATCGTACGATGAACAAGTTCTTAACTGAGAATTACCTAGATGGAGCCTCAGTCGGTGTGTATCTTAAGCGGTTTTTGGGGGGAAAAACTATTAAAAAAGGCTTGGAAGTCGGGGGCGGATTAGGAAAACAGGCGATTATATTTTACCATCTTTTGAACACAGAGAAGTTCGATGTAATAGATATTTCAAATTTTGCGGTGGAGGCTGGAAACAAGCGCGCAAAAGAAGAAAACATCAACGTAGAATTCATGGTCTCCGATTTAAACAACGATTCGTTACCCGAGAACACCTACGATTTGATTATCGCCAGCGGGGCCTTGCACCACATTGGCAACCTCGAGCATCTGTTTGAGCAAATCAGCCGTTCCCTGACTTCAGACGGCGTTTTCTTCGCCAGCGACTATATGGGCCCGAACCATATGCAATGGACGGAACAGCAGCTCGGTATCATGAACGCGATCTTGGCCTTGTTTCCAGATCAATACGCAAAAGTCTTGCACAGAAACAATGAAGTCATCAAGGAAATTAGTCGAATTCCGCTGAGTATATTTTACGAACATGATCCCAGCGAGGGCATTAGATCCGCGGATATATTTGACGTGATGGCGGAATATCTAAACATCGTCAAGATAACGCCGATATGTTATACAATTTTATACGAATTACTGCGCGGAAGAATTCATAATTTTGATGAATTTGATGAAAAAGACCAATTTATATTGAATCTTCTGTGTATATTAGAGAAAACACTATTCGATAATCAGGTAATTGGTTCTGACTTCAATCTCGTTATTGCTAAACGGAAGTCGTAATTTCACAATACTGTGCAGACGCTACCAGGAGAAGGCCGATTGAACCATACCCGGCACATTGATCTGATCCGGGATTTCCCATATCAACCAATATATCGCAAGTAACTCGGTCTCCATGGCGATGTTATCCAAATTGCGCCATCGTTGGAAGGGTTTTCGCTTCAATCTTCCCGATAGCTCGATTTTCGTCCGCTGGCGGTGTCCAGAAGCCCATTCGGCCAACTTTATTACCATTCGGGTACACCCGACCTATCGTTTTTGCCTCGCCGTCGATGCCCTTGGCCTGCGTCGGAGCGGGTCTTGGCCGCAGATCATCAATCAGGCTCAGGATATTCCGGAACAGTTCCCGCGGCACCGCCACCTCTGCCAAATAGAGCGTGACGTATCAAAGCCTGCCCTCGACGCGATCGGGGGTCCGGGGAAGTGGGTGAGATCCGGGGAAGTGGGTGGGAAACGGTCCGGCGGCGCCGCTCCGCCTCAGTCGCCGATCCCCTCCGCCCGGCGGATGATCTCCCAACCCTCCTCGGCAGTCTCGACGAAGCTGAACAGATCGAGATCCCCGGGCGAGATGGTGCCGGCCTCGGCCAGCGCCTGCCAGTTGACGATCCGGTGCCAGAAGTCGCGCCCGAACAGCAGCACCGGGATCGGCTCCATCCGGTCGGTCTGGATCAGGGTCAGGGTCTCGAACAGCTCGTCGAGGGTGCCGAAGCCGCCGGGGAACACCGCCACCGCCCGCGCCCGCATCAGGAAATGCATCTTGCGGATCGCGAAGTAGTGGAAGTTGAACGACAGTTCCGGGGTGACATAGGCGTTTGGCGCCTCCTCGCGGGGCAGCACGACGCCCAGCCCGATGGTATCGGCCCCGGCCTCGCGGGCGCCGCGATTGGCGGCCTCCATCACGCCGGGTCCGCCGCCGGTGCAGACGACGAATTCGTGGCCCTGCCGGCGCACCGACTCCTCGCCCACCAGCCGCGCGAACCTGCGCGCCTCGTCGTAGTAATGCGACAGCTCGCCCAGGGTCTTGGTGCGCGCGGTGTCGCGGGCGTCGGGCGCCGGGATACGGGCGCCGCCGAACATCACCACGGTCGAGACGATGCCGCGCTCGCGCAGGATCAGTTCCGTCTTCAGCAATTCGAGTTGCAGCCGCATCGGGCGCAACTCGTCCCGCTCCAGGAACTCCGGGTCGCGAAAGGCGAGGCGGAACGACGGCGAGCGGGTCTGCGGCGTCTGCGGCAGCTTCTCGGCCCGCTTGGCGTCGTAATCCGCCGTAGGAAAGATCGATACGCGCTTCTCGGTCATGCTGCTGCCTTGCCTGTTGCCGGTCCCCACCGGTCGTCCCTTTGACCTAACGGTGCGGACCCGGCTCCGCAATCGGGAATATCGCGTTATTGCGCCGTGCCCGCGTGTACCCGCGCGTGCCTATATGTTGCAGGCAGTTTTCGGAAAATCCTAATTCGTGCTATGGTTGCAGCAATAGAAAAAACATTTTTCGGAGACATCGCCATGCCACTCGACGAATTCTGCTCGGGGGAATTGTGCGAACGGGCATTCGATCTTCTCGCCGTCGGCGCCCCTTCAGTCATTGCACTGTTCCTCATCATCTATGCCCACCGGACCCTGTCGGCGCGGCTCAAGGAAGCGAGCGCGGCGGGTCAAATCGAAAATGCCGAGGCTTACCGGACTCAGTTCAACAGGGTCTGGACCGTGGCATTGTTCCTGCTCATCGTCCATGCGGGCGTTTTCGTCTGGGCGCGGTTCGGACTCGACCGCGGTGCCGAGGCGGGCTTCGTTACAGGCACCTTCGACGAGTTCGAGGACGGCAGTATCCAATTGGAAAGCCGTCCCGACCGGCTCTACTTCCGCGTCGGGTTCGGTAGCAGCAGCCGTTGGCCCTGGATCATCACCGGCGCGCAGCAGATGAAGCGCGAGACCTTCGTGATCGACATCGAGGGAGGCCAACTGATCTGCCCGGTCGATCTGACCGGGCTCGATCGCGAGGACGGTGAGATCGAGTTGAGGCTCGACCGCGACGACACGCAGGCGCCCACCGCCTACAAGATCATACTGCTGCCCCGGCGGCACAACATCACCTGGTCCTGCGAGATCGAGAGGGACAATGTACCGCCCGGGCAGTTGCCCCACGGCGGGCCGCTCGATGTCTTCGATGCGACCGGACCGGGCGAGGGCGCCGGTGAGGAGGCCACGCATGGCTGGCTCGGGCCGTTCCTCGGTTTCGGCCGAGCTCATGCGGGGATCCGCCTCTCCGATATCGACCGGACGATCGGCGACCTGAACGACAACGACTACCGCATCCGCCTCGAGGCCCGCCAGGTCATCGCCAAGGACTTCGAACCCTATCGCGAGTGGGCCGAATACGTGGCGCGTGACGAGGCCGCCTTTCAGGCGGGGAATTCGAAATACGGCCGTCCGTCCTATCGCTCGCGGCTGGGCTTGGTCTACGCGCTGTCGCGCCGCCATCCCCTGCCGCGCGAGGACATGTTCGAGCCCGTGGACCTGCCCCCGGAGATCATCGATTTTGCGATCGAGCAGGGGTTGTCGGAGGACGAGCATCTGCGCGCCGCCGCCAAGCGGTTCGTGATCACCTATCCCGGCCCGGATATGGTCTGGCGGCTCCACGAGGTGTCGGACGGCGTCGAGGCGGCGGCGGCGGAACGGCAGGCCTGGGCGCGCGACCTGCTGGCGCATTTCTATTACAACCGGGGCGTCCTGATCGTGCTGGCGCTGCGCGATTCGAAGTCGGCCGCGCCGGAGCCTGACCAGGCGCTTGACGCCTTTGCCACGGCCGACTACTTCGCCCGCGAACTACCCCCGGAAATGCAGCTCGAATACGCCAAGATCGACTACGGGCTCGGCTGGACCCTTGCGGTCGGCGCCCAGGAGGGGTTTGGCGACGAGTTCACCGAGGAGAGCGCCCAGGAGGCGTTTCGGGCGGCGCGGGATCAGATCGGCAATCGGGAGAACGAATATCCCTATCAGTGGCAATTGCCGCTGATCGACAGCTACATCCAGAAACCGGATTACGGCCTGTTCAACAAATGATCCCGGATGCCGGGGCGCCGGCCACCAAGCCCGGTTGCCGAGAGGCTGCTTCTTGCCTATAGGCTCTGCTGATGCAGTGCCGAGGACAGGAGACAGCCATGAGCCACGTCGATCTTTCCACCGCCATCGAGAGCGCCTGGGAGGACCGCGACCAGGTGACCCTCGCCACCACCGGTGCTGTGCGCGAGGCGGTCGAGACCACGCTGGACCTGATGGACAAGGGCGAGCTCAGGGTTGCCGAGAAGAACGCCCGCGGCGACTGGACGGTGAACCAGTGGGCCAAGAAGGCGGTGCTGCTGTCGTTCCGCCTGAACGACATGGGCGCCATCCCCGGTGGCCCGGGCGCGGCCGGCTGGTGGGACAAGGTGCCCTCGAAATTCGATGGCTGGGGCGAGAACCAGTGGCGCGCGGCGGGCTTCCGGGCGGTGCCGAACTGCATCGTGCGGCGCTCGGCCTATATCGCGCCCGGGGTGGTGCTGATGCCCTCCTTCGTCAACCTCGGGGCCTATGTCGACAGCGGCACCATGGTCGACACCTGGGCCACCGTCGGCTCCTGCGCCCAGATCGGCCGCAACGTGCATCTCTCCGGCGGCGCCGGCATCGGCGGGGTGCTGGAGCCCATTCAGGCCGGCCCGGTGATCATCGAGGACAACTGCTTCATCGGCGCCCGCTCCGAGGTCGCCGAGGGGGTGATCGTGCGCGAGGGCTCGGTGTTGTCGATGGGGGTCTATCTCGGCGCCTCGACCAAGATCGTCGACCGCGCCACCGGCGAGGTGTTCATCGGCGAGGTGCCGCCCTATTCGGTGGTGGTGCCCGGCACCCTGCCGGGCCGGCCGCTGCCCGACGGCAGCCCGGGTCCCGGCCTCTACTGCGCGGTGATCGTGAAAAGGGTCGACGAGCGCACCCGCTCGAAGACCTCGATCAACGAGCTCTTGCGTGACTGAGAAGAAGGCCGCCAAACCCGAGACCGTCTACATCCTCCTGGTCCAGACCGGCCGCGCCGAGGGCGACGGCTTGCCCGAGGGCGCCACCGGCGCGGCGCTGGTCTGCTACGCCTCCGGGCGCACCGAGAAGCACGCGGTCGACGAGACCGTCAAGGTGCTGCGCGAGGCCGGGATGGCGCCGCTCGAGGTCTCGTCCTACGGCACTCGGGAGGCGCCGGAACTGGAACTGGGCGACGACGAGCGGGCGCTGATGGCCCGCGCCCTGGCCGAGAACGCGGTCATCGTCGCGCAATTGACGATCCTGGAGGACGACGATGATTGACCCCGTGACCCTCACCGCCGATCTGATCCGCTGCCCCTCGGTGACCCCGGAGGAGGGCGGCGCCATCGCGTTGCTGGAGGGGCTGCTGGCGCCGCTCGGCTTCGCCTGCACCCGGATCAGCCGGGGTGGGATCGAGAACCTGTACGCCCGCTGGGGCACGGCCCAGCCGGTGTTCGCCTTCGCCGGCCACACCGACGTGGTGCCGGTCGGCGACCGCGCGGCCTGGAGCCGCGACCCGTTCGGGGGCGAGACCGTCGACGGGGTGCTGTGGGGGCGCGGTGCTGTCGACATGAAATCCGGCGTCGCCGCCTTCGTCGCGGCCGCCGCGGAGCTTGTGCGGGAGAACCCGAACGGTTCCATCGCGCTCATGATCACCGGCGACGAGGAGGCAGACGCCACCGACGGCACGGTGGCGATCCTCGACTGGATGCGCGAGCACGGCGAGACGGCCGACTTCTGCCTGGTCGGCGAGCCGACCTCGGTGACCGATCTGGGTGATACCGCCAAGATCGGCCGACGCGGCTCGATGAACGGGGTGCTGACGGTGCGCGGGCGCCAGGGCCATTCCGCCTATCCGGAGCGCGCCGCCAACCCGTTGCCCGCGCTGGCGCGGATCTGCGCCGCGCTGGCGGCAAAACCGCTCGACGAGGGCTCGGAGCATTTCCAGCCCTCGACCCTGGCGCTGACCTCGATCGATGTCGGCAACCCGGTGGCCAACGTCATCCCGGCCTCCGGGCGGGCGGCGTTCAACATCCGGTTCAACGACCTGCACGGCTCCGAGAGCCTGCGCGCCTGGGCCGAGGCGATCGTCGAGAGCGAGATCGCGGGCACCGAGCTGACCGCGGACCTCGACTGGAAGGTCTCGGGCGAGAGCTTCCTCACCGAGCCCGGCCCCCGGGTCGAGGCGGTGGCCGACGCCATCGCCGCGGCGACCAACCGCCGCCCCGCGCTCACCACCGGCGGCGGCACCTCGGATGCCCGCTTCATCAAGGATCTCTGCCCGGTGATGGAGTTCGGCCTGGTCGGCAACCACATGCACGCCGTCGACGAGCGCGTGCCGGTGGCGCAGATCCGGGCCCTGAGCCGGATCTATCTCGACGTGCTCAGGCGGTTCTTCGGGTAGCGCGGGGTTCATCCCGCCATAACTTTGTGCCGGTTGCGTGGCGGGGTGAACCCCGCCCTACGATTCGATGATCTCCGGCTCGGTTATCCCCATCTGGTCGGCCAGCATTTCGCCTTTCGCCAGGCGTTTCAACGATTGTTCCTCCTGGGCGAGCTTGGCGCGGCAGTCGGCCAGCACGGCCTCGGCCCGCCCCAGCGGCACCACCGCGATCCCGTCATCGTCGCCGAGGATGATGTCGCCCGGCGCCACCGTGCAGCCGGCGCAGGCGATCACCCCATCGATGGTGCCGCCAAAGCCCTTGTGCGGCCCGGCCGGCACGGTGGCGGCGGCAAAGCAGGCAAAGCCCGCCTCGCGGATCTCGGCGACATCGCGCACGGCGCCGTCGATCACCACCCCGGCCAGGCCCCGCGCCAGCGCCGCCTGGGTCAGCAGCCCGCCCCAAAGCGCGGTATCGGCGTGCCCCCCGGCGTCGATCACCAGCACGTCGCCGGGCCCGATCAGCCGGATCGCGGCGTGAATGGCGCTGTTGTCGCCGACCATGCAGGCGACCGTGCGGGCCTGGCCGGCGAGCCGCGTTCCCGGCGCCAGCGGCTTGATCCGGGCGGCCATGACCTGGCTCCGGTTCATGCAGTCCGACGCGATGGCAGGGGGAATGTCTCGCCAGGCGGCGAGGGCGGTATCGGCGAGCCGCTCGAAGCGGGTGTCGTGGCGATAGAGGGGCATGGGCGGTCTCCGGCAATGGCGTTCCCGGATTTGTGGCGCACAAAGGGTTCGGCCGCAACCCCGGGGGCAAACCCGGAAGGGCGGACACAAACCGCCAAGCGTTGTCCGCCGTTCTCCGCCCGGCAACAAAAAACCCGCCGGGTTTCCCCGGCGGGCTTCGCATCTCGTCGGTGGCGGTCGCTTACGCGGCCTTGGCCACCAGCACCGCGCCGACCTTGGCGGCGGCGTTGCTCTCATCGACACGCTCGACCGCCGCGACCTCGCGGGTCAGCCGCTCCAGCGCCGCCTCGTAGAGCTGGCGCTCGGAATAGGACTGCTCGGGCTGGTCGCCGCCGCGGTAGAGGTCGCGCACGACCTCGGCGATCGAGATCAGATCGCCGGAGTGGATCTTCTGCTCGTACTCCTGGGCGCGGCGCGACCACATGGCGCGCTTGACCTTGGCGCGGCCCTTGAGAGTGTCCAGCGCCTTGGCGACCAGGTCCGGGCTCGACAGCGAGCGCATGCCGATCGACGTCGCCTTCGCGGTCGGAACGCGCAGCGTCATCTTGTCCTTCTCGAACGAGATCACGAACAGCTCGAGGATGGTGCCCGCGATCTCCTGCTTCTCGATCGTGACGATCCTGCCAACACCATGCGCCGGGTACACGACATACTCGTTAGCGCGGAACTCGTAAGCCGCGTGGTTTTTCTTCGACATACTCTCTCCAGTCCGAGTTATCCCAACCGCGAAAACGGGTGCCGTCGCGGTTGAAATTGAGCCTCTCAGCACATATGCGCCAAGTGATATTGTTTTTATATCAACACGAAACACTCGCCGCCAAATACCAGTTACCCGGCGGCTTCAATGCTTGTGCTGCATTTGTGTAACAGATTCGGGCACGAATTTCCACTCCCCTGCGGCATCAGGGCGCCGACATCAGCTTCTCATGGACAAGTTACCGAAAAATTAACCGAAATTCGCGCGCAAGTTGAACGATCCCGCGTTCAGTCGCCCTCGCCCGGCGCCTCGGAGAAGTATTTTTCCAGCTTGCCTGATTCGCCGTCGAACTTGTCGGCGTCGGCCGGCGGATCGCGCTTGATGGTGATGTTGGGCCAGAGCTCGGAGTATTTCAGGTTGAAGCCGACCCATTGCTCGGTGTCCGCCTCGGTGTCCGGGCGGATCGCGTCGACCGGGCACTCCGGCTCGCAGACGCCGCAGTCGATGCACTCGTCCGGGTGGATGACGAGCATGTTCTCGCCCTCGTAGAAGCAATCCACCGGGCAGACCTCGACACAGTCCATGTATTTGCAGCGGATGCAGCTGTCCTTAACCACATAGGTCATCTGCGGGTCTCCCGAGTTCGCTGAACCACAGTTCCAATTCGTGATTCCGGTCCGATTACGTTGTGCGCTGTGTCTTAGGGTCGCCGGCCCCCCGCTTCAAGGGTCGTCGCGCCGCAGTGCGTCGATTTCGCGGCGTTCTTTCTTGGTCGGCCGCCCGGCGCCGGCATCGCGCTCCGCCGCGGGCGTCGGCCTCGGATCCGGTCTCTGGCCGGATTCCGGGCCGGCCGCGGCTTCGTCGAGGTCGGTATAGAGCGCCCGGGCCTCGGGGGCCGGGCCGCGCCGAGTGCCCAGCGCCTCGATCCGGATCACCCGGATGCGATCGCCCTGGGGGAAGGTCAGCACGTCGCCCGGGCGCACCGGCTGGGCCGGCTTGGCGACATGCTCGCGGTTGATCCGGAGCCGGCCCGACCCGGCAAGCTCGGCGGCGAGGCCGCGGGTCTTGAAGAACCGGGCTTGCCACAGCCACTTGTCGACACGGACTTTCTCGACGCGTTGTTTGTCGGCCTGGGGGTTTTCCGGAGAGGCGGCCTCGGCCATGCGGCGCTACTTGTCCTTGAGCTGCTGCAGGATGGCGAAGGGGCTGAGCGGATCGACCGGCTTTTCCACGCGGCGCGGCCGGCCGGGTTTCGGTGCGCCAGCGTCGCGCTCGGGGTCGCGCTCGGGCCGGTTCCGGCGCGGGCCCTTGCCCTTGGGGCCGCCCTTGCCGTGGCCCGAGGCGCCATGCTTGCCGCCGTCCGTACCCCCGTCCGCAACTCGTTGCGCGCCCCCACCCGCACCACGGCGGCGGGGTCCACCGGAACCGGGCTGGTGACGGGGGCGCAGCTTGAAGGTGTAGAAGACTTCGATTTCCGGCTCGCCGGTTTTGGTTTTGCCAGCTTTGGTCTCGTCGGTTTCGGTGCTCACGCTATCGCCAGCGAGTTCGCCAGAGGATTCGGTAACCTCGGCTTCCGGCTCCGCCCCGGGTTCCGGTTTGGTGGTTTCCGGTTCAGCGGGTTCCGGCTCGATCTTCCCGTTGACGGCTTCGGGGTCAGTTTTTTCGGGTTTGGTGGTTTCCGGTTCGGCGGGCGCTTCCGCCCCGGGTTCCGGTTTGGTGGTTTCCGGTTCGGCGGGTTCTGGCTCGATCTCCCCGTTGGTGGTTTTGGGGCCAGTGGTCTCGGATTCGGCGGGCGCTTCGGCCATGGGTTCGTCGGGCACGGCTTCGCCAGCCACCGTCTCGGCGGCCTCGTCCTCCGGCTCCGGCGCTTTTTCACCCTCCGGCTCCGGCACTTTTTCGCCCTCCGGATCCGGCACTTTTTCGCCCTCCGGCTTGGCGGCGGCCGCGCCCTCGGGCGCATCGGCAGCGGTTTCCCCGGTCGCTGACTCCGGTTCGGCGGCGGCGGTCTCAGGCGTGGGCTCGGACGTGGGCTCAGGGCCGGTCTCGGGCACAGCCCGCACCGGCTTCGGCCGCTCGCCGCGTTCGCCGTCGAAGCCGAGCGATTTGAGGATCTCGGCCAACTGCTCCAGCGTACAGCCGGTGATCGACAGCATGTCCGCCGTCGCCTCGAAGCCGCCACGCACATCCATCGGGCGAATCAGGTCGGCGAGGCGCTCCAGCATGTCGATGCGCAGCGCCCGTGAGCCGCACAGCCGGTAGCCGACCTTTTCGTAATAGCCGCGCGGCGCGTCGGCCAGCGCCGGGATCGTCACCAGCCCCGGCGGCGGCGCCTCCGGGAACACCTCGAAGCCTTCCCACAGGCTCCACAGGATCAGCCGCAGCCGGGTCGGCGCCGGTTTCAGCAGCAGCGGCATGAAGATGTTGTGCTGGCCGAAGCGAACCCCGTGCTTGCGCAGCAGCGCCCGCTCGTCCTGGCCCAGCGCCTTGATGTCGTCGGTGATCTGGCGCCGCACCACCACGCCCAGCGCCTCGGTGATCTGGAAGGCGACGCCGCGCGCCAGCCCGGTGACCTCCTCGTCGTCGCGCATCTTGATCAGCGGCTCGAACAGGGTTTCGATGCGCCGCGCGATCCAGTGGCCGAGGCGGCGCTCGACCTTCTCCGCCACCGCCGCCTCGGCGATGTCGTCGACGAAGACCCGGACCCGCGGCGCCAGCGGGCTGTCGCCCTTCTCGAGCCGGCCGACCGCGTCGGAGCCCCACATCAGGCCGCCCTGCTCGGTGACCTCAAGCTCGGTGTCGGGGCTGATATAGAGCTTGTCGGCCCGGCGCGCGAATTCGGCCTGCAGCGCGGCCTGGCTGGCCTGGCGCAGGGTTTTGCTCTCCTCGCCTTCCGCATCTGCGTCGATGGTGAACCGGAAACCGTCGAGCCGGCCGACGAAATGGCCCTCGACACTGACCTCGCCGTTGTCTTTCACTTCGGCCACAAGCCGTTCCTTCTGCTTCAGCCGGCGCATCAGCACGCTGGTGCGCCGGTCGACAAATCGCTGCGTCAGGCGCTCGTGCAGCGCCTCCGACAGCCGGTCCTCGACCTCGCGGGTGATCTCCCGCCAGCTCTCCGGATCGTCGAGCCAGCGGCCCCGGTTGGCGACATAGGTCCAGGTCCGGATGAAGGCCAGCCGCTTCGACAATGCGTCGATGTCGCCATCGACGCGGTCGATCCGCCTGACCTGCCCGGCGATCCAGTCCGAGGGTATTACGCCAGTATCGGCCAGCAGGAAATGGTAAATACGCGACAATAGTGTCACATGATCGGCGCTCACCGTCTTGCGGAAGTCCGGAATCTGGCAGACTTCCCAAAGCAGCCGCACCCGGCCGCCGCGATTGGTCAGGTCACGGATTTCCGCGTCCCCCCACAGTTCCTTGAGCGCGGCGAGGTCGTCGGATTCGCGGGCGCGGATCAGGTCGGGGGCGCCGGGGGCCGCCTCCAGGCTTTCGATCAGCGCCGGCACGGTGCCGAAAACCAGATCGGTGTTGCGCCACATCAGCCGGGCCAGCGGCTTGAACCGGTGGTTCTCGATCGCCGCGATGGTCTCCGGGTCGAACCGGCCGGCCTCGCCGGTGATGCCGAAGCTGCCGTCCTTGGTATAGCGCCCGGCGCGCCCGGCGATCTGGGCCAGCTCGTTCGGCTCCAGCCTTCGGTGGCGATGGCCGTCGAACTTGACCAGCCCGGCGAAGGCGACATGGTCGACATCCATGTTCAGCCCCATGCCGATGGCGTCGGTGGCGACGATGTAGTCGACTTCGCCGCTCTGGTAGAGCGCCACCTGGGCGTTGCGGGTGCGCGGGCTGAGCGCCCCCAGCACCACCGCCGCCCCGCCGCGCTGGCGCCGGATCATCTCGGCGATGGCGTAGACCTGATCGGCCGAGAAAGCGACCACCGCGGTGCGCGGCTTGAGCCGCGAGATCTTGGTGGCGCCGGTGTAGGTGAGCGTCGAGAACCGTTCCCGGCCGTTGAAGCGGGCCCGCGGCACCAGGCTGGCGATGCGCCCGCGCATGTTGTCCGAGCCCAGGAACAGGGTCTCGTAGCGGCCCCGGGCATACAGCAGGCGGTCGGTGAAGACATGGCCGCGCTCCGGGTCGGCGCAGAGCTGGATCTCGTCGATGGCGACGAAATCGGCTTCGATCTCCAGCGGCATTGCCTCCACCGTGCAGACGAAGTGGCGCGCGCCGGGGGGCTGGATCTTCTCCTCGCCGGTGATCAGCGCGACGTGGGACGCGCCGCGGATCGCGCAGATGCGGTCGTAGATCTCGCGCGCCAGCAGGCGCAGCGGCAGGCCGATGATGCCGCTGGCCCGCGACAGCATGCGCTCGACCGCGTAATGGGTCTTGCCGGTGTTGGTGGGGCCGAGGATCGCGGTGATCGCGCCCTGGTCCGGCGTCTGCTGGCGGGTGCTCGTCACGGGGCGGGGTTACCTTGTATGCCCACTCGTCGGATGCAGGGCAGGAGGGGGTCGGCGCCCCTCATAGGACCATGGCGGGAGGTGGGCAAGCCCGCGAACGAGGTTCACAACGCCCGCCCGTCCACATCCGGGGACAGGCGTTCGACGCCCTGGGCGGCGCCCGGCAGGTTGGGGTGAACCTCCAGCCCGCGGCGGTAGGCCCGCATCGCCCCCTTCTTGTCGCCCAGGCGCTCCAGGATCATGCCGAGGCCCGACAGCGCGCCGAAATGGCGCTGCTCAAGCGCCAGGGTGCGCGCGATATCGGCGACCGAGCGGCCGTATTCTTCCAGCAGGAAATAGACCGTGGCGCGCTTGTTCCAGCCCTCGGCGAAGTCGGGGGCAAGACGGACGAGGTCGTCGAGGAAGCGCAGCGCAAGCTCGAACTGGCCGTTCTCCATCGCGTTCTCGGCCCGCATCAACAGCAGGTCCATTGCCGGCGAGCCGCTCTGCGACCATTGCGCCCAGATCTCGTTCTGCACGCTCAGCCAGTCCGGGCTGTCGTTCCGGGCGAGGCGCGCGAACAGGGCGTCGAGCCGGGCCCGGCGCAGCGCCGCCTCGTCCTCGGGGGATTGCGGGCGGGAGTCGAGTTGGGATTCAAGCTCGGCCTCCGGCCCGGCCTTGGACTCTGGGCCGGGCTGGGTTGCCGACGGCTGCGCGCCAGCGGGCAGGGCGGTCAGGCCCAGGGCCACAGCCAGCAGCAGGAATGCGAGGGGTGCGCGCCAATTGATCATTGCCTAATGATAGCCAAGCCGCTTACCTCTGCAAGCCGCGACTGGCGGACTGATTTGCAAACACCACGAAGGAGGATCCCGATGAGCGAGGCCCCGATGAGCGAGGCACTGGAGGAAGCGGCGACGGCCCTGCGGGAGAAATTCGCCGATGCGGATTTCGCCGGCTCGGTGAAATTCGATATCGAGGACGAGGGCGTGATCCTGGTCGCCGAGGGCGAGGTCAACATCGAAGACAACCCCGGCGACAGCGACGCGGATGTGACCATCAGCGCCGCGCTCGACACCTTCCGCGAGATCTTCGACGGCGCGCTGTCGCCGACCGCCGCCTTCATGACCGGCCGGATGCGGATCGACGGCGACATGGGGATGGCGATGAAGCTGAGCCAGATCCTGGGCTGAGGGCGTTGGTCGAGGCGCTTGACCTACCGCCCGGCGGCATCGCCTGGGACGAGACACTGACGCTGGAGGCGTCCGACGGTGTCCGGCTGCGCGGGGCGCTGTGGCGCGCCAGGGATCCCGGGGGCGGCTCGCGTGGGCTGGTGCTGCTGCTCAACGGGCGCACCGAGTTCGTGGAGAAATGCGCCCTCCCGGCGGCGAAACTGGTCGCGCGCGGCTTCGCCGTCGCCAGCGTCGACTGGCGCGGGCAGGGCCTCTCGCAGCGCCTCACCGACACGCCGCTGAAGGGGCATGTGGCGAAGTTCACCGACTACCACCTCGATCTCGCGGCGCTGATGGCGCACCGCGACGTGGCCGCGGTGGCCGGGCCGCGGCTGATGCTGGCCCATTCCATGGGCGGCACGATCGGGCTCGGCGCGATCAAGCGCGGGCTGGTGGCGCCCCGGGCGGTGATCCTCTCGGCGCCGATGCTGGGGATCAATCTGCGCCCCTCGCGGCGGATACTCAGCCCGATCACGCTGCGGCTCGCCCGGCCGCTCGGCAAGCTGGAGAGCTGGCCCCCGTTCGAGGTCGTCGACGAGCCTCAGGTCTTCACCGGGTTTGCGGGCAATACGCTGACCGGTGATGAGGAGGTGTTCGAGTGGATGGCGGCGGCGCTGAAGCGCGAGCCGGCCCTGCAACTGGGTATGCCGACGCTGGGCTGGTTGAGCGCGGCGTTCGTGGAGATGACCTGGCTGGCCCTGCAAGGGCCGCTGGGCTGCCCCGGGCTGTGCCTGCTGGGCAGCCGCGAAGAGGTCGTCGACCCGGCCCTGGTGCGCGCCATAGCAGCAAGGCTGAAGGTGAAACTGGTCGAGATCGAGGGCGCCCGCCACGAGGTGCTGCTCGAGGCCGAGCCGATGCGCGCCGAAGCCTGGGCGGCGATCGACCGGTTCCTGGCGGCGAACGGGTTTTGAATCTCAGGCGGCGTAGTCCCTGAGCATCGCCAGCGCCTCGGCATGGACCACCGGGTCGCCGGCGGCGATCGCCTGCCCGCCCCAGCGGCAATCGCCGCCGCGCCAGTCGGTGACGATGCCTCCCGCCGCCTGGATCAGCGCCGCCGGGGCGGCGATGTCGTAGGCGTTCAGCGACGCCTCGATCACCAGGTCGACATGGCCCGCTGCTACCAGCGCATAGGCGTAGCAGTCGACCCCGTAGCGGGCCAGGCGGACGCGCGTCTCGACCTCTCGGTAGCCCTCCCATTCGCGCGGCGTGAAGATGTCCGGGGTGGTGGTGTAGAGGGTCGCCGCCGCCAGTCCGGAGCAGGGCCGGGTGGTGATCGGTCGGGTCTCGCCGCGATGGGTCAGCCAGGCCCGGGTCTCCGCGCCCGCGTTCACGCCGACAAACCGCTCGCCGATATGGGGCTGGTCGACGATGCCGATGCGTCCCGTCTCGCCGTCGTCGAGCGCGATCAGGGTGCCCCAGGTCGGCAGGCCGGAGATGAAGGCGCGGGTGCCGTCGATCGGGTCGATCACCCAGGTCAGGCCGGAAGTGCCCTCGATCGGCGCCTCCTCCTCGCCGAAGACGCCGTCGTCGGGACGCTCGGCGGCGAGGATGGCGCGGATCGCCGCTTCCGCCGCGCGGTCGGCGACGGTCACCGGGTCGAAGCCGCCGTCGCTTTGTTTGTTGCCGGCCTCGAGGCTCCGCGAGCGGAAATGCGGCAGGCTGGCCGCACCCGCGGCGTCGGCGAGACGGCAGGCAAGGTCGGTCAGGGCTGGCAGGTCGGTATCGGTGAGCATGGGGCCGGGCTGGGATTGGGGGCCAAGGTCGGGGAATTCAGCGCCCCCTTCTGCCCGCTGCCCCGGCAAACGTCAACACGGGCCCCGGTGGCCGGAACCCGTGCTGAAGATTTCCCGGGATGTTCCGCCGGTCAGGCGGCGTCGCCGAGCACGCGGGCCAGATCGAACAGCCGCCTGCGCTGGTGCTTCGGGATCCCGCAATAGACGCGAACCAGCTCCAGCGCTTCCTTGCCGGTGAAGATGTTGGCGCGGGCCGCGCTGGTGTCGGGCGCCTGGCCGTCGAGACCCTCGAAGAAGAACGACACCGGCACTTCCATCACCGCCGCGATGTCCCACATGCGGCTGGCGCTGATCCGGTTGGCCCCGGTCTCGTATTTCTGGATCTGCTGGAGCCTGATGCCGATCTTGTCGCCAAGCTCCCGCTGGGTCATTCCCGCCAGGTAACGGCTCTGGCGTAGCCTCTGCCCGACATGAACATCTACTGGATGAGCCATGCAATCCACCCGTTCCCTGAATTACCCCTCTTTGCCCAATTAGAGGGTTTGATCTTGGTAAATATATGGCAAGATGCCGAAAGGTGCATATATGACGTAAATATAATCGAATAATCGTCTTCCGGTTGAAATTTGTTTTGAACCCGTTTTGAAGAAAAACCAATGTCGCGCCGATGTAATTCGTTGGAGCGCATCAGGAGTGGTTTGCTCCGGAGTGCCGCGCCGGTGCACCGGTTGTTTCGAGCGTCCGGGAACATGCGAGGCGGGCAGCATGCGGGAACCGACCGGTGGCGGAGCGCGCGGGGTTCGTCGAGATCAATGATGCCGCGCCGACGATGGCGCCAAAACTGGCTCCGCCGGGGCAGCGCCTGCATGAGGAATCGTGTGTTCCCTTCTGTTCCCGCCGCCCCTTCAAACATCGACACGGGCCCCGGTGGCCGGAGC
>Ga0209988_10000580_pt1 | contig 23048 bp, 15 predicted proteins | sample N075metaG_FD_183115 | JGI IMG/M metagenome (GOLD analysis project Ga0209988, IMG submission 183115) | Deep subsurface microbial communities from Kermadec Trench to uncover new lineages of life (NeLLi) - N075 metaG (SPAdes) (version 2) | ecosystem: Environmental > Aquatic > Marine > Ocean trench... | reverse complement strand
GTCCCTGGGCGGTTTTGGTGTCGGGGTCCGCTAGCCTGGTGCAGCCTTTGGCCCAACTGAGCACAAGATGTCGCGCGTCAGCTCAACGAACGACCACGTAAAATATTAGGTTTTTACTCGCCGGCAAAAAAATTTAGTGAATGTGTTGCTGCGACCGGTTGAGACCACCCGCCGGAAGCGGCGATTAAACTAATATTGTCCGGAAGGGCCGCTAACGACCCAGAGGGGCCATGCGAAGAATTGGTTGCATCGGCATTAGTCCAAGACTAACTTTCGTGCTGTCAAGGGAGAAACAAATGGCGACAAATACAGTAGTCGGTTCCGTGGCCGGTATTCGAATGTTCCCGGTCAAATCCATGAGAGGCGAGCAGCTCGAACAGGGGGAGTTCACGGAGCGAGGTCTCGTCGGTGACCGTGCCTACGCGCTAATAGACACGGACACCGGTAAGGTGGCGAGCGCGAAGAGCGTGCGGCTGTTTCCCGGTCTATTTGGTTGCAGCGCCGTATATGTTGAGCCGCCGCAATCGGCTGGCGAGCTACCACCGGTGCGTATTACGCTGCCGAACGGCACCTCGGTAACCAGTGATTCTAGTGACGTCGACGCAATACTATCAGCGCATTTCCATCGAGACGTCACTCTGGCCCAAGCCGCGCCGGACAATTTCACCATCGACCAGTATCACCCGGATGTCGAGGACGCGGACCCTGCAGGCCACCGAGAAGCCGTGGTCGAACAGAAGCTCGGGTCGGCATTCTTCGCCCAGGCCGGTCTCCCGTCCCCCGTGCCTGTCGGTTCGTTCTTCGACCTGTACCCGGTGTCGGTGCTGACAACCTCCACGCTCGATCAGCTAAGCAAGCTTGAGCCCGGTAGCAGCTTTGACGAGCGACGGTTCCGCATGAATGTGATCATCGACACCAAGGAAGCCGGGTTTGTTGAGAACAACTGGATCGATCGCGAGTTAGCAATAGGCAACGAGATACGACTCAAAGTGGCCCAGCCCGATCCGCGCTGCGTTATGACCACTCTCGCGCAAGACGAGCTACCCCGGGACACCGAAGTCCTCCGCGCGCTCGTTCGACACAACAGAATTCAAGTTAGCGATGCTGGTTTGTTCCCCTGTGTAGGTGTGTATGCCGTTGTTCAGGCGTCGGGAACTTTGCGAACCGGCGACAGCGTGTCGCTTAGCTAAGCTCAAGTATTTGCAAATGACCTTCTCTTGAGCAAAAACTCTCTCTTAAAACAGAACTAAATCTGTCCCTTAGGCGCTGACGCCACACAGGTTGGATGGGACACCGGCACTAGTGGGGCCGGGCATGTCCAGCTGATCATGATGAATGGGATACCCAATCTTGAGTTCATGAATTATCACGAATTGTTTGCTGATGGTGTTTTCGAGTTCATGTTCGTATTCACTCCGCTTCGGTTGAAGGGCGCGACGGGCTCTCCAGATCGACCGCTGGCGATACGATAGAAAGAGAGCGTGACATGCCCGCTATTGGCCGCTTCCTGCCCTTCAAAACATCATTTTTCTGCTCGTTTGAATGACTATTTTATACGCAAAAGCAGACTGTCAATATTCGGTAGTCGATAATAATTGCCAAGCGGCCGCTTTGCACCCGATAGCGTTCATTGAGGTGATAGAGTACCGAACGGCAGGAACCGGCCCAAAGCAGTCATTTCACCGTCGCCTATAGTGTCCCCAGAGTGGCTGCGAAGTCTTCAAGACCACCGCAATCACTAGATAGATTTAGAGAAAACGATGACCAGGTACACAGCAGTTTTTCTTTATGCGCTGATAATAATCAGCGGATGCCAAGATAACGTATCAACTGAGGCAGAGACAATGTCAGCGCTTAAGCTCTATGTATTCGACTGTGGAATGTTGCGATTTGAGAGCATAGAAGACTTCTCTATTGCAGATGACGAAACCGATATTCGAGATCTGATCGTACCGTGCTACGTCGTGGAACACGAAGATGGGCGGCTGCTGTGGGATGGCGGATTGCCGTCGAAGACTGCCGATGTCGATGGCTGGCAGGGAGAAGGGATGTTGTCCCGGCTCGACCGGACCTTTAGTGAGCAACTGCCTGAAATTGGGCTGGATATGAGTTCCTTCGACTATGCGGCGTATTCCCATTGCATTTCGATCACGTGGGGGGTTGCTAATGAAGTACATGGGGCGACACTTATCATTCAGAAAACAGAGTATGACGCGACATTCGCTGATGAGGTGACGGTGCCGGGCGTGGACCCAACACTCTACGACAACCTGAAAGATGCAGAGCGGATACTTATCGAGGGCGATCACGATGTGTTCGGAGATGGTCGTGTACGAATTATTTCGGCTCCCGGCCATACCCCTGGGCACCAGGTACTATTCATCGATCTCGCAAATACCGGGCCGGTCGTGCTTTCCGGTGATCTCTACCACTTTGCCATCAGTCGCCAGGACAGGCGTGTTCCGGAGTTCAATGTTGACAGGGATATGACCCTGGCTTCGATGGATCGATCGTGTTGAGGCTCTTGTCGAAGAGACCGGCGCAACACTTTGGATTGAACACGAGCTCGCGTTTTTCGAGCAATTGAATAAAGCACCGGCATACTATGATTGAGACCAAGCCGTGCAATGTGCGCTTCCGGCCGGTTGCTGTCTATCACTGCTAACGATAGGCAAGGCCGAACCCGCTTTCGAATAACGGATTCTCGCTATCGCCCGGCACATCAGCATTCTGCTGACGAACCGCCTCCATGGATGAAGGCAATTCGAACGGTAAGCTGCCCTCCGGTTTCGCGATGCCGAATAGCACTTCGGCAACCGCCCGGTCGCTGGCCCCGTAATCAGCAATCACTGCACTTGCGCTCTCCACGATTTCGGGAATAACCGCCGGCCGATCGAGATATATCACGACAATTGTTGGGAGCGTTTGCAGGAGATTGAGGATTTCGGTCTTACGCTCACCTTTGAAGTCCAGGTCGCCGTGATGAAACGCTTTCGCAAACAGATTATCAGACTCGAACGGATACCATGGAGTGTTGATTCTCAGGATCGCCACATCCGCATCTTCGGGGGCGCTTGCAACAGAGGCGTATGGCGAGATCGCGGCTGCATCGATTCCCTCGGCGTAAACGTTTAAAGAATCGGGCAGCAGGGGCAAAACGGCTTTGGATGCGGCGCTCGGGTTCTTGAGCAGGGTCATCGCCCTCATCTGAGATTCGTGACCGAGAAGACTTGCCTCCGCCCTGCCGACTTGCGCTGCGACCGCATCGACGTCCACGTACGGATCATCAAACAGGCCAAGCACGAATTTCAATCGCAAAATTCGCCGCGCGGAGATGTCGATCCGCGCTTCGGACAACTCGCCCGATTCGACCAGCTCGACCACAAGGTCTGATGCCGTCTCACCACCGAACTGATCGATGCCCGCATCAAGTGCCTTCCTGATACGCTGCGCCCTGCTGAGGTGTTCGACACCCCAGGCTCGCCCGGGCCACAAGTAACCGTTGCTCATGGTCCGGTCTGTGATAATTCCCCAGTCGGCACAAACCACGCCGTCGTAAGCGTATTTTTCCCGCAGCAGTCCGCTAATGATGTCCTTATTGAAGGACATGCCAACATCTTCGCTGGTCTGACCGGTCGGCACGCCGTAGTAAGGCATGATGGCCGCCGTGCCCGCCTCAATCGCCGCTGCAAAGGGCTGCAGGTGGTAGTCAAACATCCCGCCCGGATAGCTCTGTCCCTTGTGAAAAACGAAATGCGGATCCAGTCCTTCGGTCTGCGGTCCGCCGCCCGGGAAATGCTTGGTCATCGCGGCGACACTGCTCGCAGACAAACTCTCGCCCTGCAGGCCGCGGACGTAGGCACGTGCAATATCGGCACTCAGTTGCGCATTTTCGCCAAAGCCGCCGTTGATACGCGACCAGCGAGGCTCGGTCGCAAGATCGACCTGCGGGTGCAATGCCAGTCGTATTCCAACCGCGATATATTCCTGTCTGACTATGTCTGTGAAGCGCTCGACAAGTTCGATGTCGCCGATCGCCGCCAGGCCGAGCGTTTCCGGAAACTGACTGAAGCCGGACGAAGAAAACGCGTAAATGTTAGTACTGAAGTGGTGGCGCGGATCGGAGGCAATTGTTATCGGAATACCGAGCCGCGTATTCATTGCAGCGTAGTGCTGCAAATTGTTCTGCCACATGGCGAACACGGCTGGATCGTCAGGGATACTCCCGACATTGAAGTGATTCAGTTTTTGATTGTCGATATTCGGCAGCGGCGCCAGTCTTTCGGGCCCGGAGCCGGGAACGTACTCCAGTGAAGCATCGTCATTAACGATCGCAATGTTGATGAACATCAAGCCAGCTTTTTCGGCAACTGACATTTGCGACAGCAAATCGTCGATTCTGGTTTCAATGGGCTGTGTCACGTCTTCATAGACATCAAGCCTGTTGTTCTTATTGAGATCGCGGTATCCGTCGGCCGGTGGTGATTCGTTACATGCTGCGAGCACAGAACAAACGACAGGCACGGCAAACCGGGAAAAGTTCATCAATGCGTCATTGCATACAGGACGTAATTGATACCGAAGCGATAGGCGAGCGCCGTATACTTTTCGGGATACCAGGGCTCGTCAGCCATTTCCCACGCGTCGCCGAGATCAACGTTGAAGTTGATGATCACCATCAACCTGCCATCGTCGTCATAAATGCCTCGCCATGAAGGTACATAACCGTCGTGTTCCCAGGTGACGCCATAACGCAACGCCATGATTCCGGGAATCGGCTTGGTCATATCGACATCGAAGTGCATGCTCATGATTGCGTCTTCCGCGTTGACATCGACGATCGGACGGTCGGAAAAAACCAACTGCATCGAACGCATGAATCCGGCCCATTGCACCGTGCCGTGAAAATCATCGACAACCAGGAATCCGCCACGGAGCAGGTATTCACGAAGATTAGCGGCCTCTGACGGCGTGAGAAGCCAGGTGCCGACTTCCAACGCGTAAATCCATGGCCGATCAAAAAGCTGCTCATCTGTCAGCAGGATTGCCCGACTATTGTCCTCGATATCAACCGCCGTCAGCCGCTTTATTCCTCTGATGAAATGCGCGTCTGCCTCCGGCCAGTCACGCCAGGATGTGTTGCCGGGGCCAGGCAGTGTCGAATAACCGGATTTGAAGATGATGCGGGTGAAAGCGAACTCCGCATGCGAGGTCAAATCGGTTGACAGCTCACCCTCACTACTCCAACGGTCCTGCGCCACTGCCGTCAGGCCTGCAAGCAACAACAATAGTAGAAGCCAGGTTTTTCTCATTCGTATCTGGATTGCAACCATTCAATTATTACTTCGCCAGCGGATCCGGCCGTAGCTGGAAATGTACCACCAGCGGTTTCGTGCCTTTGCCGCCTTCCTTCAACCACGGCGTGCGATCGCCGCTCGGTACCCAGATGCCGCGGCCCTTCCATCCGGCATCCGGGTCATCGATCCTGCCCTCGAAGCCTTTCGAGTAAAAGCCCATCGGATACGGAATTCTCAGCGTGACGAACTCATTGTCGACCAGCGCGTGTATGCCATCGAACAGGTTACCGGTCGCCATCGGCACGTCTTCGCCAAGACCTAGCGCATTGTGTTGGTCAACCCAGGTGTAGTAACTCGACTCGACGCTGAATTGCGGCAAGTCCGCGAAACCGGGTCCCGGCAGATCGTGCAAAGTCCAGCCTTCGGGACAATGTTTGCCAGTTGCGGCCGGTCCATTCAGCGGTCCCTTGCATTTACGCCGGTCGAATTCGCCAAGATGTCCGCTTCCGAGCGAAACCCAGACCACGCCGTTCTTGTCGATGTCCGCGCCGCGCACACCGAATCCCGGCAGCGGCGGCTCGTAGGTTTCGGCGAGCGAAGTACGCGGCGGATTATCGCCCGGTGTCAGGCGGGTGATAGCGCCAGGATAAAAGAACGCATTGGATCCCCAGATCGAATCGCCACGAGGCTCCGGCATCACTGCATAAAAGCCTCTCGGCACGCGCCTATCGAGGCCCGGTTGCGGTTCCTCGCCCGGCTCGGTCCAGGCGTCCTGCACACCATTGCCATTGGTATCGAGAATCAGCGGCGCCCAACCCTGTGATGCGGCCGCGTCGCCGGTCGCCAGGAATTTGTTGGTGTCCAGCCAGCCGACAACGTTGCGGTCACCACTGGTCCACAAAGTGTTGTTGTCGTCATAGGCAAATTGCAAGTGATGGGTGCTGAAGCAGGTATCGACGAACTGGTACTGGCCGCTCGACGGGTCGTACACCGCCAGGTGACGCGATGCCTGTTGCGTCGGATAAACCCTCGCCGAAGGATGCCCGGAACCGTCTTTGCAGAAATCCGGATTGTTTCGCCCGCGAATTCTTGCCGTGAGCCAGACCCTTCCATCCTGGTCGAGCATCGGGTTGTGGATATTGGATCTGCTGTCCCAGATGCGTTCATCGCCCCAGTAAGGCGATGGTGCGACCACTGGCGCTTCATTGCTGGTCGGCGTGTCCTCATCGCGAACCGGCACGTTGTATACGGTCGCGGTATTTGCGACCGGGTCGAGAATCGGCATTTCGTCGGTACTGAGTTCGGGTGCGCCATAGAGTGGGCCATAGCCATTCACCGTCGGATTGCGCCGATCCGTACCGGACAAGTCATGCATGTATAAATGAGGGCTCGACCAGTCCCTGACGGTTGCGACCACATTTCTCTCGACGCCCGAAGGCCGCTGCGGAACCTGCGCTGGCAACTCACCCGCCGCAATGCGATCGGTCCAGTCGGCCAGGTACTTGATCGGCAGCCCCTTCAATCCTTGGGTAGCGATGCGCACCATGCTGTTGCCCGCCTGGCCCGATGCAATACGGCGCGCCCACGCCTCCTCGGAGCTTTCTTCAACGCCGTAGCCTTCGGGCAGCGTACGTGTCGACTTCTGGCCCATCTGGTGGCAGCCGACGCAGCCCATATTCTTGGTCCACATCAGGTAATTGTTCAGGCCCCCTGGAATATCCGCGACCTCCTCTTCGGTTGGCAAACCGAGCATCGCGTACCAATAGGCTGCCGGATACACTTGCGCTGCCGTCGCGGCATCGGGCGCAACCAGCGCTGCAAGATCAATGCTGTCGCCCGGGCTGGCCGCCACTTTTTCGGAATCCTGCAATCCATAACCCCTGACCCAGAGCTGATAGTTTGCGTCCGGCAAGTCCGGCACCAGGTAACGACCATCGTCATCCGTGACGACGATCCTGACGAACCGCGTATCCAAATCCGCGGTCTCCGCGATTACCCAGACGCCGGCCTCCGGGCCGGCTGCACTCCGCACCACGCCCGCAATATCGTCTCCATCCATTGCGATACCGCCGTCGCTTACCGCCGTTTCGGGCTGATCCCGCCCGCAGGCGCTCAGCAAAATGATCGCAAGCCCGGCACCAATAGCCGAAAATACGTTTGACAAAATTCTCATGAGGAGGCCCCGCCTGCTATTGGAATTCGTGAGTCACAAGGATAGCAAAACCGGCCGGCCATTCGCGCGGGGCGGTTGATGCGTTGTGCTTATGCAGAAGCTTCGCCCCAGCGACCGATTTAGCCTGAATCGCTCGCTGGGGCGAGCTCCTACGGCGGATTCGCGCGCCCGGCAAACAACTTCGCTGTAGACCAGCAATGCTCAAAGATTGCGGCGCGACAGCGCCAGGCCCACGCCGGCACCGAAGAGAAAGCCGCCGCTGATCCGGGGCCGGCTTACTTCAGGTGCGCAGGCCAATAGCCAACAGATAGAACACACCGATCCACCTGATCCAGGTCAGTGCGTCCGCGACCAACTCGATCAGTGCCGCCATTCCCAAAACGACGATAAGCAGTTGCAACGAGCGCAATAATATTTTCCAAACCCTATCTCCTGCCAGCTTTCTTCCAGCGCTGAATCAGCAAGAAGCCAAACAGCATGCCGCCAAGGTGCGCAAAGTTTGCGATGCCGGGCGCCCTGCCGCTGAGCCCGAAGTACAACTCGAGACATCCGAACAACACCACCATGTACTTTGCCTTCATCGGGATGGGAGGAAACATGAGCATGATCATGCGATTCGGAAACGCCATGCCAAACGCGAGCAGTAGTCCGAACACACCTCCCGAGGCGCCGACGACCGGATACGGGCTCCCCTGCAAGCCGGTGACAATCAACTGGACGATGCCTGCGCCGATGACGCATGTCATGTAATAGGTCAGGAAGCGTCGCGGTCCCATCATGAGTTCGAGTTCGCGGCCGAACATCCACAGCATGAACATGTTGAACACCAGGTGCATCGTGTTGCCATGCAGGAAACCGTAAGTCACCAGTTGCCAGGCGTAGAATTCCGCCAGGGTGGACTTGAGTGGCCACAGCGCGAAATATCTGCCCAGTAACTCCGCAAACAGCGGGAACTGCTGTGCGGCGAAGACTATCCCATTGGCAATCAGCAAAAGGAAAATGATGCCTGGAATGCCGTCACTGTTGACGGGCCGGCGTTGATAGATGTGCTGATTCAAAAGCTGTTATTTCCAGTTGGGGACCGGTCCCATTTTATAGACATCACGCGATCGGTGCTGAGCGCAATTACTACTGAACGGGATTGCCCCACTACTGTCCCAGGAACCGTTGTACCAGGCTGGATGATAAGCGGTGCCGTTCGGCGCCTTGAAACCCCTGAAAACCGCGGTAAACCGTTCTGCCCACTGCTGTTCCACGCCGAGCGCCAGCGCGAACGGCAGGACTTCTCAAACAGCTTTAGTGTCTTGTCCGGCGGATTCCTGCGATTCATTTCTTCTTTTTCTGCAATCTCCATATATTCCCTGAACCCGCTGACCTCATCGAGCAAACGGCGGCCGAGACCGGTTGGCCGCCGCATGATGACCGCAAACACGGTCAGAACAAGCACCATGAGTGCGATCGTTACTATCACCAGGAACGTCGGTCCCGGCGCAACCTTCAGCGCAAACAACGACGAAGTCATTCCGATAAACAGTGCAGGCAAGTTGAGCAAGTCATTCGTTTGACCGCCAGGCTGAGGACCGCCGCCGTGAGTGATGTATCGTCATAGTGCATTTGTTCCACGTAGGGAAGCGACGCCGGTGAAAAACCTTTTGGTCAAGCAACAGAAATCATCAGCCCTTCATAAACGCCAAGAATCCTGGTGGTTTCAAATGAAGGCCTGCCGGCCGCATCAATGTTCGCCAGGTAATCCTGCCCTGTGCTGCCTTGCCGCCCGGTAAAGCCGTATAAGCTGAAACCGTCCGGCGGAACGTCGAATTCAAATGACACCGTGGCCGACGCTTTATCAATTGGGAAGTTACACTCGCTCCCTGTGACGTTCCAATAGAGTTCGTCTTTATCATCGAAGAACCCGCGTATTCGATTTACCTCATGGCGAAACGCGTAGGTGTGCTCTCCCGTATCAATAAATCTGTCTGCGCTACCGAAATACGTGCAAACGCCATTGCCCATATCCTGAGAATTGAAACTTTCGACGCCATCGTTTCGCAGCACCGCCAGTGGCGTAAAGCGCACGTGATACTCGTTGCCGATAGCGTCCTCATATTCGGTCGGGAAATCACGGTAGATACCGCGGCGCATTTGCTGCCTTCGGCACGCAGCACCGTAATCGCTTCCAGTGTCGCGCGCTCGTAATCTGCGTACTGGTCGACCGCTTTGACGATTTGTGGAATCAGGTCATGCCGACGCTGCAACTGCACATCGATATCGCTCCAGGCTGCATCGACACGGTTTCGATCCCACACGAGACGATTGTAAAGCATCGCCGCCGATGCGACGAGCCCTGCAAGAATCGCAATGGTAAGGAACATCGACTCAATCTGCCTCTACCAATGACGCACGGGAGACCACCATTCTACCGGGTTGGGGCGTGTGGGAAAGCGTCGTAGGAGTTCGCCCTTGCAGGATTCGGGCTGAGCGGTCTTGTCCTACATCGCTCGCTCGGTGGGCCGGGCTCCCACGATTCGCAAGCACCGCAGGAGCCCGCCCCGACGGGCGATATGTTCAATACCAGAAAGATAAGAACAGCTGCATGATGTTCGCATCGAGGTGATATAGCGGCTCGGCTCCGAGCGCTGCACCCGTCGAGATATCGCGAAATTCGCTGTAGTCGATCATCAGGCGATCGAACGAGAAATTGACGGTACCTTTGTCCAGGAATCCCATGCGGTTGCTGAAGAACTCGTAAGCGACCGAGAATTTCAGCGTCTGACTGGTTAGCGGGCTGAGTTCCTTGTCACGGCCGCGAAAATTCGTCGCCTCGGATCTCGAGAAAATATCTCTGTAGAAATGCGCGCCGGTCTGGTCATGCCAGCGGTATTTGGCCGTAAATATGAAATCTCTCCAGGGGTGCGTGTAGGCAATCGATACGGTGTTACCGTTGATGTCCCAGGTATCTTTGAAAAATCGATATTGCAATTCAAGCGCCGCCCGATACGGTAAATAGTATTTCGCTCTGATACCAACAGCATTGGACGTGCGCGTATGCGGATAGAGTTCCGGCTCGAAACTGTAACCAACCGGACTACCAGCATCGAGATAGCGTACCGAACGATAGGGATTATTCAGAAATCCCTCGTCGGTAATAACTTCGAAGTTCAGCGTCGAGATCAGGTTTCTTGTCAGAATCTGTGTCACGCCGACGCCGTAGTGCTGCCGTGTATTGTCGCGAAAGAAATCAGGATCATCAGACCGCCGCACGGTGTCGTCAGCGTAAGCGTAACTCAGGGTCAGGGTCGTCAGATCACCGAACATATCCTGGGCGATCGACAGGTTGTAAGTACTCGAGTCGAAATCGCTCTCTTCACTGCTGGTAATACCAACAGACATCGTTGTGTTGCCGCGCAGGTAATCCGCCGACAGGGAGTACTGGGTGCGCTCTTCCGTATACGGACTTGCAGTGGTAATCACATCGATCGATGCGGAGCTGATCATGTCGACGTAATAGTTGAATGCAACCGAAATGCTCTTGCCAATGCTCTTGCGCACCAGGATGGACGGCCCGTCAATCTCGACACCGCCACCCACGTACTGGTGGTACAGGATGTCGGAACGATCATCCGGCAACACGCCCGCGATGCCAGCCTGACTGAGGCCAAACACTGCGACCACTGGCAGAATGCGTTTGAGAAGAGGTTTCATCGTCACCGACTTCCAGGGTGTGCAGGCTAATTACAGCCGCAGCCACCGCCTGCAGTACCCTCGCCGCCTCGCGCCCCCTCGCGGGCTTCATAGACGTGGTAAATGTAGGCGCTGGAGATCGGATTCGGATCCAGGAACATGATCGGATCGGCCAGATGGTCACGCTCGTAGGGCTTGACCCACGGTTCGATAGGACTACACGCAGACAGACCGAAAACTATCGCCAACATAGGCAGCATCAGCAGAATGCGTGAAAATCGAGCTTTAAGGATGTTCATGCTCTAAGAATATCGCGACACTCAGGATTCGAACCGTGATCCAGTGCCCTGTCCCGTGAATAAATGGGGAAATATACGCGGAACTTTTTGCCGATGGCGAGGCGCGACGACGAGTAGTGGCAGACCCCACTTGAGGAGGAGCAACGACGCCAGCGGCAAAAAGGGCCAGCAGATTTCTCAAGTTATTTGCGGGACAGGGTACTCAACCTCAGAAGAACACCGTAATGCCGAACGAACCCTCGAGATTGTGGACCGTCTTTTCCTCGCCAAGGAGGTCGATATCAAACAGGTGGTCCCGGAAATCGACATGCAAGGCAATAGAATCGGACAACAGGAAGCGGTATCCGGCGCCGAAATTGACCGAAAAACGGTCGTCGCCGGCGAAGCGGGTCGAACCAAGGCCGGCGCTGACATATAACGCCGTGTTATAAGCCCGCCCCTCACCAACAAAGCCTTCACCTGGCAAAATATTGTAGCCGACGTTAAGGTTATAGTAGGTAAGCTGGCGTTCGCTGTCGGACAGCAGCGGCGCGCCACCACTTAAGATCTCGAAACTGGTCAGGCCGCCTTCAGTCTGACCAACGGAACCTTCGACGAAAAATCCTTCGGTAACGTGATAGGCAAGCCGTACGCCGTAAACGACGTTTGATCCGAAGTCCTCGATGCTCATTACGCCAACGAATGCGCCGATTTCGAAGTCTTCGGAATCGATGTCCGGTTCTTTGATTTCGCGCCGCTGGACTTCCATCTCGATGATCTGCCCTTCGGGAATCTCTGCCGGCGGTGGCGTTTCCGAATCGCCCCAGCCGAAAAGATTCTTTGTCGCAGCACAACCTGACAGCCCGAAGGCTAAGGCGGGCAGTACTAAAAAAAGAAGGCGAAACCAACTTTCCATTCTTCTACTTCCTCGTTGTCGTCACGGCTCGTGAAAACCACATAGCTCTTGTACTCTGCTCTGAGGATGAAGCGTCGTGTCGCGTAGAAACGGAAGCCGGCTCCTGCATGAGCAATCTGGTCTGTACGATCCTCGCCCTGAACAATGGTCGATTTCGGCTCGGTATGAATCACTCCGGCGCCAAGCGTGAAAAACGGCGAAAACCGCCATTCAGGCCAAGTCTCGTGAACCACGTTAACACTGCCCATCCAGCCGTTCGAAAAATTTCCTAAAATCTGTGAACCCCATACCTCTATTGAGACATTCGGGTTGAGCGAATACCCACCGTAAAGCGAAATGATGTTGGCGCCGCCGAAATCACCGGCCAGGAGGCCAAATTCCCACTTCGCATCGGTGAAATCCTGCTGATTCGCCTGGGCAAACTCGATTTGCGAGCCGGTCGGCTGCAGGGTTCGCTCCATTTGGGCACGGTCGACCCAGCCTTCAGTGCCCTTTGGACCACGTACCTTGAACCAGTCGGTCCGGCGCATGATGATTTCGACGGTTTCACCCCTGTCGATGACATGGAATATGGGGAAGCCGACGCCGGGCCCCGTATGTAATTCCAGGTAGGGATCGGCCACCGCCACCGTTCGATATTCGCCGGCAGCCTGGGCAACTGCGGTGCTGGCGGCCTGACTCAGCAATAGCAGCAGGATCGCCGCCGCCGACCCTGGAAATCTAGTTAGCCGGGGCGTCGAAGGGATTGTTGTAGTATTGCGCTCCGACATCCAGCCATTCCGCAATCAAGCGTTTCTCCGCGTCAGACATAAATCCACTGTGCATATCCCCCGCGTTGTCAAACCGGCTGAAGAATCGCATGGAAGCATTAGCACCACCGGCACTCATCGAAGGACCCACGTTTACCGGCGCAAGGATGTCATTGCCATCCACATCGACGCCGATCACTTCCATAAAATCAACTAAATTGCCATTTGCGTCAACAGTTTGTTCCAAATCTGTGAACAGCAACTCACGATAGGATTTAAATTGGTCAGGTTCGTCAACTGACAGCCCATCTGTAAGGTCAAGTTGGCCATCCGGAATACGTGCCGCACCTGCGTCATCCACAATCGTGTGACAGTTTGTGCAGTTGTTCGTCAACGGCAATCCTGTCAGCGGATCGAGCACTGGCAGTTGGGTGATCGGGTCGAGGACAGGCCTGCCTGTACCCCACAGCGGATGAATATGCATTTCATAATTGACGACGATTCGGCAGCTGGAAATCCAGGCCTGCGTGATGCAATTCACGGTGGTTGGCGGTGGTGTTGTCAGATCGGTGTAGGCGTACCTGAAACCTGGATCAGCCAGGCGGCCAGCCTTTATTTCGTCCGTCCACAGGTCGGTAAATTCCACATCCATCGAGGGCTCGAGTGAAGAACAGGTACCCGCGGCACAGCTAATCCGGGCACGAACCTCAGCCATCGTTTCACCCACCGTGCCAACGAACAGCGTGTCCACTGTTCCGGAGTTGAATTCGCCGATATTGGCGGCGCCGGCATAGGCCGTCTCGAAAGCTTCATAACGGCCATGCGACAAGCCGCTTTGCCCAATGTGGCAACCATTGCACTCGAGCAGTTGCCCGGGACGCAACTGTATCCAGTTGTGATGCCGTGCCGTGATACGGCGGCCATTGCTATCAAGCACACTGATACTCAGTGCGGTATTGGCCGGCACCTTCATCATGACCGAACCATCTGGCTCGACCATTGCGTAACCGACGATTTCCTTCATTCCCAATGCACGGCTCGGACCGAACGCGGTTCTGTTGATATCAAGGAAATTGTCATCCGGAATAGAAACGGCCTTCACGATCCGCAGGAATCGCGCCGGTCTCATATCGGCTGATGTTGTCAGTGCCGGATTGGCCAGGCTGTCTATGTCGACGACTGCACCACCATCAAAATCGTAGACACTGCGGATCTTCAGCACAGCAGCGCCTTCTATTGCCAGATCAGGATCATTCGCAAACACATTAATGCTATCGAGGATAACGGGCGGCGTTGGCCGTGGGTCTGCGGAGACCACTTCCGTGAAGGTGAACCCTGCCTCAGCAATGACAATCGGCTGCTGAGTGCCATCACGCGGATCGTAAATCCAGATGCCGTAGGTCGGATCCGCCTCTTCATAAAGCGGATTGGCCAGGTTTTCCGTCGTGCACGGGTAGAAGATGATGGTGAGCGGCGGCGGATCATTGGGATCAAGAATGTCCGTCAACCGGCATTGGCTCCAACTGGTAAGCAAGCGCCCGGTGCCATCCTGGATCGGATAGACCGAACTGTATCGACCGCCGGGTGACGGTACGCCGGCTTGTGTCGTCACATTGACGATGGTCGCGCTTTCCTGTGCCGGTCCTGTCATACCGGCGTTGTCCTTCGTCGGTTGCGTATTCTCAAGATAGACTGGCGTGTCAATGGTGATAATATCGCCGCCGCCACTGGTATCTGTAAACGGACGAACCAGGACCATGATGCGGCCATCTTCGAGTTCCCGTGGCTGCAGGAATTGAATGATCTCACCATTAGTACCTGTGTCATGACTGTTCTGGCCGTATAACATCTCCAGGTTTGAACCGTCCGGATTCATCCGATAGAGATTGATCGCGTTATTCGGCCCCGCATGATCCCAGCGGCTAAACACGATTTGTCCGTTCGAGAGCACGGACGGATCCATCTCATGACTTTGGTTGAAAGTGACTTGCTCGATGCTCGAGCCATCCGTGTTCATGACGTGCAGCAGGAACGCCGGCTCATTATTATCTTCATCAAAGGCTTCGAACTGCGGCTTGCCTTCATCGAGCAGAATGGCATTTGACCGCAGCTGGCGCGTCGATGAAAACATGATGCGTCCGTCAGGCAAATAGTGTGGCCCGATATCGTGACCTATTTCGGCTGTCAGGTCCGAAGGTATAAGCCGGCGAAGTGCCTGCGTATCAAAAGCGTATTCCCAGATATTCCAGGTCGGTTGATTCTCATCGTCAATAGCCAGGTTGAGATCAACCGGGGTGCGCATTGCGAATACGACGGCGCTGCCATCGTACGCGATCTCAACATCGCGAATAGCACCAAGACCCTGGGTTATCTCACCGGTTATGTTGACGGCCAGCGAGCTCGGAGAAGCACGATCTTTGAAATAAAGATCGGCGCCAAAATCGAAACTGATCAGCTCCCTTGCATCTGTCTGTGCGAACTCGCCCCGGTCATCGACCGGCAGCGGTGCCTTGATATACGCGATCGGGAAATCCACGATGACGGGGTCCGGCGCCTGGCCGTTACCGATTTGTACGCCCTGGTTAGCGCCGTCACAGGCAGCGATTGCGACAGCTGCGGCAAGCAGCGCAACAATGTGCGCTCCAAGACAATTGGATCCATCCAGTTTGATATGCGACAGCATGCTCGTACCTTTCACCTCTGCAAATCAGGAAAGTGAATCCGTTCGCTTCACCGATTCGTGAATTTGATGCGCACTACTCCATCATTTGACTAACGTGTAATGGTGGACGCGACCGCCCGGAGTTACCGTTAACGCGATCACAAAAAGAGCGCGGCTTGACACCAGCCTAATCAAGCAAAATCAGTAATGTAATGTCTCGAAAGGACGACAGTACGCAAAGTTAAATTCCATTTTTAACTAACGAAAAACTTTTCAACAGCACTAGCGTCATTGCGAGCGAGTTCGCTGCGCATTCAAGAAGACCGAGGTCATTGCGTGGAGTGAATCGACGCGGCAGCCCCTTCGAGATCGTAGTTATGTCAGGAGATTGCCGCGTCAGGCTCCGCCCTCCTCGCAATGACAATGGTCACACATGTGACCAATGTCACTCTCTGTCTGCCATCACCGACAGGCACGACGCTGTACACAATCAATAGCTTAAGACTCTCGCGGCCAAATATGTGCGCAAGGAACGACAATGACTTGACATATATTGCACCGGAGCTACCCCCGGTAGGGATACTTAACTCGCGGTTTTTACTACAGTTTCAGCCGATTTTCGCAAGCGGAGCTATTACTGGCACAGCAATTGCTTCTATACACCAGAGCACTTGCATTTTGCAGCTCGGGGATTACGGAAATACGTGGATTGTGCGTGTAGTCACGGACTTTTGCTAATCACTTGGGCACAATTTTTTGAAGACGGTCCATCTGTTTGGTCATGCAGCTTGTTCAGGGAAGAACCTCTAACAAAACGGACTTCTGAAAAAGGCACGGTCGCTTGGCGGTACTGCCAGGGACCAGGTGGGCAACACGCCAAGGTATTGCGCCCTCACCTGCCCCTGAGAATTCCGTAAAGACGGCGAAAACTTGTTGTCGGAGAGCATAGGCACACGTTGTTGAATCGTACTGGTCATGAGCAGGATAGTTATGAAAGACAGGACGTGGACAGGAAACAGACATGCCGACGGTCAGGACAGGGTCGGGGGCTTGATTAAATTGCTGACCTTCGGGCTGCTGTGCATTGGCCTGGTAACCACAGCATCTGCCGGACCGCGCGAACAGGCAAGGCGGATTCACGACCGTTTGGCGGGTGTGCCGCCGAATGAAACGGTGTTGTCATCGATGGAGGCGCAGGTCTCCGGGCAGACCGGCGCAGCTATCGATGCTGCTTACCAGGCAATGCAAAACCCCAATTTTTATAACGTGACGCTGAAGAATTTCGCGGCGCCCTGGACGAATCGCGACCAGAACGTGTTCGTTCCGCTTAACGATTACATCGCAACGGTCATCGGCATGATCAGGGACGGCGTAGCGTTCAACACCCTGTTTTCTGCAGACCTGTTGTACATCGGTCCCGGAAGCCTGCCGCCGTACTCGAACAGCAACAATAATCATTACGAGCAGATGGAAAGCCAGGGCGTGGACATGATGACCGGACTGCAAGCGGTTACACAGTCCACATTCAACGGTTTGCCGCCCGCCGCGACCGCCGGTATCTGGACGACACGTGCGGCGGCCGAAGCATTCTTCATCGCTGGAACCAACCGGGCGCAATTTCGCTTCACGATGCTGAACCACCTGTGTAACGACATGGAACAGGTGCATGACGTCAAGCGCACGCCGGATCGCATTCGTCAGGACGTCAGCCGCAGCCCGGGTGGCGACAGCCGGCTGTTCCTGAATAACTGCATCGGTTGCCACAGTGGCATGGACCCGCTGGCAGGCGCGTTCGCGTATTACAACTTCAACGAAACTACCGGCAGCGTCGAGTACACGCCGGGCGTGGTTCAGCCGAAGTATTTCAATAATGATACCAATTTCGAATTCGGCTACCGGACGACAGACGACTCGTGGGCGAATTACTGGCGCAATGGTCAAAACCAGTTCCTCGGCTGGGACACATTGCTACCCGGCAGCGGATTCGGTGCCGCATCGATGGGCCAGGAGCTCGCCAACAGCGATGCGTTTGCAAAGTGCCAGGTCAGGAAAGTATTCAGAGCTGTTTGCCTGAGGGACCCGGAAGATCCTGCTGACCGGAGCCAGGTCGACAACGTGATGGTTCCGTCCTTCAAGGCAGGCTATCAAATGAAGCAGACATTCGCGGAAGCGGCTGTCTATTGCATGGGCCAGTAGGGAGGCTGTGACAATGATCGAAGCAACAGCAATTGCACTGCCCCGACAGTTCGCTGGCCGCATCGCACGTACTTTGCGCCTCATCCTGATCGCCGGACTATCGGGCGCCGTCCTCGTCGCCTGTGGTGGTGGTGCTCCGACGACCGACAACCCGATAACCAGCGTCACGCCGCCATCAACCTACAACGGCCCGCCGCCGCAGACTGCCGATATTCAGTCATTCAAACTGAACGTCTGGGACAACATCCAGGCGTCAAACCGTTGCGGCAGCTGTCACGCTCAGGGTGGCCAGGGTAATGGCTACTTCGCGCGCAACGATGATATCAATCTCGCTTACGTAGCAGCCAACCTGGTTGCAGATCTGGACGTGCCTTCGAATTCGCTGCTCGTCAGCAGGGTGAGCGCGGGTCACAACTGCTGGCTTACCGACGATCTGGCTTGCGCGGATATCATGACCACCTGGATTGAAGGCTGGGCCGGCGAAGCTGCCGGTGGCGGACGTCAGATCACGCTGACGGCTCCAAACCCCGTTGATCCTGGCGACAGCCGGAGCTATGTCAACGCGACGGTTGCCGATTTCGCGACCTTCGTTCACGGTCCGGTCCTGACAACCTATTGCGCCGGTTGCCACAACTCGCAGTCGGCCACCGCTCAGCAGCCGTACTTCGCAGAAGCGGATGCGGCAGTTGCATTTGAGGCCGCCAAGCCGAAGATGGATATCAACGATCCTGCCGCATCACGATTCGTGCTCCGCCTGGGTGATGAGTTCCACAATTGCTGGAGCTCTGACTGTGCCGCCGACGCTGCCGTGATGCAGCAGGCAATCGTCGATTTTGCAAACACGATTCCAATTACACAGATCGATCCGCTGCTCGTGAACAGTAAAGCATTGCGCCTTATCGACGGCACGATCGCCTCTGGCGGTAACCGTTACGAGAATGCGCAGATTGGTCTGTGGGAGTTCAAGACCGGCTCCGGCACGACAGCGTTCGACACCAGTGGTGTTGAACCCGCTATCAACCTGCAACTTATTGGTGACGTCGAATGGTTCGGCGGCTGGGGCATTATGATCAATGATGGCCGTGCGCAGGGCGATACGACCTCAAGTAAGAAACTGCATGACCTGATCAGGGCGACGGGCGAATACTCGATCGAAGCCTGGGTTGTGCCGAATAACGTCACGCAGGAAATGTCTCGCATCGTCACTTACTCTGCTGGTGATGCAGCGCGTAACTTCTCGCTCGAGCAAAACCTTTACGACTATGATTTCAGGCATCGCAGCGACACAACCGGACTGAACGGTATCCCTGCACTGTCGACGCCAGCTGCCGCTGAAGTATTGCAGGCCACACTGCAGCACGTCGTTGCTACTTACGGACCGGTTGCAGGACGCAAAATCTATGTCAATGGCAACCTGGTCACACAACCGGATCCGGTCGCTACCGGCTCGTTGGCCGCCTGGCAGGACACGTTCGCATTCGTACTCGGTAATGAGGCGTCCGGTGATGGTCTGTGGCAGGGCACATTGCGCCTCGTTGCCATCCACAATCGTGAGCTGACTCAGGCACAAATCGTGCAGAACTTCGATGTGGGTGTCGGCGAGAAATTCTACATGCTGTTCGGTATCGAAGACATCATCAATATACCGACCGCGTACATCCTGTTCGAGGTCGCTCAGCTCGACAGCTACAGCTACCTGTTCACCCGACCGCACTTTATTACGCTGGATATCAATCAACAACCGCAGAACATTCCTATCCAGGGCCTGCGTATCGGTATCAATGGTGCTGAGGTTGATAAGAGCCAGAGTTACGCAAACATGGATGACATGCTGGACTACCTGGAGTTTGGTGAGCTCGGACAGCCACTGGGTTCCCTTGGTGCTGTGATACCGCTCGAGAGAGGACCGGCAGGCGACGAGTTTTTCCTGACCTTCGATCTCCTGGGTACGGAAACTTATATGCGGACCGATGATCCGCCACTGGTGATCATAGAATCCGACTTGCCGCCTGCGCAGCGAATTGGCGTACGCACCTTCGATGAGATCAACGCGACAATGAGTGCGGTCACCGATGTCAGCGCTCAGGACCCGGCTGTCGATACCGTGTTCCAAAGTCTCAGGCAATCATTGCCGGCAATCGAGGATCCCGCGGCATTCCTGTCTTCTCACCAGGTCGCTGTCGCGCAGCTTGCGATCGAGTATTGCAATGCGCTGATCGAAAACCGCGGTGCGACCTCGACTGCCCTGTACTTCCCGGGCTTTGATTTCAATGCAGCGCCGCTGACTGCCTTTGGCAATCGCAACGCGCTGATCAGACCACTGGTTGACAGAGTCATGGGTATTGGAATCCAGACCCAGCCGGACGCTGTCGACGTTGAGGGCGAAATCGCTTACAACATTTTTGATCCGGTTACCCTGCGGCCGATCAACCTGATCGACAGGCTGATCGCGGGCGGAACCGATACCCGTTCGATCTCAAAAGGCGCCTGTGCCGCCGTTCTCGGCAGCGCGGTAATGCTGATTCAGTAGACAGATTTGAGAAGAGGCATATCTTATGGCTAAAAAACGTAATTCCAGGCACTGGGATGACCCGCTGTGCCACCCCGACCATGCACGGCCGGTAACACGCCGCGATTTTGTCTCCCAGGGATTTCTGTCCGGATCTGCGTTTGTACTCGGCGGCGGCGTCATGAGCTTGTTCTCCAATCCGCGCGAAGCATTTGCAGCGCTGTCCGGTGACCTTGCACCCTTACTATCCAATCCTTGCAACATTGCGACTGAGGGTGCCGGCAAAATTCCATTCATCGCTTTCGACCTGGCGGGTGGTGCAAATATCGCCGGCTCCAACGTACTTGTTGGAAAGGAAGGTGGTCAAATGGATTTCCTGAATACGTCGGGCTACCAGAAACTTGGACTGCCGGGTGACATGGTTCCCGGTCTGAACGACCCGCTAAGTGGTTTGCCATATGCCAACACCGATTTCGGGCTGGCTTTCCATTCAGACAGCGCGTTCAAACGCGGTCTGGAGGCGAGTATGTCAGCCCTCCGCGCATCACAATTGAACGGTGCAGTTATTCCGGCTCGCTCCGACAACGACACTGGCAATAACCCCCATAACCCCTTGTATGGCATCGCTGCCGCGGGCGCAGATGGCTCCATCCTGACGCTGGCCGGCACTGAGAATAGCGATTCGGGCGGCAACTCGATGATCCCGGCGATGATGATGGATCCGGAACTCCGTCCGACCAAGATTGATCGTCCAAGTGACGTTACCGGGCTTGTGGATACGGGTCAGCTGGTCGGCATCCTGGGTCCGGATGACGCGGTTGCGGTAATGGAATCGATATATCGCATCAGTGCCGACAAGATGGCCAACGTGACGGCCGATGCGGTCGTTAAAGACATGGTCAAGTGCGGCTACCTGAAGTCTGCGGATATCGCCGAGCGATTTGGCGACACGCCGCTGGACCCGACGGACGACCCAATGATCGTCGGGCCAGCCGGCATTTTCACCGCCGCTGAATTTGCTGATGGCGGCCGGGATGGCCGGGAATTTCGCAAGACTGCGTCCATAATGAAGCTGGTCATCAACGGCTTTGCCGGTGCGGCCGTCATCGAGATGGGTGGCTACGACTATCACGGCGGTGCGCGCGCCGAAGGCGAAGTCAAAGACTTCCGCGCCGGCCGCTGCATGGGCGCCTGCATCGAATATGCCGGTCGCATTGGTGTACCGCTGATGATGTACGTATTCAGTGACGGATCGGTTTCGAGTAACGGTGCGATCGACAACTCCACCGAAGGTCGCGGCAAGGGTGAGTGGGTCAGTGACAACTCATCGACAGCGGCCGCGTTCTTCATGGTTTTCAACCCGGCGGGTCCAGCCATACTGCGCACGAGCCCCGGCAAAACTGCCGTCCAGCACCAGCAACTTGGATTCATGGACGCTGGCGCATCGGTGCAGCGGGCTGCGACACCGATGGCGAACAACGTCAACCTTCTCGTCAATACCGTGATTCTGAATTACATGGCCTTGCATGGCGATGAAGGCAACTTTGCTACGCTGTTCCCGAACCATAGCCTGGGAACTGTCGCGATGCGCGACAGCCTGACGGCGTTCCAGCCGATCGTGAGTGGCATTATCCCTCTCCCTAATCCTACTTAAGTCTTCAACAGCACCAGTGTCATTGCTTCCTCGGGCTTCGCCCTCCTCGCAATGACACTGGCAAGTTCTGACATGGCCTCCACGGCCAGGCCGTTTCTTATAGAATGCCCCGAACTTGCGTCTCGTCGATTCTCTATGCCAGCTGACAACCGTATTGCCGACTTGTTTGCGTGCCCGCGCTGTGACAAAACACCATTGTCCGAAAAGAATGGTGGTTACCGTTGCAGCGCCTGCAAGGTAGATTACGCGTCGGTCGGTGATATTCCCTGGCTGTTCGCTGAACCGGACGCCACTCTTGGTGAGTGGCGCAACCGGCTGCACTTCTCCTTACAGCAACTTTCGAACGAGTCACAACGCATGCAGGCCGAACTCGCTGCCGATAACATCGGTGCGTTGACTCGCAAACGTCTCGAACGCCAGGTATGCGCCGTCGACGAGCACCGCAACATGCTGCGCAAAATTCTTGAGCCGATCGACATGCAGTCGATGCAAGCCAGCCATGAGTCCTACCTCGCACTCAGAACACGCTTGCCGATTGATCAGGGCATACAGACCTATTACGCGAACATCCATCGTGACTGGTGCTGGGGCGACACCGAGAACGAGGCATCAATCAACGAGATCAAGGCGATCGTCAGCGAAGGCGACGGGGATAACCGTGCTCTTGGCGACACGCTGATACTGGGCGCGGGCGCCGGCCGGCTTGCCTACGACATTCACATGCAGCTCGGCACCGAGCGAACGATCGCAATGGATTTCAATCCGCTGCTGGTTTTGGTCGCCAAAAGCGTCATGCAGGGAGATGAACCGGAACTCTACGAGTTTCCACTTGCGCCGAAGACGCTGGAGGATTTTGCGGTCCTGAGAAAATTATCGGCGCCTGAACCCGTGCGCGAAGATTTTCACCTCGTTTTCGGGGACGCCCTGCGACCG
>Ga0209988_10000579_pt1 | contig 23084 bp, 18 predicted proteins | sample N075metaG_FD_183115 | JGI IMG/M metagenome (GOLD analysis project Ga0209988, IMG submission 183115) | Deep subsurface microbial communities from Kermadec Trench to uncover new lineages of life (NeLLi) - N075 metaG (SPAdes) (version 2) | ecosystem: Environmental > Aquatic > Marine > Ocean trench... | reverse complement strand
GACTGAAGTTGAATCCGTTATTGAATCGTTGCACGCGATCATCGACCGTGCGGCGTTCACCCGCAACGAAAAAGCGCAGATTGTCCATGCCGGGAACCGGTCCGCCAACTGTCGCTGTAATGTCTCTATAGCCGTAAGAATGGGTGCCGAGAAATTCATCACCCTGGCTGGCGAAATCGTCGGTTTCAAACTGGAATGTAAAACCATAGTCCGCTGCGCCGCTCTTCAAAGTCTGACGAATAATACCGGCATTGGCACCACCGAACTGAGCCGTATACCCACCAGCCTCAATCTGAAACTCTTCCAACGCTTCAGGAATAACGGAAATTGGTGCACTACCGCCCAAAGCGCCGTCCTGGCCCCTGCGATCACGTGCATTCGCACCTTCAAGATAGTAGCCAACATCATTCTCACGGCCACCGCGAATGTAAATTTTATCATTAAATGTAACAACACCTGGCTGAAGAGCCACAGCGGCGTTGACGCCCCGTACGGGCAGGTTCTTCAGGTCTTCATAAGTTTGGATGCGAACCGCATTGGTGGCATTTTTATTAACCAATGGGCGCTCGGCTATAATCGTTATCTCACCAACCTCAACCGCTTCAGCAGGCAGTCCGAAATCCAATGAGGTTGTAAGCTCGGTATTGACTCTGACATCTTCGATATTGACATTTCTGTAGCCGATGAAAGTAGCCTTGACTACATAGCCGCCAACAGGAACAGAGAGGATAGTAAAATATCCGTTAATATCGGTGGCAGCTCCCAAACTGGTACCAACCAGATTCACGTTCGCTCCCGGTAAAGCTTCTCCCGTCTCACGATCGAAAACTTTCCCAGAAATTTTTCCCGTTTGCGAAAAAGCCAAAGAGGAGAAAAGAAGCACGGCGAGTGCGATCATAAAAAATTTACGAATCATTTTTATCTCCTTAAAAATCAATAAAAATTTCTGTGAATTTATCAAACATTAATTGTCCACAAGATTAGCAAACGATGGTGCAGACACATCGCCTATGATAACGCTAGTGGCACGCGTGGAAACATCCACCGTTGTGGTTGCAACGACGGTTGTGTCTCCACTAGCCGTCACGGTAACAGTGTAGGAACCCGCCGGAACCCTAGCGTAATCACTCACGCCTCGATACGAAACCGTCCTGGTCACACTGGTATCCGCGCTTGCAAAAGTCACATCGAGGTCACCGCCCGCAGCAGCGCCCGCCAACCCGGCATGGACGACTCGAATACCGCTCGTCAAGGTGCTGGGATTATCAAAAGTGCGACGCTCAATCAGCTTGACGAACTCGCGTGTCGATAAAGTCATCGGCAACAACACCACGGTGGCTCTTTGCTCGGCGGACATTGCTATGATGAACGCATCACCATTGCTCAACGTGGCACTACGGCTGCCAGAATCATAGGTCTGATGTGAATTAGACTCACCAAAATCCAAAGCGCCGACCGCAGGCTGACCCGCTAAAGCAAACGTAAAGCCGACGCTTCCCGCATCCGCAGCAGCATTTAGAAACCGAAATTCTGACTTAAGCAGGTCCGGGGTTACGCCGGTGGATGACACATCGATGCAACTCATGAGCCATACTGACAATAATAAACTAGACAGTATAACGATTGTTGCTTTTAATTTCATGAAAACCTCCATTTTAAATATGAATCTACTTAAATTTGAGAGACAATAAGGAGTGCATAGACTACCTTCCTCCCTCTACAATCTACAATTCCCTATGCCTTTTCAAGATGTTCGAATAACCGGAAATAACATCTGCTAAAACAGGCACATAAAAACGAACTAACACCTCCTTTCTATATTATTTATTTTTTAAATTACTTTTCGTTGTGGAGTAAACGATGAAAGAATTGTAACAATTTGAAACAAATTTTAAAATCCGTATGGTTTTGAGCAAACACCATACCAGATAGTAATATTTTAAATTCCACAAATATTTTTCTTTATATACCTTTAAATAATAATAGTTTAAAAGAATCACATATTTTAGGTCAATTCTCAGTGAAATATAGTTATGCAATATTTTTCACTTACAATAACATACTTTTGCATAGATGGCGTCACCAATTCAGTGGATGCTGAGAATACATCAAAGTGTTGCTTTTTTAATAATTTCAAGACAATAAATGGTCAAATGGCTGGAAAGATTTAGGTCCAGCGGCTTTTAGCGCTTGCAAAATTCGGAAGATGGGAAGAGATTCTAAAAAAGCCGCAACCTGACGCGGGAATTTCAGTGCGGCGCTGCCGTATGGCACTATTCTCGTACCCTGGCATTGATGAGCGGTGAAAATTTATGAATAATCCAGATTAATAATGAAATTTAGAAATGGCCTTCTACAGACCATATTTTTTAATTTTATAACGCATGGTTCTTAAACTTATATCGAGAATTTTTGCCGCTTCGGATTTGTTGCCGCCGGCTTCTTCGATGGCTGTTTGCAGAATAATCTTTTCTGCTGCTGCCATTTTACCTTTATAATCCTTGCCCACACTATTGAGAAAGCCAAGCTGCGACATCGACTTCTTGTGCCCAATCAGGCCAAATGGTAAATGTTCCGGCAAGATGGTCGCCCCTTCGCCGAGGACCACGGCGTTCTCCATCGCATTTTCCAGTTCCCTAACATTTCCCGGCCAATGGTAGTCCAAACTCATTTTTAAAGCTTTGTCGGATAGCTTGGGAGGAAGCAATTTATTTTCAATACTAAACTTCTTGACAAACTGTTCCACCAAAATCGGGATGTCGTCTTTTCGCTCACGCAAAGGGGGTAAATAAATTGGAATAACATTCAGGCGGTAATAGAGGTCTTCACGAAACGTGCCATTCTCTAATGCGAGTTCAAGATTGCGGTTGGTTGCGGTAATGACGCGTGCATCAACATTAATCGTTTCCGTGCCGCCAAGACGGGTAATTTGTTTTTCCTGTAGAACGCGCAGTAATTTGACCTGGACGTTTTCCGAAATATCACCGATTTCATCAAGAAAAATCGTTCCCTCATGGGCCAGCTCAAACCGTCCCAACTTTCGATTGTCCGCACCGGTAAATGCACCTCTTTCATAGCCAAAAAGCTCGCTTTCAAGCAGAGTTTCAGGAAAGGAAGCACAACTTATCTCAATCAACGGCTTATTGGCCCTCGGGCTGTTATAATGAATGGCTCTGGCCACTAACTCCTTCCCGGTTCCGCTTTCTCCACGAACAAGGATTGTAGCCTGGCTTTTGGCAACCTTGACAATAATCTTGAAAATTTTCTGCATGGCCGGACTCTTGCCGATAATGTTCTGGAAACCGTACGTCGACTTCACCTGGCTCTTCAACTCAACATTTTCGCGCAGCAAATTCTGCTCACCGAGCGCTTTTTCAATTATGACAAATAATTCATCTAAGTCCAGCGGCTTGGTTAAATATTCATAAACGCCGCTTTTCATTGCTTCAACAGCATCTTTTACTGAGCTATAAGCCGTCATGACGATGGTTTTCATTTCGGGCGCGATTGTCAGCGAACCTTCATAAAGCTCCATGCCGCTCATATCGGGCATTTTTAAATCGGTGAGCAGTATTTCAAATGTCGCTTTTTTGAGAGTCCTCAAAGCCTTTTTAGGGCTATCGACACCTTCCACTTCATACCCTTCCTGGGTAAGAATTTCCACCAGGCCGGAGAGTGTGTTTCGATCGTCTTCTACGATTAGGATTCTGGACATTTTTTTATTTTAAGCCTGTATTATTCATAAAATTTTACCACAGAGGCACTAAGCCTGTCCTGAGTGTGCCGAAGGGACACAGAGAATAAAAGATTTATAACCAGAGTGTTTTCAAGCAAAGTTTTTGAAATCGAAATTGATTACGCTGACATATGTTCAATATCTCCAATATAATCAAACCTCTGTGCCTTTGTATCTCTGTGGTTCATGAATTATTCAAGTAAGATAATTTTTTGAAAATTAGAATTTTGGATTCCTTGTCACCGGAAGAGCGAGGAGCGAAGAACGAGAAGCGATTTTAATGGCGCTCTTCGCTGCTCGAAAAGTCGGGATTCACGATACTCTCGGCTGTTCCAGTGTTTAAAAAATTCGCCACCTGCCTTGCAATTTGTTCAGCTACTCTTTCCTGCGCTTCAACCGTACTGGCTCCTAAATGCGGTGTGGTGATAACATTTTTTAGGCCAATCAACGGATTCTCGCCCGGGGGTTCTTTTTCAAAAACATCAATGGCCGCACCGCCGAGTCTGCCTGCTTTCAAAGCTTGATAAAGCGCAGCCTCATCAACAACGCCGCCTCTTGCTGTATTAACAAGACGCAAACCCTCTTTGCAATTCTCAAAATGCTGAGCGCCGACTAAATGTTTAGTATGCTGGTTAAGCGGTACATGCACGGTAACATAATCGCTCAGACGAAATATCTCATTTAATTCGTATTGTTCTACGCCCGCCGATTCAAAAACTTCTGCTTCGATTATCGGATCGAACGCCATTGTTTTCATTCCAAACGCCTGTGCTCTTTTGGCCACTTCCAGGCCGATTTTACCGAGTCCGATGATACCCAAAACTTTGCCGTAAAGTTCGACCCCATTAAATAAATTGCGATCCCATCTTTTCTCCAGCATCGATATATGGGCCGATGGAATCTGACGGGATAAAGCCAACATCAGGCTAAAGGCGAATTCGGCCACGGAAATGGTGTTGCCGTCGGCTGCGTTTACAACCGCGATTCCGCGTTCGGTCGCCGCGTTCACATCAATGTTGTCAACCCCGGCGCCGGCTCTGCCGATAACCTTGATATTTTTGCCACTTCGAATCATTTCGGCAGTAACTTTCGTAGCACTCCGCACAATGATTCCGTGATAGCCCCCGATCGTTTTAAACAATTCCTCCGGGCGCAATCCCGGCTTTGTATCAACTTCAAAGCCCTTTTCTTTTAAGGATGTTTGGCAGATGTCGGCCACCTTGTCGGAGATCAGGATTTTAGTTTGTGACATATCTGGGTCTAGTTTTCAGACTTTTTGGATTCCCCGTCATCGGAGGAGCGATAAGCGATTTCAAGGCGTCTTCGCTATTCGCTCCTCGAAAAATCAGGATTCAGTAACGCAATTAAAACTGATAAATTCAACATGATTACCTCCCTTATTGCCTTTCACTTCTGATTTTGCATGAAAATATTTTGAATAGTAAATACACCTTCACCATGTTTAAATTCCCAGCCAAAATCGGCAAGCCCTAGCTCAAGAGCCGAAATCATGAGAACCATATCAAGGGTATCGTAATAGCCCATGTGGGCAATCCGAATGATTTTACCTTTTAGCGCCGCCTGACCTCCCGCGACTGTGATTCCGTATTTCTCTCTCAAATGGCGCTTGAATTTCACACCATCAATTGATTCAGGCAATGTCACCGCGGTTAGAGAATTTGAGGGAGATTGCGCAAATAATTCTAAGCCAACAGCCTTGACGGCTTCACGGGTCGCATGAGCCAAAAGCTCGTACCCCTGCCACAGGGTCTCAAGCCCCTCCTCGCGGATCATTTTTAAAGCTTCTCGCAAACCCATAAAAAGTGTAATTCCAGGGGTCCAGGCAGAGGTCATATTTTCTTGCGCTTTCCTTTCTTTTAGTAAATCAAAATAGAATTTTGGAATATCCGAGGCCTTTATCTTCTGCCAGGCCCGGTCATTCAAAGCAACGGCGGCCAGACCCGGCGGGCACATTAAACCTTTCTGAGAGCCGGTAATCGCGACATCGATGCCCCACTCCTGCATTTTAAAAGGCAGCACTCCGGCAGAAGTAATCGCATCCACGACAAGCAGCGTGTCGGAATGATTCCTGACAACCTCGGCAATCGATTTGATGTCCGCCGCGACGCCCGTGGAAGTTTCACTGTGGGTTAAAAAAACCGCTGCCGTTTCAGGATTTTTCTGCAGGTGGGATTTTATATCAGACGGGTCGACGGCCTGGCCCCAGGGAACTTCCATTATGTGGACATTTGCGCCGTAGGTTTGGCAAAGTTGTCCCCAGCGCTCGCCAAATTTGCCGCCTGAAACAGTCAGAACGCGATCATTTTTTGAGAGTATATTGACAACACAGGCTTCCATCGCTCCGGTTCCGGAGGCGGTTAAGGTGATGACGTCTCCATCAGTTTGAAAAAAGTATTTTAAATTTTCGATGACTTCTTTAAAAATTTTCTTAAATTCAGAGCCACGATGATGAACCAGGGGATTCGACATAGCAACCTGAACGCGTTCAGGAATCTGAGTTGGCCCCGGTGTAAAAAGTCTTTCGCGCATACCTAGTGCTCCATTAAAGTAGTAATTTCCCGCCAGAGCTCTATTTTGCCCGCTCCGTTAATGGCGGAAAACGGGGTAATCTGCTTCAACTTAAGGTCGCTCAATTGATTTGAATATTTCCGCACCCGGTTCAACAAAGCCGATTTCGAAAGTTTGTCTGATTTGGTCGCGATTAAAATAATGGGAATGTTTAAATTTTTCAACCACTCAAGCAACTGCAAATCCAGTTTGGTCGGCCCAATTCGAGAATCGATGATCGAAACCACCCCTTGTAAATTTTTGCTTTGAGTCAAGAAACTTTCTATAAGACGTTGCCATTGAACTTTTTCTGTTTTGGCAGCCCTCGCAAATCCATAGCCGGGTAAATCGACAAAATAGAATTTTTGGTTTATCTTAAAATAATTGAGTTGACGGGTTTTCCCCGGCGTGGAACTTGTTCTGGCGATTTTTTTTCGGTTTAACAAACAATTGATCAGGCTGGATTTCCCAACATTCGATCGGCCGGCAAAGGCGATTTCTTTTAAATTATCTTTGGGAAGATGAACGATATTTTCAACGCTTTTTACAAATTCTACTGAGGTTATTTTCATTCGTCAATTATACATTCACCGGATGACCCCACTATACTGATTCCTAAACAACCTGGCAATACACAGTGTTTGCGTGTTCAGGTGTTAAAGTAATTAACCTGTTTTAGGGTGGTTATTAGCACATGAACACTTGCACACATAAACACGAGAACACTTGCACACACATTGCAACGTTATCTCGGAAACGCTCTACTAGAATCTCGCAATGAGTTCGGATTTAGACAAAAGCCGCCTTCAAAACCTCATCCATTTTCTTAACCGATATAATTTTGATGCCCCTCTTTACTTCATCTTTAATCTCGCTTAATTCCCGTTCATTTTCAGCAGGAATCATAACGGTTTTAATATTAAATCTTTTAGCGGCGAGCAGCTTTTCGTTTAACCCCCCGATACCCAGAACATTTCCTTTCAAGGTGATTTCGCCGGTCATTGCCATACCGCCTCTAATTTTTTTATTCGACAAAGCAGAAATTAAAGCGGTTGCAATGGTAATTCCGGCGGATGGCCCATCCTTGGGAGTGCCGCCTTCCGGAATATGGATATGAATGTCCTTGGCTTTCCAGAACTCGCCGGTAATCCCCAGGTCTTTTGCGTTGGTCCGGGCGTAGGAAAAAGCGGCTTTCGCCGACTCCTGCATCACATCTCCTAACTTTCCGGTCAGGGATAAATTCCCCTTTCCTTTCATGACATTAACTTCGATTTGTAAAATATCTCCGCCGTACCCCGTCCACGCCAACCCCCAGGCTGCGCCAATCACGTTGCCATTTTGACGCTGGTGTTGAGGGAATTTGGGAATACCAAGATATTTTTCGATCTTCATTTTGGTAATGATTACAGTTTTTGTTTTACCGTTCTGAACGAGCTCTTTTGCAACTTTCCGGCAAATAGCAGAAAGTTCACGCTCTAAATTCCGTACCCCGGCTTCGCGGGTATATTCGCGAATGATTTGCAAAATAGCTGCTTCTTGAAACCTAAGGTAGTTTGATTTCAACCCGTGCTGCTTTAACAATTTTGGAATAATAAACCCGGTTGCAATTTCGATTTTATCATGTTCAAGATAGCCCGGTAAATTTATCACTTCCATTCTATCCAGCAACGCCGCGGGAATCTGGTTTTCAAGATTTGCAGTTGTTATAAACAAAACCTTCGACAAATCATAATCAACTTCCATGTAGTGATCGCTAAAAGCATGGTTCTGTTCCGGATCCAAAACTTCCAGAAGCGCCGCGGAGGGATCACCGCGAAAATCCATACTCATCTTGTCTACTTCGTCGAGAAGAAAAACCGGATTTATTGATTTAGCTTTCTTTAAGCTCTGAATGATCTTCCCGGGCATTGAGCCAATGTAGGTCCGGCGATGGCCGCGAATCTCAGCCTCGTCGCGCACCCCTCCTAATGAAACACGAACAAAATTTCTACCCATGGCTCGAGCAACCGACTTACCGAGCGAGGTCTTCCCAACTCCCGGCGGACCGACAAAACAGAGAATCGGACCCTTCAGTTTTTTTGAAAGTTTTAACACAGCCAGATGCTCCAGAATTCTGTCTTTTGGCTTTTCCAGGCCAAAATGGTCCTCTTCAAGTATCTTATTTGCCAATTCGATATTGAGGTTATCTTGGGTTTTTTTCTTCCACGGTACTGCCACCAGCCAATCTATGTAATTCCTGATTACAGTCGCTTCGGGTGAAAAAGGCGGGGTCATTCGCAGTTTTTCCAACTCATCATAGGCCCTCTCTTCGGCCTCGTCCGTCATTCTTGACTTTTTGATTCTTTCGCTTAGAAAAGCAAATTCACCATCGAATTCACCGTCTTCGCCGAGCTCATCCTGGATGGCCCGCATCTGTTCCTGCAGGTATAAACTTCTTTGAGATTTATTAATTCGGCCTCGGACTTTTTCTTCAAGCTCCTTTTCCAATTTAAGTATTACCAGCTCCGACTCAAGGATCCCGATTAGCGCCACGAATTCTTTCTCTACCGAATGGGTCTCCAGTATTTTTTGCTTGGTATCAATATCACGTTGGAGGTGTGCGGCAACTAAATCAGCCAAACGCTGCGGCTGATCGATCCTCTCAATGGTCATCATTATTTCGTCGGGGATATTGCGATTGAGCCGCACATATTCCTTAAATAAAGACGAAACGCGGCGGCCTTTCGCCTTGATTCTTGGGGTTACCTTTTCACTTTCAGAAATCAAATCAATTTGACCCTGTAAATGATCATCCAGGGTCAGGAATCGCTTGATTTTGCCGCGAATAATTCCCTCAACCAAAACTTTCATCAAGCCATTTGGCAGTTTAACGACTTGCAGAACCCGAGCAACGACTCCGGTCCTGTATAAATCCCCCTTTTTCGGTTCTTCAATTGCAACACTCTTTTGCGCAGCAAGAAAAATATGTTTGTCGAGCAGCATGGACTCTTCGACTGCTTTCAATGACGACTCGCGGCCCACTAAAAGCGGATAAATCATATAAGGAAAAATAACGACATCTTTCAGCGGAAGTATGGGCAGCCGGTTGTTGATTTCAATCAGCGACCCTTCTCTCATAACTTTATGCATATCTTATCAATTGGTTGAATTGTTTATGTATTTTCAATTAAGCAATAAATTAAAAAATCTTCCCACAGTAGCCCCCTGGACTGAGGAAGATTCTTTGAGACAAAAAAAATCTATCAATTAATTAAGCGCTCTTTTTGACTTCTTTGTAGGTATAAATCGGTTTAACTTTCTTTAAGATATAATCCTTTGTGATAATACAATTTTTAATATCACTTCGCGATGGAATATCAAACATCAAATCCAACATCACATCCTCTAAAATGGCTCTAAGACCCCGGGCTCCCGTTCCTCTTTTTTGGGCTAATCGCACGATGGCTTTCAATGCTTCGTGTTCAAAATTCAATTCAACTCCGTCCATTTCAAAGAGACGTTTATACTGTTTGGTTAAAGCATTTTTGGGTTTTAATAAAATATCCAGCAACGCTTCCTCCGTAAGCTCGTTCAAAACCGAAAGAACCGGGAGTCGACCGATTAGTTCAGGAATCAAACCGTACTTTAAGAGATCTTCGGGCTGCACATGCTGAAACAAATTGGTTGAGCCAACTTCGCTCTTCTTCATTTGAGAGCCAAATCCGATAATTCGTTTACCGAGCCGCCGGCTGATAATCTCTTCTAAACCAACAAAAGCGCCGCCGCAGATAAACAATATATTCTTAGTTTCGATATTAATTAAGTTCTGTTCCGGATGCTTTCGGCCACCCTTAGGTGGCACGGCTGCGCTTGTTCCCTCCAACAGCTTTAAAAGAGCCTGTTGAACTCCTTCTCCCGAAACATCCCGGGTAATGGACGGGTTGCCATCTTTGCGGGTAATCTTGTCGATTTCGTCGATATAAACGATGCCATGCTCAGCTTTTTCAACATCATAATCTGAAGCTTGAAGCAACCGCACTAAAATATTTTCAACATCTTCGCCAACGTACCCCGCCTCCGTCAAAGTTGTCGCATCGGCGATGGTAAAAGGAACCTGCAAAAACTTAGCAAGCGTTTGTGCCAAAAGTGTTTTGCCGGTCCCGGTAGACCCTACGAGAAGAATGTTGCTCTTTTCAAGCTCGACATCGTCAAAAGTGTCGCAGGATTTAATTCGTTTATAATGATTATAAACTGCAACAGCGAGATTTCGTTTAGCTAAATCCTGGCCAATTACATAATCGTCCAACGCTGATTTGATATCGCAGGGAAGGAACTCCTGATTTTGGAGGGACTTACCGCGCCTGATAAAATCTTCCTTGATAATATCGCCGGCGCTTTTTACGCATTCATTGCATATATAAACGTCCGGCCCGGTGACAATACATTCTACCTGGTTTGAATTTTTGCCACAGAATGAGCAAACGTATAATTTTTCAGTGGTTTCCTTCTCCGCCAACCTAAAGGTCTCCTATTTGGACACCGACTTTTTAGTCGTCGTTTTTTTCTTTGTGAGTCCCTTCCGGTCTATGACTTCATCGATGATGCCATATTTTTTAGATTCTTCTGCTGACATGAAGAAGTTGCGGTCAGTATCTTTTGCAATTTTATCAATTGATTGCCCGGTGTGTTTCGCCAGAATTTGGTTGAGCTTGTCTCTTATAACTAAAATCTCCTTGGTTTGAATTTCCAGATCGGTAGCCTGACCTTGCGCTCCGCCTAAAGGTTGATGAATCATAATCCGCGCGTGCGGCAATGCAAAGCGTTTGCCTTTAGCTCCGCCGGCTAAAAGAATCGCTCCCATACTCGATGCCTGTCCCATACAGTAAGTAACCACATCCGGTTTAACGTGCTGAATGGTGTCATAAATGGCAAGGCCCGAAGTGACATATCCGCCGGGAGAATTGATATAAACCGCAATGTCTTTATCCGGCTCGTCGGCTTCTAGAAACAGCATCTGGGCAATAAACAAACTTGCAACCGTATCATCGACTGCGCCGCCAATAAAAATAATCCGCTCTTTTAATAATCGTGAAAAAATATCATAAGCGCGTTCTCCCCGTCCTGTGGTCTCAATTACGATTGGTACTAGTCCCATATTCAAACTCTTCCCTTTGGTTAATCCTTCAATTATTTAACGGCCAATTTTTGTGCTTTTTCGATATCTTTTCTGGTAATTTTTTTATCTTTTATTTTGGCGTTTACCTCCAGATAATTCAAAACTTTATCCTCGATAACATCCTCTTCAAATTGCCGTTGAGCCCTTTTGTCTTTCAAGGATTTCCTGACCTGCTTTTCCTCAATATCTCGTTCTTCCGCAAGGCGGCTAATAAAAACATCTTTGTCTTCATCTGAAACACTAAGATTCTCCGCCTCCCGAAGTTTATCCTTTACAAGCTCCCACTTGAGATTCCAAACCGCTGTCGGACGATAGTGATTTCTCAGCTCCTCTTCATCGAACGGTTCTTTTGATTCCTTTTTCGCGTTCTCCACAAAGACATCTAAATAGTTATTAATCATAGATTCAGGGAGATCAAAAGAATTCTTCTTGAGAACCTCGTCAATAATACTTCGGCGTAAACGGCTGCGGGCATTAACTTGTGCCTGTTTTGTCAACTTTGACCGGAGGTCTGTTTTAAGCTCATCGAGACTTTCAAACTTGCCGGTATCCTTTGCTAATCCATCATCCAACTCAGGAACCTGTTTTGATTTAATCTCCTTGATTCTGACTTCGAAATAATCTTTTTTATTTTCTTTATTAGGAGAATTTGAATTGTCATTGGAATCGAGTTCAATCCGGCGCTTATCACCGGGCTTTGCTCCGATAAGCTGTTCCGTGAAATCTTTGTTATTTGAGTTATTTGTCACTATTTGAAAATACCGATCTTTAAATTTTTTGCCAATAATCGGAACCCCGGTGGCATCCACCTGCTGCAAGTCAGCCAGGACAAAATGGCCGTCTTCCGCTGCGGTTTCGACCGGCTGCATGACTGCCATTTGTTCCCGCACATCATTCAAAGCGTCCGAGACATCCTGATCGTCTACCTCATAGACTTCTCTTTCCACAGAAAGACCCCTGTAGTTTTTCAATTCAATATCCGGGGCCACCTCACAGACAGCTTTGAAATGCAGCCCTTTTTCGGGATCGTAGTTAATATCCTCTAGCTTGGCCGGAGCTACCAGTCTTAAATTTTCTTGGTCTCTAACTTCGCGAAGAACGCTCTGGACAACCTCTTCAATGGCTTCGCCTTTCATCGCGTCGCCATAGAGTTTTTTGATTAAACTCAGAGGTACTTTCCCTTTGCGAAACCCTTGTAATTTTACGTTCTTCTGATACTTTTTGTAAATACTGTCAAAATGAGGCGCCAGTTCAGCTTCCGGAACATCAACCTCGACAACTTTTTCGAAGTTTCCCTTTTTGGTAACTTTTGATTCCAAATTTCTCCCTTAGATTTTACTTTTCTAGAGAATTTTTTATAGTGCGAGAGGAGGGACTCGAACCCACACGCCTTGCGACACTAGATCCTAAATCTAGCGCGTCTGCCAATTCCGCCACTCTCGCAAAGTCGGCCTGAAATATATAAATTCTAAAAATTAAAGTCAATACTGAAGATAATAAAAGCTTGACATTATTGACCAATGTTATTTTAATGTTTAAGGCGGGTTACGGATAGTCATTCATGCTGGCCTTTCTTTTTCTAACCGCTGGTACTACAACTAGCGTAATAAAAGAGCCCCACCAACCAGATTTAAGGATGGTTACTCAAAATATCCTCCTCATTGCCAGACCAAATTGAACAGTCTAAAGCCTTGAGAGCCCGTCATCGGAGCCAGGCAAACCGAAGTTTTTCTAATAGTCGCCAAAACAGTATAAAAATTAGCGACTACAACTCCTAAAAAAACAATCAATACAATTTCTCCAGTTTTTTGCGAACTAGAGCGCACGGTTTTTTGACAAAATCCCTCCCATATCTCATAGACACAATTCTTTGTTTTTTCAGGTCTTAAGAGCTTGATAAAATAACGATTATTTCTGCCATTATTTTTGAAATTTCATGAGTCTCAGAACCATGAAATTCAAAAGAGATGTCCTGGATTGATTTAGCCCTGGCGAATCTCTTAAAGTATTGGTTTGATTAGCTGGAAATGATGTGAAAACAGCAAATGCAGTGTCAATAATTTAAGGAGGAAACAGTCATGTTCTTTAAAAAAATTCATTGGCCAATGAGCCATTTTGTAAGACTTAAATCTGGGTAGTCATGGCAGCTTTCTTATTTTCAACTGCCTGCACATCGACGAAAACCTTTACGCATCAACCGGTAATCTGCAGAATGTGGTTAGGAAAGGAAATTTCGTGAAGATTACGACGAAAGATGATGATAAGATTGAGTTAAGGATAGTTGAACTTACCTCTGAAGCCATAGGGGGAAACAAAACAGAACAGGGCATTCTAGGAGAAAAAGTGAAAGGTGGGCCGATGGATAACCCTAATAACAGTTCCTTATACTTCGGTAAAAATGCTCAGACGGACCAAGGGTCCAGCCAGGTACGATAAGTTGAAAACCGTCTGGCAGAATGAACTGAAGATAGGTGACATTGTAAGAATTGCCACAAAAGAGGGTAGGTATTATAAACTTAAAATTGTTGAAATCACTTCAGAGTTCCTAACAGGAAATAAACTGCCGCGTCGATCGGGAGTCATTAGCCAGGCTCAAGTCCTCTTCAATCAGATTGCAAAAATAGAAAAACGCAAACCGACCTTGGGAGGAGCATAGCTCTCTTTGCTCTTGGGCCAGTACTTTTCTTGGCATGGACTGCTGAACCTATCGAGATTGATATTAGCTGTATATTTACGGAGGAGGAGTGTCCAAAAGAGTAGCTTTTTGAACTACGGAAAAATCGCTACCCCACTAGAACTTCATGCCTATACTCCACAAATTTTTTTGACGAGACCCATGAAAGTCAATATATTATTTACGGCGGGGAGGCTTGCGCAAGCGGCAGTTCCACGGTGAAAGTAGACCCTTTGCCGAGCGTACTATCAACGAATATTTTTCCCTGGTGACTCTCTACAATTCCAAAGCAAATGCTGAGACCGAGACCGGTGCCTTCACCAACTTCTTTCGTCGTAAAAAACGGATCGAAAATCTTATTTATGTTTTCACTAGAAATCCCGACACCGTTGTCGCTTATTTTGATCTGAACTGAATCCTGAACAAATTTCGAATGAACAGCTAATTTCTTCGGAGTTGTCTTGCTTTCCTTTAATGCATAGTTGGCGTTGTTAATTAAATGCACAAGTACCTGTTGCAACTGGTGATAATCACCGGTGATTTTGGGTAAACTTTCACCTAATTCTTCTTCGATTTCGATCCCATCCACCTTCAGTTGGTAGCTTTCTAATTCCAAAACACTGTTAATAACTTCATTTGTATCGATAGGTTCACGTTCGGAATCATGTTTTTTTGCAAAAGTCAGTAAGTTCTTAACGATCTTCTGACATCTTTTTGTTTCTCTTAAAATGACCTCGATATCGCTTCGAACCTGAGTTGGCAGTTCTTCCTCTAATAAAAGCTGAGAATAGCCATATATTCCCGCCAGCGGGTTGTTAAGCTCATGCGCTGCGCCGGAAATCATTTTCCCCAGGGCAGAGAGCTTTTCCGAACGCATGAGCTGTCTTTGCAGCTGCTCAACTTGCGAAATATCTTTGATAACCAGGAGAAAATCATCTCTTCCTCTTAACGCCGATTGGGAAACGAGACAGGAGACACAGTTACCACCTGCACCAAACATCTCTATTTCATAGATAGAGGCTTTACCTGATTTAAGTTCTGCAATTTTTTGCCGGAAAAATCCGTGTAAATGTTCCGGGATAAATTTGAGAAAGATTTCCCCCGCAATTTCATCCGGCGCGACGCCAAAAAACTTGGCAAACTGATCATTGAAAAACTTGATGGTCCCATTAGATGCAATTGTTATCATTGAATCTAACGAGCTATTTAGAACATTCTCTAAATTATTTTTTAAACCCTCTGTTTGCTCATACAAATTGGCATTTGCAACCGCAATACTTATTTGGTTACCAATAGATACTAAAAGATCAGTGTGGATAGAATTGAAGAAGTCCTTTTGAATACTTCCAAGTAGCAAGACGCCTAACGTCTTATCTTTATATCTCAATGGCACGGCTGTTAAAGAAGATAAATCATTTCGGCTCAACTGAGCGGAAAATTCTGCGGCATTTTCAGTTAGATCAACGATTAGGTTGTGATGGCCGTTTGAAATCACTCTTTGAATAAAATCGGTTTGATTGAAATCAATTCCCTTTAACGATCTCAGTTCTTCAAAAAAACCTTCACTTGCTTTAAGCTGAAATTCATTTTTGGACTCATCATACAAGAAAATAGCACTGGCATCCAATCCCAATCTCAGGGTAAGAGTTGTGAGAACTCCGTTCAGGATCTTATCCAAAAACAAAGATTGGTTCACAACTTCCGAAACCGCATTCAAAACCTGCAATTCCCTGTTCCTGACAATGATCTCTGCTTCTGCCCGTTTTTTCTCCTTATAAATCTTATGCTTAGCAAGCACACGCGTGATAACTTTAGGTAAAAAACCAGGATAGTCCTTGTTTTTAACAACGTAGTCAAATGCTCCGGCTTTCAGAGCCTCTACTGCGATTTTTTCATGGCCGTGACCCGTCACCACCACAACCGGAACATCCATAGCTTCATCTTTTCTGAAACGATTTAATATCGTCAACCCATCTTCGTTTTGAAGATTATAATCCAATAAAATAATATCAAAGTTCTGCTCCTGCACGACTTGTTCACATCTTGCAGCTGTGCTAACGATCTCAACTGAGTAGTTGCTGATTTGTTCGAGGCATTTTTGGGCCAAAAAGGCGTGATCGGGATTGTCCTCTACCATCAACACTTTGATTTGAGTCTTATTCATCGTTGGCAAACCAAGATTAGCAGTACCAAAGAAATGTTTAATCTAATTTGCATCTCTTAAAAGATAATGTGAAATATATTAGAAGCAAGTGCTTTGAAAATTTTTAAAAAAAATTAATATTGACTTTTTTATCAGGAACTGCAAACTGCGGATGTTCAGAAAAAGAACGACTCGGCGGAAAGAGTTTGAATAAAACCGGGACTTTCCCATAATTCCCTTTATGAGAAAATCCCGGTATAGAGGTAAGCGAAATCAATCCCAACCCCCAATATTCATTCCTTAAGACATCAGACATATTTCTACGCAATTTAAATGCCAATTTTTCTCGACAGTACTAACTCTTTATTTATTAATACAATAAACCCATCACTAGAATGACTTCACAAGAAATTTACTGTTTCCTTTGCGAACAGTAGTTTCTACATGAAACACCAGTGTCAACTATCAATATCGAATCTGTAAATCAGAAAATTAATTTCTTTTAAAATTTATTAATTTTTTTGAGCGAAAAATTGCGTTTAACTTGTCTATGTATCCAAAAGAAGGAAGCGTTCCTTTTTTTTAAATTGTGTGTGTGTGAGGTGAAAAAATCCGGCACCCTGTCAGAGTGAGGGCCGGCCGGATTTGGGACTGCCGTCCAATGTTAGGGAGACGCATTGGGCGGCTTTTTTATTGTAGCCGGCTTAGAATGAAATTTCTTCAATGGTACGAACAAGAGAATTGGTCAAAGCTCTGTAAGATTTCTTGGGGGGGATAACAATTGCCAGAACAACCTCCTGGTTGAAAGCATGAAAAAATCTGAAAACAATCTTGCGATGATTAAATCCTTCAACAATCATTTCCTTGATATTTTCTATTTTACCCATTAAATCTGCCATTGTTCTTACTTCCCGTAACATAATAGAAAGCTCCGCCAGTCGATCTTCTTCAATAACCTGCTCATTATAAAACTCCGCTAAAGGCAGGCCCTCATTCGAAAAAAGGCGGACCATCTCATAATTGCCCATTTCGGAAATTTCAATCATCTTTTTTTCAATAACCGATTGTGGTGATCTTAATTTATCCATGAATCCTGAAAATTAGCTAATCAACTAAACATTTACTTTTGAAATGACCTCGGTGATACTTTTCTTCAGCGTTTCAATAACCCCAATTCCATTTACAGCCGCCGCTTCTGTATAAGGGGCGCCAAAGAAGTTAAGTTTTGACTGTAACATTTCAATCGATTCTAAATTAGGTAAATCCCTTTTATTATATTGAATAATCCAGGGAAAGTCTTCAAGGGAGTGTCCTAATTCAATGAGATTTTTTTCTAAATCGAGAAGAGAGTCCAGGTTGTCGCCCATGCGGCTTTTTTGAGAATCTGCAACGAATACAACCCCGTCCACACCTTTCAAAATAATCTTTCTGCTGTAATCATAATAGACCTGGCCGGGTACTGTATACAGGTTAAACCTTGGCTTTAACCCTTTAACCCGACCCAATTCAAGCTGCAGGAAATCAAAATATAAAGTCCGCTCCTCTTTGGTTTTTAAGGTAATTAAATCGCCCCGGACGGTTGGATCAAGTTGTTTGTAAATATGTTCTAAATTAGTTGTTTTTCCCCCCAACCCGGGCCCATAGAAAACAATCTTGAGGTTTATCTCCTGTAAGCCATAATTGATGAACATAAACCGGCTGCTTATATCTTTAAGGAACGGTTTAATTCTTCACCAAGCAAGGTTTTGAACTCCAAATCAAGGAATTCTTTGGACTGCTTATCCTCTTCTTCTGCTGTTTTCAGCAAATCAACCAAATCATTAATGGATTTTTTAGTATAAATTCTAATTATCCCCAAGGCAACACTCACATCAAAAATCACCATGAGAACAAAACTAAACCCTACGTTTGACAAGTAAATATTTTTATCCTTGCCTTCATGAAATAGGAACTTAAAACTGCCCTTTTCGCCTATCATCGAAGCCATTTGGGCAGTAGCTGAAAAGTTGTTCGCCGCAAGAGAGGAAATTGCCGGCAAGTCCAGGTTTTTTACATTTCCTTTGTAAGTTACCGGGTAGCCATTGCTCTCACAAAAAACAATTGTTTCCGCGCGGGTGTTTGCCGATAATTCGTCAAGTATCTTGGCAATGCCGTTGTATATATCCTCGGAGAGTATAAGCTGCGCGCCGTTTCTTTTATTACTACTTTCCATTATTAGACCTCCCGAATCAATTATGCAAAATTGATTTTATAAGAATTTAAACCGCTCTATCATTGGCCAGCTGCTAACCTTTCGGCCAAGAATTCGGGCAATTGGGTTTCTCTGATTTTTCTTTGAGTTTCAGCAACCGCATATCCAACGCGAAAATTTTCATAAACGTTGGTTTTATTATCGTAAATTGAAAAAGATGCCTTTGGATTAAGATCTCTCGGCTGTCCAACGCTCCCAACATTAATAATATACCTGCGGCTCTTTTTAATTTTTAAAGGATTCTTTTTTGAAACTCGATGCTCATTGTTTTCAGTGACGTAAATTGCCATGGGGACATGTGAATGACCAATGAAACAAATCTGGCTGTTAAATTCGGGAAAGTTCAATGCCGCATCACCAATCGTATTAATATAATTCCACTCCTCAGGATTCTGAGGAGTGGCGTGAACAATGGTAAAACCATCCAAGTCTATCTTTAGCGGCAACTCTATCAAAAAATCCACTGACGATTGTGTCAAGTGATCCGCTGTCCACTCGATTGCGCTTCGAGCCCAAGGGTTGAAATAGCTAACGTCCAGTTTTCCGATGGGTGCATAGTCGTGGTTTCCCGCCAGAATGACCTCCGCCCGCTTTCGAATGATATCGACACATTCATTAGGATTGGGACCGTAGCCGACCACGTCCCCTAAACAAAGTATCGTATCAACCCCCTTTTTTTCGATTTCAGCTATAACGCTTTCGAGAGCCTCTAAATTACCGTGAATATCGGAAATAATTGCGTATTTCAATCGGATAATTAAATTTATCATAAAAAATTAATTCGGGCATAAAATGTACCACTAAAATTTTCAGTATGCAAGAATATTTTTTCAGGAAGCGGATTGCGGATTGCCTCATAAAAAACGTAACCGAAGCAATTTGAAAATGATGTCGTTGCCTCATAATTTATGTAACCCAAGAAAAAAAGGAGGGAAACATAGTTATGGGCATCAAATCTCGATATGAATACCTCAAAGAAATTCTATTATTAACTAACATTTCTCACTTGCTTTCAGGTGTCATTCCGACCAACGGGAGGAATCTGAGTCTTGGCATGCTAAGATTTGAAGGCTAAAGTCAATTCTTCAAGACAATCCGGGTTCATCAGATTTCTCGCTTCGCTCGAAATGACATAGTTCTTTGTTATTGTTTTTAATGCTGCTTATGTAGATATTCCCAAGTGAGAAATGTTAATTACTAAAGGTACAAATATGCTACACAAACGCAAAAGAAAAACATTCTCGATGAGGCATAATTCTAATCCAAAAGGAGATTTATCTTATGAACAAATATAATAGCATTTTCGGACAAATACTCAAGCTTTTTCCTGGATTGACGTTCCATCCTCTGCAGTCGTTTATAATAGGCCCGGCGTGAAACACCGAATATTGAACATAGCTTTTGCATTAAATAGCCAATATTGGTTTCTGCTATTTTTTTGACTGTTTTTTTAACACTGACGGCCCAAAAGTTTTTTTAAAGTCCACCTTTAAAAAAACAAAAAAATATTTCGACCAAAAATTCTTACCACAATTAAACGCAGCTGTTTTAGTTTTACAACCACCCTTAATGCTGCCAAACCCCCTTCCTCAAAAAACCCGTTGCGGAAAAGCGCTTTTTTGATTATCTTACCTGTCGTTTCAAAAAAGTAACTTAACTATAATATTGTGGAGATGATTTACGTGAGAAGATTTATTCTTGTATGTGCGCTTTTGCCGGGTTTGCTTGTGGCTCAACAGAATGACATTGACCGGGTTGAGATTTTTTTGTACCGCCTGATAGAAAACTTTAAAAGCGACTTCATTCCAATCAGAAATCCAGCACTGATTAATTTCGGCGGCCATGTGGCAGACTGGGCGAAAAAGGTTGCTTTGACGCCAAAACAAGCCGAAACTGAAATTAAAAAATGGGCGGAAGCACAAAACAATCAGCAAAATTTATACCGCAAAGGCCTGGCTAATTTTTACCTGAAACAGTTTGGAAAAGCCGCCAAGTTTTTTAATCAATCCGTCATAACAAAATCTGAGCACTTGAAAAAGTTTCAGCAAAAAGACGGCACTTTAAGTGAAGAAGGAGAAGCACTCATTCTGGAAGCTGTGCGGGATCTCCGGCTTCTGGGCCACGTGCTGCACCAGGGGCTTGATTATACAAATGCCATTAAAGCTTATCAGCAGGCGCTGCCTTTTATTTCGAAAGAGACGAATCCGGATTTGTGGGCCGCCACAGTACTGGACATCGGCCAATCTTTGTCCGACCTCGGGGTGAGAAACCAGAAAACCACCGATGAGCAATCCTTAGACAGCGCTCAAGAAGCGTTTCAAAAGGCGCTCGAGATTTTCAAACGCGAAACCCATCCCGGCAAATGGGCGGAAGCTCAAAACAGTCTTGCGGAAACCAATTTATATCTCGGGCTGCTGGCAAAAAATGAAAAGGGGGACTCGTATCTTTCCCTGGCCCAGACCGAAATTCAAAATACCTTGCAAACCACTCTGCGTGAGAAACGGCCCTATTTTTGGGCGAGGATTCAAAGCAACCTGGGCGTCGCCTTGTCTGAGCAAGGGTTTCGAAAAACCGGCGAAGAGAGCAACCGCCTGATTCTCGATTCAATTTCGGCGTACCGCCGCGCTTTGGAAGTTCGAACGTATAAAAACGCGCCGGCGGAATGGGCACAAACTCAAAACAACCTGGCTTCAACTTACTATTTTCTCCAAGATTGGCCCAAGGTTGCAGAGTGCAACACCAATATCCTGAAAGTTTTTCCGAACAGCAAAGCTGCATACCAGGAAGCTTCCGAGTTATATCAAAAGGTTTTATTCGATTTTGAAACCGCGTTTCAACTAAACAAGCGATGGCTGGACCGACACCCCGATGATCTTTTTGAAAAAATAAAATTGATTGAAAAATATTTTACCACCGGCCGCTTTGCCGAATGCCAGGACGAGTTAAAACCTTTTAAACAAAGCGAGGATTACAGCGTGCTGGTTTATGCACTGGTCGATATCTTCGATATTTCCAGTCAACTGGCTCTCAATAAATCTGCTGGCGTGCCGGCTGTACTCGATGGTTTGATTGCCCGGCTTAACACGCAACCGGAACATTTTAAAATAGGGCTCAACCTCGATGGCGTAAAAACTTTCGTGAGCCAAAACGAGAGTTTAGCGCCGCACCGAGCCTGGCTGGGCCAGTTTTACGCTGCGGTTGGAGAGGAAAACAGAGAGGCAATTTTGGAGTCGGTGCAGAAAGCCAAAGCAAATTTTCAACCTGCCGTAAATTAAAATTTAACACTGAATAACCCCAAGGGGGAACGCTGCAACCCAATAATTGAGCGCCAGATTTTCACTGATGGACACTGATCAAAATGCGTAAAAATGTAAATAATGACACACCATTAAAAATATGTAAGTTACAAAATAGGAGTAACCACGAATGCCACAAATTAACACGAATTTGAATATTGAAATTTCGTATGATTCGTGGTTAGGGATATTGTTTTGGGGGTTCAATTTACTTTCTATCAAATCCAAATATCTTTAAAAACAAAATCATTTTTGTCCAGGTCTTCAGTGTTAATTCCGTGTAGTTCCGGGGTGAGTTTAAAGACTGAGGGCATGATAGTCTATAGGCGAGAGATAAAAAAACCCTGAACCGGAAAACCGACTCAGGGTAGTCTCCCATATCCGGAAAGGATATTTGGTGGGACTCATCATTACGAAAATTTCAAATAAAATGCAAGTTTTAAATGATGAACATCACTTCAACTTTGAAATGTTTTTTAGGAACAGTAAGGGAAATTACCTCCCTCGAACATAACTAAAAATGTCGAGCAATCTAACCGGGCAGAATCCTTCTCAGCATTTACTCTAAGATAACTGAAATAATCGAACAAATCCGGCAAGTTAAATAACTCTTCCAAGTTTTATTGAGGTTGGGAAAAATGTTTTGTAATTTAATTTCTTGAAAGCAGTCACCATAATAGGGAGTTCATAATGGCAATTCAAAATATATCGCCCCAGGAAGCAAAAGATCTACTGGAAAGCGATCTGGGTTATGTTTATGTGGATGTGCGCTCTGAATTCGAATTTGAGCAAGGGCACCCGGCGCCCGCAATTAATATTCCAATCAAGCAGCTGAACCAGTCGTCGAAGATGCTCGAAGATAATCCTGATTTTCTGGCAGTTCTTGCCGCCAACTTTCCTGTGGATACGAAGCTGATCATCGGCTGTGCCGCCGGACCCAGATCAGCGGAGGCCTGCCGGATTTTGGCGCAGCAAGGCTATCAGGATTTAGCCAACGTTGAAGGGGGCTTTGGCGGCATGCGAGATATGGCCGGCACAGTCATCAAAGAGGGCTGGATGCAATTGGGATTTCCGGTGGAAAGCGGAGATGGCGGCGCACAAGGTTATTCAGCCTTGAAGAAGGGCAAAGAATAGTAGAGGCTATCCAAAAAGCCGAAAAACGTCTTTGCGAGGAGCCCTTCGACGGGCTCAGGATAAACTCCGCGACGAAGCAATCCGCTGATTTTAGGCACAGTACTAGCAGATTGCTTCGCTTCAGTTC
>Ga0209988_10000576_pt1 | contig 23177 bp, 26 predicted proteins | sample N075metaG_FD_183115 | JGI IMG/M metagenome (GOLD analysis project Ga0209988, IMG submission 183115) | Deep subsurface microbial communities from Kermadec Trench to uncover new lineages of life (NeLLi) - N075 metaG (SPAdes) (version 2) | ecosystem: Environmental > Aquatic > Marine > Ocean trench... | reverse complement strand
TTAAAATCAGATTCTTGTGCCATGGATAGGATCTCATGATTTCTTGGAATCCTTTCAAGCGAGTATTTGGCACAGATTTTTATGATTTCTTGTTTTACCTGCTTTTTGCTAGGCTCATTAATTGTCAACAGATTCTGAGTGATTTCACTACATGCTTTAGAAAAAATGGAATCTAGTTTACTCATGAATCCTCATACTGATTTGGACATAAATTCGTTAAATAACTTGACTTACCTGGAACCTATCTTCGTCTCGGTGCTATTCTCTTTGGTTTAGTTCTTCTTTTAGCAACAGTTCTTCTTTTAGCTGTTTTTCTCTTTACAGTCTTTCTAGCTGTTCTTCTTTTAGTTGTTTTTCTCTTTACAGTCTTTCTAGCTGTTCTTCTTTTAGATGTTTTTTTCTTGGTTGATTTTTTTACAACATCTCTTTTGATAGTTTTTAATTTTTTTAATTCTACCTGAATTTCTTTGATCACGGCAAGTACGTTTTCTCTGAATGAATCACTGTTTATTTCTGCTGACAAATCTTGTCATTTCATTTTTTTTCGGATAATTTAAGACTATATGGTTTTTAGTTAGAGTAAATTATCTAAATTATTACTACTAAAATCCCTTCAACATTCAATCATTAACTTTGAGCGTTATGGAAGAAATTATTTTTTTAATGTTCTATTATAATAAATTAAAAAAGTGTAATGATTCTATACTTTATAGAAAAAATGTATGTCAGCAAAACTTTTTTTAATGTCATCTTTACGTGATTCAACCAGTTTTGTCATTTCCAGCAAATCTTCCTCTCCAGGAAGTTTACCATATTTTGCAATATAATATCCAATAGTTATTCCCATTACTACGCCTGCTTTGTGACCATACTTGAAATCATCCTCAGAATTGAACTTCCAATGTTCTTTATCACATTCATGCGTTTGAATTCCATGGGGGATGAGGCATTCATCAATCAACGATTTTATTTTATCTTCAAAATCTTTTTCTAATCCCATACTTTACACTCCATCTTGTAAAATAAAAAGCCTAAGGAATTATTATACATTTAACATCAACCTTACCAAATATACTCCTGTACCAATTGCTGTTGTTATAATCATGTAGGGCATTCCTTTAATGATGAAATCTCTAAACGCCATGCGATAACCGTGTTTTTCCATAACTGCAATAGCGACAAGATTTGCGCTAGCACCAATTAAAGTTCCATTTCCTCCAAAATCTGCGCCTATTGCTAAAGCATACCACAAAGGATTGAAGTCTAGAGTATCTAATCTATTTGCTATGTTTGGGTCTAGCGAAATATTTTCAATAATTGGAATCATTGTTGCGGTATACGGGATATTGTCAACAAATGCTGAAGCAAAGGCTGATGACCATATAATCATGACTGCTGTAGCTTCAAAATTACCCCCAGTTGCAGTAACTATTTGATGAGCAAAGAGTTCCAGTGCTCCTGTTAATTCAACGCCTGATACAATAATGAACAATCCTGCAAAAAACATCAAGGTCGGCCATTCTACATGAGTAAAAGATTTTGCTGGATTAATTCTTGTAATTACCAAAAGAATTGCGGCTCCAGCCAATGCAATAATTGAAACCTCAATATCTAAAGCTCCATGGAACATAAATGCAACAACTACTCCGATAAGAACTATTGAGCTTTTTTTGAGTAGTGCCGGATCTTTGATTTCCTTTCTTTCATCAATTTGCATAAGTTTCGCAACATTCTCAGGATTTTGTTTAAGATCTTTTCTAAACAAGATTTTAAGAAGTACAAGTGATGCTAAAAATGTGATAATAACTTCTGGTGTCATGTGATATGCAAAACTCATAAAATCAATATTAGCTGCAGATGCAATCATTATGTTGGGAGGATCACCAATGAGTGTAGCGGCACCGCCAATGTTTGATGCAAAAATTTCAGCAAGAATTATAGCTACTGGATTTATGTTCAGAACTCTAGCAACAGAAATGGTTACAGGAACCATTAGAAGAATCATGGTAACATTGTCCAAAAATGCAGAACCCACTGCTGTAATAACTGACAACAATAGCATTAGCTTCCATACATTCCCCTTGGCCAGTTTTGCTGCCTTAATTCCTATGTACTGAAAAATTCCTGTCTCTCCAAGAATTCCAACAATTATCATCATCCCTAAAAGTAGTCCAATTGTGTTGAAATCAATAGACCCTATTACAAAGTCAACAGTATCATGTGCAGGAATTAGGCCAGTGTAAATTAGAATAATGATAATGATGAGTGCACCAATCATCGCAAGGGCTGTTCTGTGTATCACCTCAGTGACCAAAATCACATAAATCCCCATCAAAACTGACATGGTCATTGCCATTGCAATTGTAAACTCTAACCCAATCATTTTGGGTAATGTGAATAACATGATGACTATACCAACAAGTGAAAGTCCAATTATTGGCATAATTTTCTGCAATCTATTACCTGCCCATTTTGATATTGATTGAGGCTATTTATGCAATTTTTTTAGAGTTTACAAAAACACCTTTCTTTTTACTAATATTACCAATTTCATATGTGATTATTCTATGTTTTTTGAAAATTGACTTTATCTTACCTACTTCATCTACTGAAGCAATGACACAAAATCCCACTCCCATATTGAAGGTCTTGTACATTTCCTCGGATTTTACTCCCTGCTCCTCAATTAACTTCATAATTGGAGGTACTTTAGGCAAGGAATCAATATTATATCCTATTTTTTTGAGTCTGAGCAGTTTTGTAAACGATCCACCAGTAATGTGGGCCAACCCAGTTACTTTGCATTTCTGAATCACCTCAAGTACTGGCTTTACGTAAATTTCAGTAGGTGTCATTAGGGCATTCCCTAAAACTCCTACTCCTTTGATTTTGTCTTTGAGTGTATAATTTGTCAAAAGTGCTTTTCTTGCCAGCGAGTATCCGTTAGAATGAATGCCACTACTTTTTGCTCCAATAATTACATCTCCTATCTTTATTTTATTTCCAAGTACCATGTCTTTTTTTGAAACTATTCCAACTACCGTTCCTGCCAAATCAAATGAAAATCTTTTTCCAGTAATCACATCGGGCATTATTGCAGTCTCTCCACCAACTATTGGCACTGCCGATTTTTTTGCTCCAGTTACAAGACCTTTCACTATTTTTTTAAAAATTTGCTGATCATTTTTGTTTGCAGCAATATAGTCTACAAATGAGATTGGTGTGGCACCAATACAGATTACGTCATTAACATTCATCGCAATACAATCAATTCCTATTGTGTCGTATTTTTTCATCAAATTTGCGATTACTACTTTGGTTCCGACACCATCAGTATGGATGGCTAAAAGTTTTCCACCAGGAATTTCTACAATTCCTGCATAATGGCCAAAACCATGTTCTATCTTTACCATCTTTTGAAGTTTATGTGTTGATTCAATTAGTTTGCCTATTGCAGCTTGACTTTTTTTAATATTAGAAATGTCCACCCCTGCTTTTTTGTATGTTAGTCCCACAGTTTGAAGCGGATTTATTGTGAATAAAAGAATTTGCCTGATGTTGGTTTACATGTACATTCCAGAAAGCTCTTCTCTATGTTCTACGTATTTCTGGGACAATTCTCTAAAGTCCTCGTTTATTCTGTCTTTGTCTTTTAGAAGATCTTCCACATCGATATCCATTTTGTAAAATCGATTTATAGCCTTAATTAGGGTCGATGCTGCAGCGGGATCAGGGTTTATTTTGTTTGCTTTTGCAAGTAGGGTTAAACCTTGAATCTCTCGTACTAGACATTCATTTAAAATTCCTCCTGGAATTCCAGTGATAAATCCTTGAGGAATTAGGCTAATGTCAGCATCTGCCATTGCTCTAACAAGGTCTTCTTCTGCTGCACAATATGCTTTATTGTCATGTTCACTGCTTGCAACTCCATCTAAAATCACAATCTCTTTAGATCCTTTTTCATCTGCCCAGTCTAAAATTGACGAAACAATCGAGTATAGGCCTTCCATTCTTAATGTAATTTCACAAATTATTGCACAAACTGTTCCTTCTTTGTTTGCATAAAATCTAAATGGATGACGTAATCTTCCTCTTATAAAAACAGTTGATGGTGGGAGATACTTTGATCTCATCACTCCAATCTCTTCCATTTCTAATTTCTCTATAATGTGATTAATAGCAAGTGGTCCTACAAGACCTGCTCCAACAAAACCTGCAAATATGATTGGGTTTTTTAGATTTGTTTTTTTTAGCTCAAATACTTCTGCCTCTGGAAATTCTTTTTGCACTCTTTACGTCGATATGTACTGTCTAATTACTTTTTATTAATAAACAAATTCAGCATTACTCTTCCTTTGTCTGTAATTGAATAGATGACATTTGATCCCCTCGGTTCTTTTTGAACAAAATTGTAATCTACACATAGGTGCAAATAGTTTAGAAATGATCTTTTCATTCTAATCTTTGACTTTGAGTACAATTCTGAAAATGTCATAGGATTTCCTCTGAGTTGATACAATAATTTTAGAAGTGATAGTGTACTGTAATCCCGCGTTCTAGCTTTTACTGCATCTAATACTCGTTCCTCTCTTTTGATAATAAAATCCTCAAATTGATCTGCTACCTCAATTGGTACATATGTCAATCTTGAACGCATTATACCGTATGGTACGGTACATTACTTTATTAATGTTAAACTAGTATGTTATTTGTCTATGTGAATGATTTTTTTACACCAATTTGACGCCTAGGGATCTCCTTCAATTTACTTACAAACTGCCGAAGTCATCTCATTATCTATATCAGAAATAACAAGACCATGTCTGAATTTTTATGACATATTCAGGGATGAATTAAAAAGTAGAGCATTCTTTGATTCTGAATCAACTCAAAAACAAGTTCTCGAACCAACTCAATTAGAAAATATCTGTGATCCATCATATCCTGATGTGTGTATGTCACCCTATCCTCTAGACTTGAATTGTGGGGAAATTCAATACTTTTATCATAAATTTTTCTGTTAGATATATGACATTTTGTTCTAAATGTGGAAATGAAGAACCTTCTGAGAAAACATTTTGTTCACAATGTGGAACAGGATTAGTGGAAAATAGATTAGGCCCAACAAGCATACAAAAACGATGAAGTAATTGGTGGTATCTCCTAGCGATACTTTTTACTCCTATAGGGGGAATTATTGCATATTTTGTAATCAAAAATGATGATCCATCTAAAGCAAAAAATTGCTTATGGATAGGAATGATTTTGTTTGCCATAGGATTTATAGTTGGGGCGGTTTCTGGGTGATAAAATTTGAAATTATCTTTTGTGAAGGATGAGATTTGAAAAAGAAATATCCAAAGTGTTTAAATTAATTCAGATCATCTTCGATGTCTAGGAGTATACAAACTGATTGGGATTTTAGATAGGCTTCAAAACGGCATTCCTCAGAACAATGAGTAATATCAGAACCTTCAAGCTGTTGTCCGCAATTTTGACATTTTTCATCCATTACTATCGCCCATTTTAAAATAAGATTAGTTTGTAATAAATTTTAAATTTGTAATTTTATTCTGTTACAATTTTTGAAATTCAGATCTCCCTAATTCTAAAAATATTTTTTGGGAAGGATAAGAAATGAAAAAAAAGGGACATGTAGGGAATACAATTGTCTTCAATTTCTGTAAATAGCCCCTCTAGAACCTAGTCTCCAGCCTCCTATTCTTAACTAACAAAAAACAAAAGATTTGTTCCTCTAATATTTTCATATTATTAGGTTAAATTGAAATGGAAGAATTACTTGGTTTTGCAGTAACTGTAATTATAATCTCTGTGTCAGGAGTTATGTCCCCCGGACCTCTTTTTGTTGCCAACATTTTCTACGGAGTAAAGGGAGGAGCATCTGCAGGTCTGAAGATGTCCTTTGGTCATACCGTAGTTGAACTTCCGTTAATCATTTTTCTTGGATTTAGTGTATTGTCACTTGAAACATTTCCACAATTTAGGATAATTATCGCTGTTCTGGGATCTATAGGATTATTTGTGTTTGCTGGAATCCAAATAAAATCTGTTTTCAAATCCAAATCACAATTAGTAAATCAAACAAAGTATGGTCCTTTTCTTGGGGGAATTTTGTTTAGTGCCTTAAATCCATTTTTTATAATCTGGTGGCTCACCATAGGCTTCAAATTAATTTCTGATTCGTTAGTTTTATGGTCATTTTGGGGAATCGCAATATTGTTTGTATGTCATATCTGGATGGATTATACATGGTTAACATCAACAGCATATCTATCAAAGCGCAGCTCTAGTTTTTTGTCAAATAAAAATTATAGATTTTTTATTATCGGCATAAGTATATTATTGATTTATTTTGGAATAACTTTCATTGCTGAGGCCTTCCTTAAACCTCTTTGAAGTTATTATAACATAATTAGAATGATTATTTATGATGACATGCATTGTTAGATATGGATCCAGAATCATCTAAGAAAATTGATGAAATAATGTTTGAGACTAATGACAAAATTAATGCAATTGTGGAGGAGATAAGATTGATTAGATTCTCGAAGATGAATGAGAAAGAAAAACAATTAAAATATGATGTATTACGTAACGAGTTTGAAAAAGTCATGCATTTAGAAGAAAAGCGGGTTGAAGAAGTAATGAAAAACGTGTCTAATCTTTTATAGATAGGCATGTAGCAAATGATTTCCCATACTCTAAAAACTAATTTTCATTCTTCTAAAGGTCAAAAAAACTATACTGCATTATTATTCCTAAAATAATCAATCCTATTCCAAAATACCTCCTATCCAATCGTATTGTAATTCTATTTTCTTTTGCAGATACAGTTACCAGATTGAAAGTTTCTTTAATTGGCATGAACAAGAATATGATAAAACCAATAATTTCTAATGTTAGACCAACATCCCCCAGTACTGACATGTTTTCAATTGTTTTTGTCTAAATTAATTTGTTACAAACGATGACTACCCACAATTATCTTGACTCTACTACCTAACAACCATAACGGGACAGTGAACATGGTGTATTACCTTAAGAGTGACACTGCCAAGAAGTAATTCTTTAAAAGCACTCATACCACGACTTCCTGTGATTATCAAATCGTAATTACCGGCATTTGCAATTTCAATTATAATTTGAGCAGGATCACCTTGTTTTAGCATTACCTCAATTGGTATGTTTTTCTCAAGGGCTTCCTTTCTATATTCGTCTAGAATGATTTTTGCTTTTGCTTGGAGTTGCTCTATTAACTCAAAAGTTGTGGCACTATCTCCCCCAAGTTCACAATGGACTACATGAAGTAGATCCAATCTAGAATTACATTTGAGTGCCAAAAAGAGAGACTTTGTAAAAGCTTTCTTTGCAGATTCAGAACCGTCAATTGCCACAAGTATTTTTGAAAATACCATACTTTATTTCACGAGCGGTATGTTTTATTGTCACTGCTAAACTCGTTCACACCTCAAATTAACATCGTCTAGAGTTAGAGTACAGTATATTCATCAAATCCGAATATAAAACGGCTGATTTTACAATGTCAAGTTCAAGTTTACTGCTATTGTTAGAATTGTAAATTTCTGGAAAATCACCTCCTTTAAACGACCTTGATCTAAAGCCTCAATATGGAGATTTCCATTAATGTGGCTCTAACTTTGGTGGGACTGGCGATGCTATGTTTTGGTGGAAACTGGCTGGTAAGTGGTGGCGTCATAATTGCCAAAAAATTACGAATAAGTAATTTGATAATTGGAATGACGATAGTTGCTTATGGTACTTCTACTCCAGAATTAGCTGCAAGTGTTGTAGCAGCTGGTGAACACAGTGAGATAATTTTAGGAAATGTTATTGGAAGTAACATAGCAAACATTGGAATGGTTATTGGCATTGCAGCTATAATGGTTCCACTTGTAATAAGAAGGTCAACACTACGCAAAGAAATTCCAATAATGTTGGGTGTTTCTTTTTTGTTAATTGCATTATCATTAGATGGGGAGGTCTCACAATATGATGGAATAATTTTGATTGGCTCTCTAATTGCTTTCACAATTTTTACCTTCAAAGGTATAAAAAAACAAAGAGATGAAAACAATAAAGACACAAAGGATACAAAAAACAAGGTTTATCTCAAGGCCGCAGGACTAATTACACTCGGCGTAATACTTCTTGGCTTTGGCGCTTACCTTGCCGTTGAAAATGCGGTAGTTTTAGCAAAGGAATTTGGTTTGTCTGAAAAACTGATTGGACTTACAGTTATTGCAATTGGAACTTCACTTCCAGAACTAATTACTTCTGTTATTGCAATTCGTAAGGGACATACTGATATTGGTATTGGAAATATCATTGGAAGTAACATTTACAACGTTTTAATGATAATGGGTGTGGGTGCAGTACTTGGAGGTGTAATCGTTGCCTCTGATGTCTTTATTGATTACGCAATAATGATTGCATTTAGCGTTTCATTATTTGTAGCGCTGAAAATGGGTGTAATAAGCAAAGTAATGGGAATGGTTTTGGCAATCGCATATGTATCTTATCTTGTATTCATCTTCGTCATTTGAGTAATTTTGTGCCTAAAATCTTGCTATTTTTGCTGAATATGTTATTTTAGATTGAATTAACCTTAATTTTTTCAACTTTAATTGACGGAGTAATAGAGGGAAGTGAGGCCCATTGAAGGACATTTTTTTCATTATTTCCAACAGCTGAAATGTTTTGCAATAATCTTGGCAAATTATGGATAATTCTTACTGGTTTCCCAGGACTCGTGATTTTACCATTTTCAATTATTCTGATTCCACTTCTGGCAGTACATGAAAAATCACCTTTAATTGGATTAACGGCATAAGTGTACCATAATCTGCCGACGAGCAATCCATGTTTGGTATCCTTTATCATGTCTTCCTGAGAAATACCTCCTGATTTTATCTGCATGTTATGAGGCAAAGAAACTGGAATTGATTCTGCACTTCGTCCCATTGGTGATCCAGGTCTTGATGCATTTCCTGTAGATTCTAAATCTTCTTTGAAACTATCAAAAAGGTTGCTGTATGTATTTGTAAACACCCCATTATCCACTAATGTATTGATATCAGTTTTTATTCCTTCATCATCAAATGGTTTTGTTCCAATGCCTTGAGAAATATGGGGATTATCTATCAAACTAAAATCCTCTACTGCAATTTTTTCTTTAAAATTGTTGGAAAAACAACCCTTTTTTTCTGAATGTGTTTTGAAATTAAAATTTGAAGAAACAACAAATGCCAAAAGTTCTCCAACAGAATATGGTTCAAAAATAATTGAATATTCACCGGTTTCACATTTTTTTGGATTGACTGATTCTATACACATGGTTTTTGCATCCTTCCCTATTTGCTCAGGAGAAAACTTGTCTAATGTTCTACAGCACCCCTGACCTATCCCTGAAACTTCTGATTCTCCAATTTGTGAATCTACATTAATAATTCCTGAGATGTAAGTCCCCCTGTCTGTAGCAGAGAGGCCATTGGAGTTTTCAATTTCAAAAGTCTCAGAAACTATGTTAAGTGATCCTGATATCATACCAATTTTATCATTTAATGCGTGATTTATCATATTTTGTGCGATATCAGTAGCTTCGTATCCGGAAATCTCCTCTAATTTTTTATCATATATTCCTTCTAGTTTAATTTTTGATTTTATTTTATGTGGTAGAGATTTCCAAAATTTTCTTGGCATTAGATGAGATATTGTTTGAAAAGAATCTTCTATTGATTTTTGAATTTCTTTATCGTTACTTGTTTGACTTGAAGATATTTTTTTATCATGAATAATTCTGATTCCATAATTTTCATCCAAATTTTGTTTTAACTCAAAAATTTCAGAATCTGTGATTCGAACTGTCGTGATCTTTCGTTTAACATGTACAATTTCACATTCATCAATTCTTAATTTCCTTGCATGGTCTAGAGCCTTGTCTAAGGCATACACTTATTCTTTCCTTGGATTTTTGTATCTGTATTTGTCCAACTTGATCAACTCTACATATGATCCAAATTTTGAAGTATCCTTAACTTTGTCTAGCTCTTCTTCTGAATCATTTGAATCTTCAAATCTTTTTAAAATTTTATAATTGGTAGTTCTTTCTGCTGGAATTCTTCCAATCTCTCTTACAATTCGTTTGATTTCTCTAGGCCTTAACAATTGCCCATGTTCAGAACCTGCTGACGTTGAAATACTCTCATTAATTAAAGTCCCTCCAAAATCATTGGCTCCCCACATTAGCAAAAGTTGTGACATTTTCTGACCTTCTTTTACCCACGACATTTGAATATTGTCAATGTAGTTGTTTAGCATAATTCTTGCAATAGCATGAGTCAACAGAACATCTTTTCCACTTGCTCCCTGTCTAATTCCTTCATGAAGTTGATGTTTGTACATGGGAGCTTCGTTGTGAATAAAATCAAGAGGTACAAACTCTGTAAACCCCCCTGTCTCTTTTTGAATTTCTCTGATCTTTGCAATATGGTCTACCCTGTGTTTTGGAGTTTCAATGTGACCAAACATCATAGTAGAGGTGGTATTAATTCCCATTCTATGTGCCGTTTTGATTACCTCAATCCAATCCTTCACACTAATCCTTCCTGGAGAAATTTTATCTCTCATTTTCTGATCCAAAATCTCAGCTGCAGTTCCCGGCAAGGTGTCTACACCAGAATCCTTTAGCCTCTTCAAGTACTCACCAATTGAGATGTTTGATCTTGTTGCTCCGTAAAGAACCTCTTCAGGTGAAAATCCATGAATGTGAATATCTGGAATCTCTTTTTTTATTGCACGGCAAATGTTCTCATACAAGTCTCCTTTCATATCTGGAGGAAGACCAGCTTGAATGCACACTTCAGTTGCTCCTAATTGATATGCCTCTTTTGCTCTCCGTACTATTTCTTCAGTAGGAAGAAAGTACCCTTCTTCTTCTCTAAAATCTCTACTAAATGCACAAAACCCACATTGCTTTATGCAGACATTTGTAAAATTGATATTTCTGTTAACCACATATGTTACAATATTTCCTACTCTCCGTCTCCTCAGCTCATCAGCAACCAGTCCAACTAAATGAAAATCAATCCCCTCAGAATTGAAAAGAACAAGTCCATCCTCTGCTGATATCTCTTTTTCTGATAATGCCTTGTTTAGAACGCCTGACACTATAGGATCTGCACTCTTGAACAAGGAATCTATGTTCACACTCATCTCCAATATTCCTCCTTTACCAACCCTTCCTCATTTTCAATAACTGACATCTTATCTCTTAACTCTTTACTAATAAACGAGAAAAATTCTGGATATATTGGAAATCTGCATTTTAAATCAAACCCTGCATTTTTAGAATTTTCTTCAATCTTTTTTATCTCTGGCCAAGAAAACTCAGGATTTACATAATCAGGTGTAAGTGGAGATACTCCTCCCCAATCACTGATTCCAACGGAAAGAAAACTTTGATAAGATTTTGGTGAAAGGTTTGGAGGAATTTGGATGTTCATCTCTGGCATGATGATTCTTGATATTGAAACAATAATCTTGAAATAGTTTTCCTCAGCAGATGGAAAATCACTCATCTTCGTATCAGGCTTTGGTTGAAAGTTTTGTAAAATTATCTCTTGTATATTTCCATATTTCTCGTGTAGTTTTTTTATTGCCAAAATAGATGAAATAATTTCCTCTGGGGTTTCTCCAATTCCAACTAGCAAACCTGTCGTCATGGGAATTTTTAATTTTCCAGAATTTTCTAAAACTTCTAATCTAGCTTTGGGTCTTTTACTAGCAGCCAAATAATGTGGCATTCCTTTCTGTGACAGTCTTTCACTGACGTTTTCTAACATTAAACCCATTGAAACATTGGTTTTTTGCAATTCTTTCATTTCATCAAAAGTAAGATTCCCTGCATTTGTGTGAGGAAAGAGTCCTGCTTCTAGAGCCCATTCTGAAGCATGAACTAGGTATTCTGCAGTTGATTTGAAACCGTTTTTTTTGAGCCAATCTTTTGCTTCTTGATATTTTTGTTCCGGTCGTTCACCAGTTACAAATAATGCTTCAACACATCTGTATTTTTTGGCAAGACTCAGAATTTGCTTTACCTCTTGTTTTGACATCAACGATAGTTTTTCTTCTCTCGGTTCAGCTTTGTATGTGCAATAAGTACAGGTGTCTTTGCACAGGTTAATTAGATTGAAAAAGGCTTTTTTTGAAAATGTCACAGTTTTACCTTTGAATTTTTCTCTCAAGTTTTGTGCTGTTGAAAATAATTCCGATGGGTTAAATTTTGCATCTTGATAAATTTGTAGAGCATTTTCATATGAAACTATTTTATTTTCTAAAACATTGTTTAAACTCTCAGATTTTAACACAAGCTTGTTCAATAGAAAAATGCATTTTTAGAAGTATTTAATCTTGTATTGCTTTATTCTCCATTTGGTCTCTCACCTAAAATAATAGTGAAATTAGTTGTCCTACCATCTCTGATAATTTCTAAAACCATTTCATCCCCCACAGACTTTGCCCTTTGCAGATGAATCAGAATATCCGATATTTTTCTGACTTCCAATCCGTCAACAGATAGTATGATGTCTCCTCCAACAATATATTGGATTCCGTCCATCTCTACTGTATTTTCAGAACCCTGAAGTCCTGCTCTTGATGCAGGGCTATCTGGAATAACAGTGACCACTAAAAAACCCAAGGCATCATTAAGTTTCAAAACTTTTGCCAAGTCAGGACCAATGTCTCTTCCTGAAATTCCAATCCAAGGATGTTTGTATTCTCCATTTTTTATTAAACTAGGAACAATTTTAGCTAATGTTTGTGATGGTATTGCAAATCCTACCCCTGCGAATTCTCCTGTTGCAGATTGTATTGCGGTGTTTATCCCAACTATTTCGCCTCTCATGTTTAATAGAGGACCTCCGGAATTTCCAGGGTTTATTGCAGCATCTGTTTGAATAACATCCGGAATAGAATATCCCGCACCTGAAGGAAGCAATCTACCTAATTGACTTACAATTCCCGATGTCATGGAACCCGAAAGCCCAAACGGATTACCAATAGCTGCAACAGGCTCGCCGACTCGCAGATTTGAAGAATCTCCCAAGGATAAAGGATGCAACAATGACAAGCCTGCATTAACTTTGATTACTGCAATATCAGTAAAAGTATCAACACCAATTATCTCTGCATTATACGATCTGCCATCCAAAAATGTAATTACCACCTTTTTTGCATCCTTTACAACATGTGCATTTGTTATGATGTGGCCTTTTTTATCAAAAACAAAACCAGAGCCCAAACCGGTTGAAGTAATACTCTCTTCGGTTCTTTGAATGTTGACACGTACTACGCCAGCTTCCGAATTTTCAAATATTTCAATTAAAGATAATTTTTTTGAATAAGAGGGAACAATTTCTCCTACAGCACTTAAATCATGTCCATTGGTCACAATAATTTCAGGTTTTATTGCATTTGGTTGTGGAATCATAATGATTGTGAACACGACTAAAACTAATACTGCTCCAGCAATTCCACCAACAATGACACCTGATTTATCCAAGCGACTTTGATTTCCTTGTTTACTACTAAAAAGATTTCTCCTAAATCCTTATTGAATCCTGAACATGGTCCTTCATGGAATAGGTTCTTCCTCTCCAAGAGATAGAAGAATCTTTTTTCGCCTGTAGCAACCCGCTTAAAAATCCTAAAACCACAACCAAACTTCCTAAAGGACCAAAGAGTGCATAAATCAATTTGAGATGAAGTCCCTTTTTGACTTCGATTACTGCTCCAGTATAGATCAATATTGAGGCAATCAAAGATGATACAAACACCATAGAATTTGACAAGGTTTCAAAAGCGAGAATTGAAGAATAGGCCAAAATTGGAAATGGCATAAAAAGTAAAAACAAAACTGCAAAAAATATTCCGACGGCAATTCCATGGCTTTGAAGATACAAGGGAATCATTAGCCTTTTGAGGCCATTCCAAAGAGTACTTTTATCACGGGCCCAAACTGCATCAATTAGATGATCTCCTCTTACCATCTTCATTTTGTAGCCTGAATCTTTTACCTTTTTTCCAAGAGCCCCATCTTCAATAATTTCTTGTTTTACACCTTCATGTGTTCCTACTTCTTCGTATGTTTTTTGTTTAATAATAAAAAAACTACCAAAAAAATATCCAGTTTTCTTTGATGGATCATTAACTCGAACGGCGGAAAACCTCGTATGTAAAAAGGTGGATATCATGGGTAGGGTAATTTTTGTCCAAAAATCAATTGGAACCAATTTGGGCATTGCGGTTAACGCATCAAGATTAAAGGTAAGTAGATGTGATACTGCCAACGAAATTACGTTTTTGGCATGCTTTGTATCGGCATCTGTAAACAACAACAACTCTCCTGTCGCTTTTTTGTAACCCTCCATACATGCCCAATTTTTTCCTATCCATCCATTTGGTTTGGGTCTTGCCAAGACAGAAATTATTTTAGAATTCTGGTTTGCATATTTCGAAATAATTTTCGGTGTTGAATCCTCTGAAGAATCATCAATAGTAATTATTTCATAGTTGGAATAGTCTTGGTCAATTAAGGAGTCCAAACATTTAGGAAGAAATTCTTCTTCATTTCTTGCAGGGAGAATAATTGATACCTTGGGATTATTGTGTTTTATTTTTTTAAATTTGTCTAGGTATGGTGTTAATCTAAACGTGGTTAACATTGATCTAATTAAAAATATCCAAGCTACACAGATTCCAATTAAGATTGCAGTAAGTGAATAATTAAAAATATCAACTATCATTTTTACGAATTATCTCTCTAGTTCTTTTTTGATGCTCTGTAGTGCCAACTCTGTACCACTTTTTATGTGCTTTTTTATCATTCCTGTAAACACGCCCATTAATCCTGTGAGTTTTATATCCCACTTTACCTCAAGTAAAGTTCGGCTGTCTTGAGCTATTAGATTTATAGTCTTATTCCCACTAATTATTCCCTTTGTAAATACCGCTACAATCTTTTCTTTTGGGTGGAGTGTAACTTCCTGCTGACATTTTTGGTCCCTAAACGCAATTACGATTTCTCGATTAATGACGTTTCCTTCTTTTGAGATATTTCGAACCCCTATCGTACCCTTCCAAAATTTAGGCTCATTATCAATATCTGATACCAAATCCCAAACTTTTTCAGTTGGGGCATTAATCTCAATTGACGTTTCAATTATTGCCATGACTAAAAAATAGAGCGTTCGCAGTAAATATATTAGATTACACAGGGAAAAAGAGCAGACTGTGATGGGCATCATGCCTAAAATCCAGAACAGTAACTCCAGTTCTAACGGCTTATGCCATTCTTCCGTCACAGTCCTTTCAATAAAATGGAATACGAAAACATATGACAAAAATTGGAACGTTTGATGCTGCAGAGTTTTGGAAAAATGCTTATGCTCATCAACGAGGAAAATTATTAAAAAAGGTAAATGTTCCTGAAGATCAAATTGTAATTCTAGCCAATAAAAAATATCTAGAATTACCCGCACCTCTAAGATATGATATTGAAACTAGTGGCATACAAAAGAAAGATCTAATGTAGGTATTCGAAATTAATTTTAATAAGAGAATTAAGTGAATTTTATGCCAAACGTCTCTTACGATGACTTTGCAAAATTAGATTTGCGTGTGGGAAAAATAATAAAAACTGAACCAATCCCTGGAAAATCTAGAATCATTAAGGGAATTATTGATTTGGGCTATGATAAAAGAGATGTCATTATTGGCGGCGCACAATATTATCAACCAGAGGATCTTGTCGGTAAAGTTGTGGTAGTTATTACAAACCTTGAACCAAAAAAAATGGCTGGAGTTGAATCTACTGCAATGTTACTTGCAGCAGACGTTGACGATAAACCCTTTTGGTTAACAGTAAATGATGACGTGCCTTTGGGCAGTCCAATTAAATAAGTTAATTTTTTTTTAAAAATCGAAATCTAATCGTAAATCATTAGGTCTTTTTCTTCTAATAATGAATGTAGATTGTTAACTGATCTGTAAACATCTTGTTCATTTTTGGCTCCAGTACAAACAAGTTTTCCAGATGAGAAGACAAGAATTACTGTTTTTGGATCAACCATTCTATGAATCAATCCTGGAAATTGTTCTGGTTCATACATGCTTCGGGGCAAGGTTCTTGCAGCTTTTTCCAAGCGCACTCTGCCTTGAAGATTGATTGAAGAGACAATGTTTTGTATGGTAACTTCAGCATCTTTTTTTATCTTGATTCCTCCCTTTCGAAGCTTTTGAACTACAGTTTTTACTGCCTTTCTTGCCATCTCTTCTGATTTTGAACCAGTACATACCATTTTTCCTGAGGTAAAAATCAGAGTGGCTGTTTTTGGTGTCTTTAGTCTAAAAACCAGACCTGGAAATAGATCAGGATGGTATTCTACGTCTGGAAATTTTCTTGTAATTTCATTGAGGTCTATTTTTTGATCTACTGAGGCTGAAGCCACAACGTTAACTATTGCAATGATTGGTTTTGTTTCTGGCACATCCCACCTCCATTATAGTGCAATAAAAGGAATCACTAATTTTTCAACATTCAATATGATATGATTCTCAGATTTGATGATCGAGTCAAAATTATACGAATGATTTAATTTGGATTCCTAGGTCGCTGAAGTTATGGTAAATTTTACAAATTTTGATTTTGATCAGTTATTTGGATTCAGCGACGATTCAAATCCTCTTTTGATGTTAATTTGGATTCTACCGATAATTCTTTTTGTTTTCTACGGACAAAGAATTCAATTACTAGTCACCTCAGGTGAAATCAAAAAAGGCATCAAAAAATTAGACGGATATAGAACCGAAGCAAGAACAGAGCTAATTGACTATGTTAAGAAAAATATGAATCCAAAAGAAGATCCCACAAAAAAAATTGATCGATTTTTAGATTACTTTACAATAATGCCAGTGGATATGGATCCAAATGGAATTGTAGAAAAGGTAAGGCATATTGTTAGAGCACGAGAGGATTATTCTAGAAATCATGTAAAATCATTATCTCCAGAGACTGATGAAATAGAATTAAGTAAAGTCATAACGCTTCTCGAAATTGCCACCTCACTTCATATGATTTACAAAATAATTAATCACATGTATTTGACTGCAAAAAAACAGAACAACTATCCCCTGATTTTACCGCTTCAAATGATTTTACCTTTTATTATGGAAGAGGCAGAAGCCATAACAAAAGCAATTCCTGTTTTTAAACTAGGACAACCTGTTGGTGATGGGATAGGACCCATGGTGGTAGGAAAAATGATGCAAAATACAAAAAAAGAGTTGGTGGCATTTCAGACTGTAGTTAGTGAAAAAGAGTATGATGGGAGGAAATTGGTTTTGTTAAAACCAGAAGGTCCTGGTTCTACCGTTGGTCGACCAGGAGATGCTGTGGAAACAATAATTGCAAAAAACAAACCTGATATTATCATAATGGTCGATGCTGCATTAAAAATGGAAGGAGAAGATTCTGCAATTACTGCTCAGGGATTTGGAGTTGCAATTGGAGGTATTGGAATTGAACGATTTCAAATTGAAGATATTGCCACAAAAAATAATATTCCAATTTTTGCAATTGTAATTAAACAATCTATTAAAGAAGCAATTACTTTGATGACCAAAGAAATTGCTAACCAAGCAGAAAACGTGCGCTCTCAAGTCCATGAAATGATTCATGAGAACACAAAGACTGGGCAATCAGTTTTGTTGATTGGTGTGGGAAACACGATAGGAATTTCTCAATAATGTTCTCTAAAGAAAAAATTGTCATTGCATATACGACAGAAAATTGCAAATCGTGTAATATGGAAAGAAAAAGAAAATTCAAAGAAGGCGATTACCTATTTGCAGAGACTTTCAAATGTAATTCCTGTGAAGGAACAATGCAAATAGAAAAAATCTTTGGAGAACCTATTGAGAAATAGTGGTTATTAAGGCTCCAGTTTCATTTGGAATGAATGTGTGTTCTGCTTGTGCCACTTTTTGTCCGTGAATTTCAACTAATATTGAATAGGCCTGCACCGCCTTTTTCTTAATTAAATGATCAAGTAGCTCTCTTGCTTCTTTTTCTTCCCACTGTTTTGTAATCCAACGTAATGCAAAAGGAAGCATGTTAAAGTTCTCCCAGATAAAATCAAGTAGTTTATCTGCCTCTACGTTTTTTGTTTTTTTTCTTGAATTTAGTGCAAAAATATTTTTAATTTTTCCATTTCTTACAAAACCCCCAGCATCTGCTGTAGTCACAAATGGCTCACACGCATAAGCTGAATCTCCAGATAGAGTAAATCCTCCGATTGACCAAATATTTGGAATTGTTTTTCCTGCATGAATTGTATACTTGTCTAACGAATGCCCACTTAGATTTGCAATAGGTTTGAATCCCCTTTGTTTGATTGTGGCTTCAATCGCTCTTCCAATGTCACTGGCCTTGACACCCACTTTTACCATTGACATTGCCTTCTCTAAAGATTCTTCAGCAGCTTGCACGAGACCATCAAACTGTGGATCATAACAAACAGTTACTGCAGTATCTGCAATGAATCCATTAATTTGTACACCTAGATCAATTTTTACTAAATCAGAATCTGTAATGGTTATGGGATCATTTGGCTCAGCTGTATAATGAGCTGCAATCTCGTTGATGCTTGTGTTTACCGGGAACGCACATTGTGCACCCTTTTTTAAAATTTCATTTTCTACTTCTTCACATATTTCATAAACTGTTTTGCCAATCCAATCCTTTACTCTGACCGTCTCTCTTACTTCTGAAGCAATTTTTCCAGCTTTGACATAGTCTTCTATCTGCATCGGTTTTTGTTCTTTGACTTGTCTTTAAAATGATTACGTGGCAGGCTTAAATTGGGTGATTTTTATTATTCGTCGGGATCGTGGTCTAGCTTGGTATGATTCTGCGTTTGGGACGCAGAGATCGCGCGTTCGAATCTCGCCGATCCCGCCACTTCAATCATTATTTTATTATCAAACATTGTAGTAATTTTAGTGCCGAGCAATGAAGAAGAGTTAGAGTAATGACTTGATATGAAATAAACCTAATGGCTCTGAGCTTCGGCACATTTTTATGAATTCTTATTAATTCTGATTTAATTGAATTTTGAGAAACGCGATATAATTTTGATTGTAGGAATTGTGCTCTTTGTGATAGGACTCATTCCATTTACCACAGTAATCTTTGCTATCATAATTGGAATATTGTTATTTTTTGGAATAAAGGTCTATGTTATAAGAAAAAGACGTATGATTGAAAATGATGTTGGGGAAGGTATTTGCATGGAATGCGGTTTTAAAATTATTGATAAAAAATGCCCAAATTGTGATTCTGAAAACAAATAATTTTTAGGGACCAGCAGGAACAAAAGAAATAAGATTAAAATGGTTACAAAAAAAAGACAGCATCTAAAACGACTAACACCTAAAAAAAAAGTTGAATCATCTACAAAAGGATGAACAACAAAACGTCTTAATGTCTTCAAAAAAAATCGTCTGGTACAAAAAAATTCATAAAATTAAGTTCTGAAAAATTAAAAAAACTCCAAAGAAAAGGAAAGATTCGAAATACTTCTAGAAGAAAGGTACAAAAAAAGGAAGGAGTCTTGTTACTGACAAACCAAAATTAAAAGCAAAAAAGTCTATGAATCAGCTCATAAAACAAGCAAAAAACGCGTATCAGTCGGGTAAAAGAACCACTTTTTTCTTTTGGACTTTTAGATCAATTATACGCACTCTCTAAATACCAAAAAGTTGCAATTTATGCATGAAAAATACTCAAAAAGTCAGATTTCTGAGTTCAACTTTAACAACTAGCTCAACTTTTCCTCTATTCAATTCTAAAAAGAGGCCTTTGGTTTATTCCATATAGGAAAAAGCAATGATCAGAAACATCACCATTTTATTTTCCATTTTTGTTTTAGTAGCAATAGGCATTCCGGCCAGTGCTCAGTCATCATTGGCAAATCAAGTTGTAATTAACGAGGTAGAAATTAATCCACCAGGTGATGATTCAGCCTCCCCCTCAGAATGGGTTGAGCTTTACAATCCAACTGATTCGGATGTAGATATTGGAGGTTGGAAGATTGCATCCACCACAGTTCTCAAACAAACATTTACTATTCCCATTGGAACTGTAATTGAAGCAGGACAATTCTTAACATATTCTTACAAAACAGTGTGGTTTACTGATACCAATGAAGTAGTTGAACTTCGCGATGAAAACGGAATTGTGGTTGATGCAACACCCACATTGGCTGATATTAAAAATGACTTTACCTCTTGGCAGAGAATCTATGACGGATATGATCTTGATAGTGCCGATGACTGGAAGTTTGAAATTTCCAATGCCGGTTCATCAAATGGAAAAGTGACAATAACTGAAGATACTCAGGATGTTTCTGTAACGATAAATTCTTTAAAACCCAGTTATTTGTTTGGAGAAACCGCAGTTCTTAAAGGAAATGTATCTGAACAAATATTCTATGAACAGGCAGGAAATTTTATACAAGAACCAATCAATATTATAATTAAAGGAGGAAATTATTATTCTGAAGTTTTGCTTTATCCAGATCTTAACTTGAATTTTGAAACTACAGTAAAACTGCACATTATTCTTGGAATAACTGAAGGTGTATACATTGTATCGGTAACCTACGCGGGAGCTGCATCATCAACTAGCTTTTCAGTTGGAGATGAAATCATAGAATTAGAAATTCCAGAAAAAACTACCTTTGCATTGGTTACTGACAAGTCTCAATACTTGCCTGGAGAAACTGTGTATATTACTGGAATAACCTCTAAAGTCATTCCATTTGAGGGGTTAAGGTATGATGTTAAAAATCCAAGCGGGGTGATTATAGCTGCTGGAACACTTTATCCCACAAATAATGAGTTTTCAGGAACAATTTTTCTAACCACTGTTAATACTGTTTATGGAACCCATGTTATAACTGGTGAATATTTTGATACATCCATCTATGCTTTACCTAGTGAATATTTGGATAAAATATCCATCTCATTTGATTTAGTTGCGGATGAAAAAGAAGATGTGATAATTTCTTTGTGGACTGACAAAGAAGTTTATGGCTTGGGAGATGTTGTCACAATAACTGGAAGATTAAATGATCTTTGGGTGACTTCCTTAGACTTGGAAATTCTTCAGACCAGAAATATTGCCCTTGGAGTAGGAGATTTTAGTGGTGGCGATTATGCATTCAAGATTTTAAATGTTGTACGATTAGAAGGTGATAGTTCATTCAAATATTCTTTTCAAATTCCAAACAAGGATACAAGATTAGGTGATTACAAAATCCAGGTTTCAAAAGCAGTAGGAACGGCAATTAAGACTATAGTGGTAGTAGAAGATCCCGCTAATTATGTGTCAACTAGAGAACCACTATCACTTTCAACCGATAAGTCAGTTTATGGTTTTGGAGACAAAATAATAATTAGCGGATTTATAGAAAACTTGTGGCAATCTACTGCCTATTCTCCTGTAGTAAACGTATCAATCAAAGACAAAGATGGCAATGAATTAGCAATTCTCGGAGGTACGGGAGGAGGCAGATTAGCAACTACTGGCTCTGTGGTTTCTTATGATTTTACTGCAATACCAGATGCATCAGGACGATACAAGGTTTCAACTGAACTTAACAGAAACATTTTTGATGAAGGGCAATATCTTGTAACGGCAAAATATCTCAAAAATTCAAACTCTGTAACTTTCTCAGTAACTGATTTACTAGCTACCCCAGATGGCGCTATTGTATCTTTGGATAAAGAAGTTTATGGTTTTGGGGAAACTGTACATCTTTCCGGATTAATCCCTCCAACCGGCGACACAGCTGTTAAAATCGCTCTTACTAAACCTGATGGAAGCGTGATTAATTCCGGAGCTACAATTGATAACCAACAATTTTCGTGGGAATGGCTAACTCCTTCTACAGAGAAACAGCAAACTGTAAAGTCTGAAGACGACAGGTCTTTATCAACAACGAATATGGGAACTTACAAAATTCGTGTCTCCACAGATACATATAGCAAAGACCTGTTCTTTAAACTCTCATCAGATCCTGCAAATGACAGTCTTATAGTATTACCAGTAAATGTATTCACTGAAAAACCAATCTACAAAGCCGGAGAAAAACTAAAGGTACTTGGTTCTGTTATACTTAGAGTACAAGGAGAAGAGGGATTGGTAGTTCCTGAAAGAGTACATCTTACTATAACTTCTGAACTCAAACCAACTGTGAAAATTTTCCAAGCATCAGTTTATCCCGACAGAGGTGGAAATTTCATGAGTCTTTTTGAATTACCTATTACAATTTTCAGCGAAGGTCAATACAAAGTAAAGGCAGTATACTTGCAAAAACAAACCGACTATTCATTTGGAGTAGTCAATGACTTTACCTTTGGGGGAGATGAGCCACTATCTTTATTGATCTCATCTGATAAATCTCAATACCATCCAGGAGATGTGGTCGTTGTAACTGGAAAACCAAGCAAATTGATCTATCTTGAAAAATATGAGGTAAGTGTGTTGAAGAAAACTGGTTCAGAACTTACTTGTGGTTCATTTATCTGTGGAACTCATTCGGGTCATGTAGCAACCATTAGACCAAGTCCCAATGGATCTTTTTCATACCAATTCTCAGTTCCTGATTCTTTGTCAAGTGTTGGCAAGTACGAAGTAATAGTTGAGGCCGATTTTGAAACCAAAACCCTCGTGTTTGATGTTGTAGAGCCATCTACAGTGGAAAAAATATCTCAGATATTTATTGAAAAAGTAAACAGTATACCTGATACCAGTATTTCCGTTAATGTTGTGCAAAAAGACTTTGATGGTGTTGCAGCAGGCCCAAGAGTCCTATTAGGCTCACTTATTGTATCCCCACGTGGGGAAGAGCCAAATGTTAATCTTCGAGTTGTCTCAGACACCGGATTTTGCATAATTGGCCAAGAGCTTGATTGTCTTGTAAAGAAATCAACAAGAAAACCAGGAGAAATTTATGATATTGTAGTCTTGCCATCGGGAGTATATCGAGAAATCGAAGGTGAAAAAAGTCCCA
>Ga0209988_10000574_pt1 | contig 23190 bp, 19 predicted proteins | sample N075metaG_FD_183115 | JGI IMG/M metagenome (GOLD analysis project Ga0209988, IMG submission 183115) | Deep subsurface microbial communities from Kermadec Trench to uncover new lineages of life (NeLLi) - N075 metaG (SPAdes) (version 2) | ecosystem: Environmental > Aquatic > Marine > Ocean trench... | reverse complement strand
GTGAATCACCACATCCTGCAGAAATTGCAACTACTGGTGCCAGGCTGGAGAGCATGTACTTTGAACATCCCGCACCTAAAAAGGTCAGTCACTGGATGGCAGAACTGGGTCTGGATGCCGATATCTGCGAGGCAGCGAAGCCTGCGATAGTGGCCACTATTACCGGCCCCAGGGGTACTGTGGAGTTGCGTTAGAGCGCTGTCACCGTTGTGCGGTCAACTATTTTCTATAGGACTTTTCTCCTGATTAAGGTAGAGTTGCGCACATGAAATATTCCAAATCCCCCCTTGTTGGCATGGGCTCTATGCTGATGCTGTCTTTGCTGTTGACCGGTTGTGGCATGCAAAGTATTCCCACGGCTCTCAACGAGGTTGAAGCTACCTGGTCTGAGGTGCTCAACCAATACAAGCGGCGCTCAGACTTGATCCCCAACCTCGTCAATATCGTGAAGGGTTATGCCTCGCACGAAAAAGAAACACTGCAGGCGGTGGTAGAAGCCCGCGCGAAAGCCACCCAGACGCAGGTCAGCAGCGGGCAACTGACCCCCGAGAGCATGAACAGGTTCTCCCAGGCGCAGGCAGGACTGGGGTCGGCCCTGTCCCGTCTCATGGTGGTTGTCGAGCGTTACCCGGATCTCAAGGCCAATGAAAACTTTCGCGATCTGCAGGTGCAGCTCGAAGGCACTGAGAACAGGATCACCATTGCCCGGCAGCGCTACATTCAATCGATCAAGGAATTCAACAACCTGGTCACCGTTCCGCCTACGTCCTGGTACAACGCCCTGTTTCTTAATCACGATAAGAAGCCGCAATTCAGCGTCGTCGACGAGGCCGAGATCCAGCAAGCCCCCGCCGTGGAATTCTGATGGCCTTCAGAACCTTATTTCTCCTGAGTCTGTTGGGCTGGGTGTGGGCCAGTCCCGCTGTATCGCTGGACGTGCCCAAACACAGCGGCCCGGTGGTCGATCTTGCGGGCGTATTGAGCCGTTCCGAGCAGACCCAAATCGCAGCTTCCCTGGTGCAATTCAAGCGCACTTATGGGCCGCAACTGCAAGTGCTGGTAATACCCGAACTCCAGGATGAGACGATTGAAAGCTATGCCATCAAGGTGGTCGATCAATGGCAGCTGGGCTCACAGGAGAAAGACGACGGCGTGCTGCTGCTGGTTGCCACCGAAGACCGCAAAGTTCGTATTGAGGTAGGACAAGGCCTCGAGGGTGACCTCACGGATGCGCAGGCGGGCAGGATCGTCCGCGCTGGCATTATCCCCTTTTTCAAACAGGGCCAGGTCAGCGCGGGCATACTGACCGGGCTGAGCCTGATCGCTGAAAGTGTTGGCGGCAAGTTGGAAAACGTTCCCGCGCCCCGCATGCAAAGGTCACAGCGCGGCGAGAAGTCGAACCTGGGCTTTCTTATTTTTCTGCTCTTGTTTTTGATTGGCCCCAGACTCCTCGGGGGCAGACGCCGCCGTGGTATCGGTGGCGCACTTCTGGGTGGAATGCTGTTGGGCAGCGTGATGGGCGGTAGACATGGGGGTTTCGGTGGTGGCGGCGGTGGCTTCGGCGGCGGTTTTGGCGGGGGTGGCGGAGGCTTCTCCGGCGGCGGCGCCAGTGGGGGTTGGTAAATGAAAAAACTCACCCAAACTGACCGCGACCGCATTGCCGCAGCCGTGTTAGAGGCTGAAAAGCTGACGACCGGTGAAATCGTACCGATGATAGTTGCCCAGAGCGATGACTACCCCGGCGCGCGTTGGCGCCTTGCCATTGTCACTGCCCTGTTGTGTGGCTTCATCACCTATTTCTTTCTCGGCGAGCTCGACCCGGCCTGGATTCTTTGGGCGCAACTTCCGGGGTTGTACATCGGTTATGGGCTGGGTAACTTTGGGTTCATTCTTCGACCCTTTCTGGAAAGCTCCAGAGTCGAGCAAGAAGTTCACCAACGGGCTCTGGCGGCGTTTTTCTCATTGGACCTGCACGCCACCAAGGACCGCACCGGTATTCTTGTTATGGCCTCTGTGCTGGAACACCGCGTGGAAATTCTCGCCGACACCGGCATCAATGCGAAAGTGTCCAAAGCCACCTGGAGTAAGATATTGAAGGGCCTGGTGGCGCGGATCAAAGCGGATGACCTCACCGAAGGATTCTGCATCGCCGTGCGTGACTGTGGTGAGGTGCTGGCAAAAGACTTCCCGGGTGCTCACGACAACCCCAACGAGATATGCAATAAGATCATTATCGAAAACTAGCGAGTGTAGGTGGAGTCAGGTCGCCCTTTATCCACCGGGCACGGCGTCACACAATCCGTGGTCTGAATTTTCCAACCGGCTGCGCTCTACCAACTTACCTCACGCGGTAATGCGCAGGCCGCTATCTTTCTGGATGATGTAGACCGTACATTTTTCTTCATTTGTTCCTGATGTACTGCACATAATTCAAGCTTCTTACCCAGTTCATTCAACTACTCAAGGACTCCCGGCTTATGCCAGGGGGCAAGGTCGTTGATGATGGGTGCGTCGACTTTCTCGATCATTTTGCGTTTCATCTCCATGTCGATCTCAAGGTAAATGTGAGTGGGCCAGAGATCTTGGGCTTGGCAAACCTGCTAGACTCTCCTGTTGAGCGCGAGTAAAGGTATCAGCAATGAACCCCGCTATTCAGGAGATCTACCAACAAAAGCGTGTATCAGCCAGTACGGCTGTCTCGCAAATAAGGTCAGGAACTCGCCTGTTGATTGGGTCAGGCTGCGCCGAGCCACAGACACTGGTAAATGCCCTGTGTGAGCGTTATAGCAGCATACATGATCTTGAGTCCATCTTCTGACACTCGGTAGAGCGGACTATGTTGATAGCAAGTACGCCGGACATTTTCGCCACAATGCGTTTTTTATCGGCTCCAATGTCCGAGAGGCAGTGGCTGATGGCAAAGCCGATTACACACCCATATTCTTAAGCGAAATTCCCGCCCTGATAAAACGCGGACAAGGCCGTTGTCAAACCGTGCTGCTTCAGCTGTCACCGCCGGATCGACACGGCTATTGTTCAATGGGCATTCACGTTGATATCCAACGGGCAGCGCTGGAAAGTGCTGATTTGGTTATTGCAGAGATCAACCCCAATATGCCACGTACTTTCGGAGACGCTGAAGTACATATCAAGGATCTGAACTACCTGATCGAAGTTAATACACCATTGCTTGAACTACCCTTTACTGAGCCCGACGAAATTGCCATGCGCATTGGCTTTCATATCTCCCGCCTGATCGAGCATGGTAGCTGTCTGCAAATGGGTATAGGCAACATCCCCAATGCCGTTCTTAAATGCCTGCTTGACAAACATGATCTTGGTATTCATACCGAAATGTTCAGCGATGGCATTCTTGAGTTGGTAAAAAACGGCAATATCACTAATAGATATAAACGGGTATTTCCGGGAAAAATAGTCACTAGCTTTGCCATGGGAAGCAGAAAGCTCTACGATTTTGTTGATGATAACCCCGGGATTCGTTTTCTGACGTCAGACATTGTCAACAGCCCTAGAACCATTAGCAAAAACGATCGAGTAGTAGCCGTAAATTCCGCTTTGCAGGTTGATCTAACGGGTCAGGTATGTGCCGACAGCCTGGGTTATAAATTTTATTCCGGTATTGGTGGGCAGGTTGACTTTATTCGCGGTGCTGCACTCAGCAAAGGGGGTACATCAATATTGGCGCTACCCAGCACGGCCATGAATGGCAGTATCAGCCGTATCGTCCCTCACCTGGATGAAGGTGCGGGGGTGGTAACAAGCCGAGGGGATGTACACCATGTTGCTACAGAATACGGTGTCGCCTATTTACATGGAAAGACTATCCGCCAGCGAGCCCTGGCCCTCATCGCCATTGCACACCCGGATTTTCGTTCCGAGTTGCTCAATTCGGTTGTACAGAAACATTATGTTTTTCAGGATGAAAATATTCTCCAGCAAGACTATACCAACTACCCGGAATCATTAGAACATCGCCATCAATTCAAGCGAAACGAGCTGTACGTACGTCCCCTTAGGGTGACTGATGAAAGAGCCGTGCAGGAATTTTTCTATAGCCATCGACCAGATACCGTCTATAACCGCTACTTTAACTCCAAAAAACAACTAAGCCGACACGAAGCATCATCACTGGTTTGTGTTGATTATAAAACCAGCATGGCCATTGCGGCATTTGAAATGAACGGACAACAAGAACGATTGATCGCCATTGCCCGTTACACACTTAACCCGAGGCGTAATTATGCAGAAACGGCCATCGTCGTTCACGAGGATTTCCGACGCCAGGGTATTGCCGAATACCTTCTCGCACAGCTAAAAGAGCACGCCCAGTGCCAGAGGATAGAAGGTTTTTATTCAGAAGTATTACCCACCCATACAACCATGATCAATTTTCATCGTAAACAAAAACACGTGTTGACCCTAAATGAAAATCATGGCGTATTTGAGGTGAAATATTCCTTTAAAAATACAGATAAACAGGTGTAGAAAATTAGGGAAGGTCTGAACAATTGAAGTTATTTTGTTTCATTTTCCATCCTCGGCACGACTCGGGCAGCCCTATAATAAAATCCCCGAAAATCTCCCGGCGGATATCGTGTGGGAGGTGGTGGTATCGCCAACTAAAATCCTACTTATATCGGTGCGTTAGAGCGCTGCCAGCTGTTCGCCGGTGGCGTAGGAGGTTTGCGTGCCCTTGCCGGTGACACTGTGCGACGCGTATTTCACCGCCAGGGACATGGCTTCTACCACATCGGCATTCTGGCTATAGCTATGGGCAAAGCAGCCGATAAAGGCGTCGCCCGCCCCGGTAGTATCAATGGCCTCTACCGAGGGCGCATCGACCATGGCTGCCTCGTTGCCGTGCAACCACAGGGCGCCCTTTTCGCCCAGCGTGACGATGAGGTTTTTGAGCCCCTTGGCCAGCAGTGTGTCGGCGGCGGCTTTGATCTGGTCAATGGTCTCAACCGGCATGCCGGTGAGAATTTCCAGCTCGGTTTCATTGGGCACGAAAAAATCACACTTGCAGGCGTAGTCCAGATCCAGCGCGGTGGTGGCTGGCGCCGGATTGAGAATGACCGGGATGTTATTGGCATTGCCGAAGTCTATAGTGTGGTAGACAGTCTCCAGCGGTATCTCCAGTTGCAGAATAATTATTTTGCAGGCCTTGAGCGCATCGGCGGCAGCGTCAATGTCGGGTGGTAGCAGGTGGTTGTTGGCGCCCGGGATAATCAGGATGCGATTTTGTGAATCCTTGTCGACCCAGATCGGTGCGACGCCACTGGACACACCGGCCACTTTCTCAACGTGATCGGTGTTGACGCCGTACTTCTCGAAATTACTGAGAGTGTTGTCCGCAAAGGCGTCGTCGCCCAGGCGTGCCATCATCATGACCTCTGAACCGAGCAGGGCGGCAGCGACAGCCTGGTTGGCGCCCTTGCCACCACAACCCATCTGAAAGTCATTGGCGACCAGGGTTTCTCCCGCCTTGGGTACCACATCGGTATAGGCGATAAGGTCTACCATGCTTGATCCAATTACCGCGATTTCCATAGCTTGTTACTCCCCGGGCGTCTTGTCTTTGTAGGTGTCCCAGTTATCGAGAATCTCGTCAACTATTACACTGCCTACCAGGTAGGCGTTTTCCAATGCGGCATCCAGGCCCGCATAGCTGTCGTGTTGCTCGGCCAGCAGGTTGTCCACCGCAGTGATACCCGGCGGTGGCAGGGTGTAGTTGCTGGCGGTGCGCAGCACCAGCAGGCGATTTATGTTGGCCTTGCCGGCGTTATCCAGGTAGGCAAGTGACTGGAAAGTGCCGGTATCTTCCATGGCCGAGCTGACAAACTCGCCTTTGCCCTGGGTCCAGTAATCGGTCCACTCGTTGGCCCATTGGTTCATCAGTTCGCCGTGCCAAAAGGTCATAGCCGCCAGTTGATCGCCGCGCAGAACAAAGGGGGTGCGTCGGGCAACCGGGTGTTCGGTATATAGGTCCCGGGTAGCTGCCAGGCTGGGATGATCGGGCAACTGCATATCTTTGGTCAGCTCAAAAGCCCAATCCACCAGCGCTTCATTGAGCTGGAAGACTTCTCCCAGGCTGTAGCTCTTGCGTGTCTTGTCCTGCATGCCCTGGCTGAACAGGGGAAAATAGCCATTGTTCCAGTCGGCCGGGATCTCCCTGGCATCTATTTCATGGGCGAGGTCACCATCGACCAGGTAATCGGCCCAGGCCACTGAGCCCAGTGAGGCGTCTTCGGGATCAAACCCGGAAATACCTGCCACCAGCCAGTAGGCGTCGGTCAAATCAAAGCGCGGGTCCAGCCCCAGCGCCATGATCGAAGCCGATGAGTTGGCGGTGCCCATGCCGGTGACGATGCCCAGTACACCCGTATCCAGGTTGACCTTGATATCGTGGTGCATAAACGGCGCCGGAAATGTCGTGTCCAGGTGGCGTCGCTCGTTCCAGCGCTGGAATTCGCCGGCTTTATCACCGCTGTCTGCATCGGTCTCAAACATGGTGACGATAACCATCTTGATAGCAATCGGTTTCTCAGCCTCTACCTCACCCTCTACCTTAACTACAGCCGCCTTGTCGCAGGCCTGCAGGCTTACCAGTAAGACTAAAAATAACAAACGATGCATGATAGAACCCTCTAACGCGAGTAAATGATCAGCGCCAAACCAACGAAGAACAGGGCGAACATGGCGGCAATCAGCTTATTGGTGCCCGCCGGCGCATCCTTGAACTCCTTCCAGATAAACACGCCCCAAAACGCGGCAACCATGGTGGCGCCCTGGCCAAGGCCGTAGGAGATGGCGTAGCCCGCCGATCCGGCAGCGATAATATTGAGGCTGAATCCCAGTGCCCAGATAATACCGCCCAGGATGCCCACCATGTGTAGTTTGGGAGTACCCTTGGTGAAGTACTCGCCCATGGGAGCCACTTCACCGGATAATGGCTTGTACATCAGCGGTATCAGGAAGACAAGGTTGGAGGCAATCAAGCCAACACTAAACACCACACCGGCGCTGTAGGGCGTCATCAGGCCCGCTTCCGGGTTGGCGAAATCCATGGACATGGAGGACGCCACAAAGCGGTAGAAAAAGCCCATAGCGATACCCGCGATAATGGATATGGTCAGGCCTTTGCCGACTGATCGCGTGCCATCCGAGGGCAGGCGGCGATAGATGATGGCGTCAATTACGATGGCGACCGTGATCAGCGCCACGCCGAGGAATAAAAATAGCGCATCTCCAACCGGGGTTGCCATGTAGTTCGTGACCACGCCAATCACCAGGGCAAGTCCGATACCGACCGGAAAGGCCACCGCCAGGCCAGCAATATCAATGGCGACAACCAGCAGTATGTTAGCGAGGTTAAACACGACTCCACCGAGAAAGGCTGAGGTCAGCGCGTCTTTATTGGCCTGGCTGATATCGGCCATAAAGCTGCGGCCTTCCTCGCCAGTGCTGCCAATAGTAAAGGCCAGCAGCAGGGTCAGCAGCAGTACACCGATGGAATAGTCCCAGTAGAACAACTGGAATTGCCATTCTTCACTGGCCAGTTTCTGGGTATTGGCCCAGGAGCCCCAGCACAGCATGGTGACGAAACACATGGCCACGGCCAAGGTATAGGATTCAACGATTAACATATGTCTGCCCTCTTTATGATTGTTGTAAGGCTGATACAAAAAGCCCCAGCGCTGGGCCGGGGCTTTTTATTCTATAGCTGATTAAAACTCCACGCTGACGCTGCCGCCCCAGATACGCGGCTCGTTATCGAACGCCGTGTTGTTGTTGAAGTCGATACCGCCCTGCATGTTCTCTTCATCAGTTATGTTGCGAACAAAGGCTGCTACTTCCCAATCGTACTGGTTGTAAGAAGACCTGTAGCCGGCGCGCAGACCGCCTTCGAACTGGTCTTCAGTATGATACTCCTTGGACTCATACAGGAAGATATTGGTATCGCCCTGGTAGGCCCAATCGGTGAAGGCAAATATCTCTCCACCACCCATGGGATAACGGAAGCTGGCGGTAAAGCTCAGTGTGGTTTCCGGTGCATTGGGAAAGGGATTGCCGTCGATGTTGGCAAAGGTGCTGGTCGTGCCGTCACCGTTGTCAACCGTGCGCGTGGGATCAGTAGGTGTACACTGGCCGGAGCCACACACGCCAACCTCCAGGTTGTTATCGTCAAACTCGGTATCCACGTAGGCGTAGCCCAGTGTCAGGTTGAGATATTCATTTACGGCAAATTCAAAATCTGCCTCAAAGCCCCAGGCGTTAGCACTGTCGGCATTGATCAGTTGAATCAGGTTACCTGAACCGCCCACCGCCGAAAGTTGCATATCATCAACTTCATAGTAATAGATCGCCGTATTGAGGCGAGCACGGTTGTCAAAGTACTGTGCCTTGTAGCCCAGTTCAACCGAGTTAATAGTTTCTGAGTCTGCCGCGGATGACGCGCCGAAGAAGGCGACATCACGGCCCTGCAGGGTTGGTCCGCGGAAACCGCTGGCGATCTTGCCCCAGTACGTGGTGTTCTCACTGGGTATGTATGCCAGGCTGAGGTTACCAGAGACCTTCTGGTCGTCCACGTCGAGGTCATTACCGCGGGGCGCCTTCAACTTCTTGTCGTCATCGGTATAGCGCAGGCCAGCAGTTACAGTCCACATATCGGTCAGGTCGTAGTCAGCCTGGCCGAACACCGCGTAGCTGGTGTTTTCATGCTTAACCGTGGTGGGTGGTGCGAAGAAGGGATTGGTTTTAACTTCCAGGTCGGAATCGAAGTAAAAGATACCAGCCTGCCAGAACAGGCGATCCGCGTCATTGTTAGAGATGCGCAATTCCTGGGTGAATTGCTGGACGTCGGCATCATCCTGGGTCAGGGCGGGGAAGGGGATAAAACCCGGTCCCATCTCCGGCAGGAAGGAGGCACCAAAGCCACCGTCGATGTCGCCCAGGCTGTAGCCATTGGCGTCTTCATAGGCAGTGATGGAGGTCAAGGTATACGCGCCCATGTCGTAATCGATTTTCAGGCTGTAGCCATCGTTGTCATATTCCTGCGGATTGTTTTTGCCCTCATCGAAATAAACGGTTTCGCGGTCATAGTTGTTGTTGAAATCGTTGTCACCGGTGGTCAGCACGTTGGCCCGAAAAATGGCCGAGGTGCCGTCCAGGTCGCGGTAGTGTGCGCCCAGTAATATGTCCACCTTGTCAGTGGGTTGCCATGCCAGGAAGCCCTTTATCGCATTTTCTTTTATTTGACCCAGGGCATCGCTCTTGCCGGTATAGTCGTTATCGATCCAGTCGTCGCGATTTTGTGAAAATACCGCGATGCGGCCCTGCACATTGTCGCCGAGTGAGCCACCCAGGGCGGCTTCGAAGTTGACGGTGCCGAGGTCGCCCACATCCAGTTTGGCGCGACCGGTGAACTCCTCGGTTGGCATAAAGGAGTCAAACTTGACGATGCCGGCAGTGGTGTTGCGACCGAACAGTGAGCCCTGCGGGCCGCGCAGGACTTCTACCTGCTTGATGTCGAACAGGGGGAAGCTTTTCAGTACCACGTTTTCCTTGACCACTTCGTCCATTATCACCGAAACAGGCTGGGAGGCCGCCAGGTCGAAGTCGATATTGCCGAGGCCGCGGATATAGAAGCGCGGGGCAACCCGGCCATTGGACGATTCGATGTACAGGCCCGGTACACGAGTTGACAAGCCACGCACGTCAGCGCCGCCTTCAAACAGGGCGGTAAATTGTTCGCCAGACATGGTGGCGATGGAAATGGGTACTTCCATCAAGCTTTGCTCGCGTTTTTGAGCGGTAACAATAATTTCTTCCAGTACCTGCGCAGAAGCCAGGCTAGCACCGGTTGCGAGGGCTGAAGATACCGCCAGGGTCATTGCTGATTGAACCAGGGAATGGGATTTCATGGGTGTGCTCCTCAAAGGGCTGCGGTTTTTGTTGGTGTGCTAAAGTCAGCGGCGCTGTTTGTTGTTAGTGTCTGTTGCGCCATCTACACTAGTGGTTGGTAATTAGGCCAGAACAGACGGATTTAGTGCAAGTCTTTCCGGTGTCTGGCGGCATTATTTGTTGATTTCCCCCTGTATGGAACCTGTTTACTGATGCGACCTGGTATTTTCCTCAGCTTACTCTTGCTCATATGCCTGCCCGCGCCTGCCAGCGAGATGTTGCGGGCCGACCTGATCGTGCGCGGTGACTATGTTTTGCCCATGGATACGGAGGGCACCGTACTTGAGAATGGCGCCGTGGTGGTGATCGATGACACCATCGTGGCGGTTGGCGGTTGGCAGGAACTCAAGGGGCACTACCAGTCCGCGCAGATTGTGCCCGGGGCAGGACGCGTGCTTATGCCAGGCCTTATCAACGGCCATACGCATTCTGCCATGACCCTGATGCGCGGTATGGTGGATGACCTGGACCTGATGACCTGGCTCAACGATTACGTGTTCCCTCTGGAGGCTCGGTTCGTCAACCCGGAGTATGTGCGCATCGGCACACTACTGGCCTGCTGGGAAATGATACAGGGTGGTACCACCGCCTTTGTCGATATGTATTTTTACCCGCATGTTATCGCCTCAGTTGTGGAAAGCTGTGGTCTGCGGGCGATTGTTGCCGCGCCCCATATAGATTTTCCCAGCCCGGGATTCAAAGGCTGGGACGATTCATTTGCTGCCGCTATTGAGTTTGTACAGTCCTGGCAAGGGCGCCATCCCAGGATTACTCCGGCATTCGCACCCCATGCGCCCTACACGGTCTCACCAGAGCATCTCGCCGCAACGGCCCGGGTGGCGGTAGAGATGAATGCGCCGATTTCCATGCACCTGGCCGAGGCACCTGCCGAAGTAGAGTTTGTGTGGGAGCGCTACGAGTCAACGCCCATGGAACATGTGGCGGCCACCGGCCTGTTTCAGGCCGACGTCATTGCTGCCCATATGGTGCAACTGACCGCAGGAGATATCCAAATTGCTGCCCGCGGGGGTGTGGGAGCCGTGCATAACCCCACTTCCAATATGAAACTTGGCGCCGGTGTGGCCCCGGTTACGGCGATGATTGCCGCGGGGATGAATGTGGGCCTGGGTACCGACGGGGCGGCCTCCAATAACGACCTGGATATGTGGGAGGAGATTCGCCTGGCGGCGCTGCTGCACAAGTTAAAGGCCGCCGACCCGACCGCCATGCCTGCCGGCACCGCCCTGGATATGGCAACCCGTATGGGTGCACTGGCAGTGGGGTTGGGAGATGTGACGGGCCAGTTAATAGTCGGCAAACAAGCCGATATGATACAGCTGGATTTCACCAAAACGCGCCACCAACCCTTATACGATATTAAGTCTCACCTGGTCTATGTACTGGACAGCCAGGACGTGCAGACTTCCATCGTGGCCGGCCGTATTCTGATGCAGGATCGACAGGTGCTGACCATTGATGAAGAAAAACTGCTAGCCGATGTGTTGCGCGTGCGCAATGAGATCAAGGCAGCGCTGGCCGAGAGTGCACCATGAAATGGTGGTTGTTGATGGGATGTTTTGTTGCCACGGGAAGCTCAGCCATGGACGTTGATGAGTTAGTGCGTGACCTACAACTGGAGCCTCATAGGGAGGGCGGCTATTTTCGTCGTACCTTTGAAGCCTCCCATCGCGACAAGATCGATGAGGGCAGTGGGCCGCGTTTCACCATGACCTCTATTTACTACCTGTTGACCGCGCAGTCGCGCGTTGGGCACTGGCATCTGAACAAGTCAGATATACTGCACTTTTTCCATCTCGGCGGGCCGATCACCTACTACCTGATATACCCGGACGGCAGTCTCGAAACAGTAGTTTTGGGACCAGACCCCAGCCAGGGACAAGTCCTGCAGATGGCTGTGAGGGGCGGGGTGTGGAAAGCGTCGCACCTGGCCAGCGGTGAATACGGCCTGATCAGCGAGGCGGTATCGCCGGGTTTTGAATATTCTGATATGCAGCTGGGCGAGAGAGATGTGCTGCTGCAACAGTTTCCCGCTCACCGCGAGATCATTGAGAAATATACTCGCTAGAGACTATTTTTTCGCCCGGGCGGCCTTGATGGCCCCCATCATATCGGCGAGCTCTGGTTTGTGGTTGGCAATTTCTTCGATGCTGAGCCCATCCAGTTCGTGGGGGAATACCAGCCACTGGTCGGTTTCGTGAAGATAATAATCAGGTACGCGGTCGGTTTTGTTATTGGCCGGCTTGTAATAGGGCGTGGCGATGCGAATTTCCGGCAAGTTCTTTTTACAGGCAGCCTGCAGATCGCGGATGGTCTGGTCAATGCTAAGCCCGGTGTCGTGCACATCGTCGACGATTAACAACGAATGTTCTGATTCCAGGCGTCGGATGAGGTAGTTGAGACCGTGTACCTGAACATGGCGGTCGCGTTCGCCTATGCCGGTATAGGACGAGGTGCGGATGGCAATGTGATCGGACTTTACTCCCAGCACATCCAACAGTTCCTGTACCGCAATTCCCACCGGTGCGCCGCCGCGCCAGACACCGACGATGTAATCGGGCCGAAATCCACTCTCGTAGACTTTCAGGGCCAATTCGAAAGAGTCGCGCAATAATTGACTGGCGTCGATGTAGTGCTTGGTCATGAGCTGGGGCCGCTGAAAAAAAAGAGCTAGCCTACCACAGACTTCGGTGGTGCCTAAGTCGGCATTTACGTAAACTCACTGCACTAATAATAATGCCTGATGGAGTGACACATGTCCCCGGTTTCCACCGAAGGAGCCCTGAGCGGATTTTTCCAGCTGCAACAACACGGCACGACTGTGCGTACGGAGTTATTGGCCGGCTTCACCACCTTTGTGACCATGGCCTATATCATTTTTGTGAACCCGCAGATGATGGCTTCGGCGGGCATGGATCACGGTGCCGCCTTTGTCGCCACCTGCCTGGGTGCCGCCATCGCTTGTTTCATTATGGGGCTATACGCCAACTGGCCAGTGGGCCTGGCACCCGGCATGGGGCTAAATGCCTTTTTCACCTATACCGTGGTCGCCGATATGGGCTATAGCTGGCAGATCGCCCTGGGGGCGGTATTTATTGCCGGTATTTTATTCGTCATCATGAGTGTGACCCGAATTCGAGGCTGGATGCTGGAAAGTATTCCCATGGATATGCGCATAGCCATGGCGGCGGGTGTCGGATTGTTTATCGGGTTTATTGGGCTTAAGAATGCCGGCATCGTGGTGGCCAACCCCGCCACGCTGATCACCCTGGGAGACCTCACCCAGCCCGGCCCCATGCTGGGCTCAATCGGCTTCCTGGTAATGGCGGTGCTGAGTCTGCGTCAGGTGCATGGCGCCATGATAATCGGCGTGCTGGCTGTGACCCTGGCGGGCATCCCCTTTGGGCTGGTTGAATATCACGGCATTGTCGCAGCACCGCCCAGCCTGGCGCCGACGTTTATGCAACTGGATATAATCGGTGCTATGGATGTATCGATGGTGTCGGTCATCATCGCCTTTTTGTTTGTGAACCTGTTTGATACCGCTGGCACTTTGTTGGGAGTGGCCAGTCGCGCCAACCTGGTGGATGCCAACGGTAAAATCCAGAATTTGGACAGAGCGCTCAAAGCCGATAGCACGTCCAGTGTGCTGGGTGCCTTCCTCGGTTGTGCACCGGTCACCAGTTACGTAGAAAGCGTTGCCGGGGTGGCCGCTGGCGGTCGCACGGGATTGACCGCAATTACCGTCGGTGTGCTGTTTGTGCTGGCCATTTTCTTTGCGCCGCTGGCCGGTATGGTGCCAGCGTATGCTACCGCGGGAGCACTGGTTTACGTGGCCATGCTGATGATGACCGGCATGGAAAAACTGGACTGGGAGGATATGAGTGAGTTGGTGCCAGCGCTGTTAATGATTGTGATGATCCCGCTGACCTTTTCCATCGCCAACGGCATTGCCGTGGGCTTTATCAGTTATGTGGTGATTAAGTTGAGCGTGGGGCGGCGCGCGGATATTTCTCCGGGCGCCTATGTGCTGGCGCTGATATTTCTACTGAAATTTGCATACCTGTAAGAGCTGGCCTGGGTTCAGCCCGCCAGGGTGCGCATGCCCTCGTCATAGCTTATCACTGGCGTGTAGCCCATTTCCTGCTGAGCTTTATCACCTTTTAGCACGCAACTGCGCGACATCACCATGGCTGCATGGCGTGTTAAGGGTGGGGCGCCCTTTAATTTGAATAATCGCCATATGCCCTCACACAGGGCTCCGGCTGCATGCGCCAGCCAGGATGGGATGCTGCGGTCGGCCAGTTGCAGGTTCTTGGAGGCGGCCATGCCAGTAATGATTTGTTTGAGGGTGTGGACGCCGTCGTCGAGGATAAAATACACCTCGCCCGGTACACCCTGGGTCAATGCCAATTCAATGCTATGTACCAGGTTGTCGATGTGCGTGGAGGAGGTTTGGGCGGTGCCGTGATCCAGCCACATCCAGCCGCCGCTGGCCGCCATCTCCTCAATGGCTGGCAGCAGGGTGGTGTCACCCGGGCCCCAGATAAAGCGGGGGCGCAACACGATGGTCTCGAAATCCGCGCAGTTCGCCTGCCGTACCAGGGTTTCTGCCTGTGCCTTGGTGGCGCAGTAAGGGTAGGGGGAGTCGGGTGCCAGCGGGTAGGATTCATCGGCATTGAGAATATGCTGGCCGTGCACAATGCCAGCCTCGGTGCCGATATGAATAAACCGTTTTACACCAGCGGCGCGCGCGGCCGCCAGTACGGCCTTGGTTCCCAGTACGTTGCCGCGATACCAGGCGTCCTTCGGGCCCCAACCTTCTACATAGGCGGCGCAGTGTAATACCACATCAGCGTCGCCAATATCGCTGTCACTGATCGATTCCATGTCGCAGCGCACTGGTTCGGCGCCCAGTTCACGGATCAGCATATCCGATGCATCCCGGCGCGACATGGCGCGCACCGTGTGGCCTTTGGCAACCAGGGCGCGCGTTGCTGCGCCACCGACAAAGCCCGATGCGCCAGTTATAAATATGTTCAAATCTTATCCATCCATTTATCCAGAGTCTTCGGCTTATAGTCCAAAGCCATGGGCAGTCCCCACCGAGGCGCCCTGGCAATTGCGTCTATGTTATGCTGCCCATCTGCCATAATAACAAACAAGCTGGAGCTTAGAGTGGCTATTAGTAAATTGTTTGTCAGCAGCAATGCCTTATTGCTTTTTCTCTCTACCTCCGCGTGTACTCCTGAGCCCGAATCGACGCGGATCAGCTTTGAGAGTACCTGCCAGCAGGTGGTTCAGACGCAGATAGATCTGGCGGTAACACAGCTGCATTCTTTCGAATATCTGGAGACGGCACGGATGTTCGACGAAATCATCGAACAGGATCCGGACTGTGTGATCGCGTACTGGGGGGCCGCCATGAGCATATGGCATCCCTTGTGGGGACCGCCGAGCCAGGCAGATCTTGACAAAGGTGCCCAATTACTTGCCCGCGCCCAGACGCTGGAAGCCAGCCCGCGAGAGCTGGCCTATCTCGCCGCCATCACGGCCTTCTTCTCCAGCAGTGACACAGCGACTCACCTGCAGCGGGCCCGCGCCCATGAAATGCTCATGAGAGAGCTGTATACGAATAACCTCGACGATCCAGAAGCGGCGGTTTTTTACGCCCTGGCGCTGCTGGCCACAGCTGATCCACACGACAAAAATTACCCCCATCAATTCAAGGCAGCGGGTTTGCTGAACTGGGTCGGCAATTCGCAGCCCACCCATCCTGGTGTCCTCCATTACCAGATACACAGTTATGACTATCCGGGACTTGCGCATCTGGCACTGGATGCAGCCAACACCTATGCAGTTGCCGCGCCGGACTCGGCACACGCTCAGCATATGCCGTCCCATATCTATACACGACTGGGACTATGGGACCAGTCCCTGTTATCAAACCATGACTCGATACAATCAGCAGCAGACTACACGGTACGCGCACACCTTCCGGGGCACTACGACGAGGGCCTGCACAGCATGGACTACCTTATCTATGCCATGTTACAGACCGCGCGTGATGAAGAAGCAAAAGAGTTGCTGGTGAAGCTTGGCGCCATCGACAGAACCGATACCGAAAACTTCAAAGTTGCTTACACCTACGCGTCCGCCCCAGCGCGTTATGTGCTCGAACGGCGCCAATGGAATGAGGCGGCAAACCTGCAACTGGTAAGGGAAGACTTTGCCTGGAAAGACTTCGGTTGGGTACAATCTATCCACTACTTCGCCCGTGGAATTGGTGCCGCACGCGCTGGCAAGATCGATCAGGCGCACGCTGAACTCGCGACCATACGCACGCTGCAGGCGGAGGCACCAAAGGCTCTGCTGCCCTACTGGCGCGAGGAACTTCAGGTACATGTGGATGCCGTTTCCTCATGGATCAAGCTAGCCGAAGGCGATACGGAAACCGCCCTCGGCCTGGCAAAGGCCGCAGCGGTTCGCGAGGACGCGATTGATAAACACCCGGTGACTCCCGGTGAGGTACTGCCTGCAAGAGAGTTGTACGCAGACATGCTGTACCAGACCAGGGCCTACGATGTCGCACTGGATAACTACTTTAGGGTACTTGCTGGTTCTCCAAATCGCCTGAACGCACTGTTGGGTGTGGCGCACACGGCGGAACGCCTGGGCGATACGGCCTTAGCCGTCGACTACTACGCACTCGCCCGCAAGCAGGCGAAACATGGTAATTCTGACCGGGCTGGACTGTCCGCAGCCCCGTAATGAATATATTTATATTCTGTCCATCCATTTATCCAGAGTCTTCGGCTTATAGTCTAAAGCCATGGACAGCATGTCTTGTGGACTGTTCGCGACCAGTAGTTGCCCCCGGTGCTCTGGAGTCAGAAAACGACTCTCGACCATGTGGTCGAGAAACTGTAGCAGTGAATCAAAGAAACCATTGACGTTGAGCAGGCCGCAGGCCTTGGCGTGAAAACCCAGTTGGTTCCAGGTCAGTACCTCAGTGATTTCTTCCAGCGTGCCTATGCCGCCGGGCAGGGCGACAAAACAATCGGAGAGCGAGGCCATTTTCATTTTGCGTTCATGCATGGAGCTCACTGCAATCAAATCTGTGACCGCGCCGTGACCGACTTCCTTGTCCAGCAAGTCTTGGGGAATGACGCCAATCACTTCGCCGCCAGCAGCCAGGGCAGCATCGGCTGCCGCACCCATCAGTCCCACCTGGCCGCCGCCGTAAACCAGCGTGTGACTCTGTGAGGCGATTAGCTGGCCCATGGCGCGGGCCGATTCCATATAGGCTGGATCGGTACCGGGACTGGAGCCGCAGTAGATGCAAACAGCTGCCATGAGTTTAGTGCTTAGACCTCGCTAGGTTTAGTGATAATGTCGTTGATTGTATCAGAGCACTGATGGAGCGAAAGGTGAGTAGACTACAAAACTGGCAGGCAACGGCTTTTAACCAATCTCCGGATTCCGCCAACCAGATTCACTCCGACGAGATGGCCAAGGCCTACGGATTCAAAGGCGGCCTGGTGCCCGGTGTGACGGTTTCTTCCTACCTGATTCATCCTGCCGTTGAGGCCTGGGGCAGCGAGTGGCTGAACCGGGGCAGTGCCAGTATTGTGGTGCAGAAACCCCTCTACGATGGTTACAACTTTGCGGTCGCGTTGTCAGATGTCAGCGATGATTCCTATAAAGCGGTACTCACCGACCAGGAGGGTACTCACAACGCTAGCGGTACAATGCGTCGCAATGAAAATCCACCCTCGCCGCCGACCCTGCGCGGTGATGGGCTGTTACCAAAAGAATACTCGACCCCCAAAGCCACTCGCGAACAGATGGAAAAACTGCAGGAAAGTGGCCTGTTTGCAATGCCTGCTCGCTGGAACGATCAAAGCAATATGGCGACCTATCTCAAAGACAGAGAGGCAATGCCAGCCCTGCATAACTTTGGCGGAACGGCCTATGCCAATGCCTCCTTTATGCTGGGCCTGACCAACTGGGTGCTGGCCGGCAATGTCTATATGAATCCGTGGATTCATATGCAAACCGATTCGCAAAACTACGCGATTGTGGAAGATGGCACCTTGTTAACCGTGGAGGGTGATATTCGTGACTTGTTTGAAAAGAAAGGCCACGAATTTGTTGACCTGAATGTGGATGTTTACGTGGCGGATACGGCGCAACCGGTGATGACGGCGATGTTACGGGCTATATATAAGTTACGGCCGGCATGAGCGTCAGCTCAGAAAAATAGGGGACAGACCACGGTTTATCCAGGACCGATCGGATAAACCGTGGTCTGTCCCCTATTTACCTTTACAAACCAGCTACCTCTGGTGGGTCTCCCGCCAGGCTCTCCGGTGTTTCTCCCACATAGCGCAGCGTAAGAAAGCCAAAGAACATTTCGTGCTTGGTCTGCAATCCAAAGTGCACCGGCCTGGAGGGATCGGGATTGGCGGGATTCCTGTCTGAGTTATCCATGGCTCCTCTGGCAATCAGCCGGGTGCCCGCGGGCAGAAACAGGGGCTCCTCCAGCTGGTAATTGAACTGCCAGTTGAAATCATAGCGCGGTACCGACAGTAGGATCTCGGAGCTGCCGTCTGGGTAGACGGCGGTGTAGTTCATGTATTTTCCGCGGAAGTGCATGTGCGGCATCAGGGAGTACAACCAGGCATCCCGCTCGATCAACTGCTCGCCCTCGAGTTTGTATTCCTTGGCATTGGCGGGAATCATAAAACGCCTCTGGCCGGCAACGCCTCCCGCCATGACATAGGCCGGTGGCTCATCGTAAATGAAAAGGCCAATCTCGGTTTCATCGACAGTGGCTTTGCCCGAGGTTGTGTAGTGCATTTGCAATAACAGGTTTGATCCCTTAGGTATCAAGCGCCCACTGTTGTCCCTGAATACATCTGTTTGGCGACCCGGTGCAAAGCCACCGATGCTCTGGCCCCTGGCTGAGCCGGTTTGCCGACCCCGCACACTCTTGTCCGCCGGGCTGGACAGGTAGGCGATGACGTGGTGCAGCACCTGTTTGTCACCGGGCACGGTTTCCATGGCCCGCACCCAGACATCTTCATCCAGGTTGAGTTCCACCGGGATGTAGCGGTAGTCGATAATCCCGGTGGCAGGGATGGCTTGGGGTGGCACCTTGATGATCATATCCGGCTCTCCCAGGCTGTACTTGGAATCATCGAAAGTCAGGGTAGTGAGCGGGTCCTCGGCGCCATCCATGGGTGCGCCGGCGTCTATCCAGTGCACCAGCCGTTGTTTTTCCTCGACGGTGAGTCCCATCATGTCCTGGATGGGTTTACCCACGTGGTGATCGATCTGGCCCGGCGGCATGCGGCGGGTCATGACCACCTCGCGCATCATCTTGGACCAACCGAGAATCATGCGGTGGCTGGACATGGACCAGGGTGCAATACCACCGTCGTGATGACAGGCAACACAGTTGTCCTGCAGGATTGGCACGATGTCTTTGCTGTACGACACGTTGTTCACCTGATGCTGCGCTCGACTGGCAAAAGTGATTGCAGAGCCCGCCGTGGCGACCCGGCGCTCGGCAATCGCCTGGCCGGCTAACAGCTTGCTGAGTGCGTCCTTGAGGTAGCGGTTGCCACTGTCCTCGATGGGTCCGCGAAATACCAGGCTCATGGTTTGCGGATCGATAAGGAAAGCTTCTGCGGTGTTTTCGACGCCCAGGGATTCGGCCACCAGTTGGGATTCATCGACCAGGATGGGAAGCTTATAGCCGAATTCAGCCGCTTCTTTGGCAATGCTCTCTCTACTGTCTTGCGGCCGGGGATTGAGCATGAAGAACGCCACCGCCTGGCTTTCAAATTCTTCTTGAAGTCTGTTCAGGGCGGGGGCAGCGGCCCGAACCGCGGCATCTCCATTGCCCTGGATAACGATCACGATGGCCTTCTGATCACCATACCAACTGAGCTGGTGATGCTTGCCCTGGTGATCCAGCAGTGCAAAATCTCCAACCCAGGTCGACCCGGCTGCAGTGCACAGCAAGCTGGTGAACAGGCCTGTGGACAGCGCGACGCAAAATACGGCGAACTTGAACATTTTCATGGGTGCTTCCTCAATCATAGCGGTGTCGAGAATATTTGCGCAAACAGTAGCACATTCTCACTTACATTTGATCCCGTGACAGCCGCACAGTTCATTGTTTCGCCCCTGGATGTGGTATAAAACATGACCTCGAATTGATAGAGACTGAGATGGATTTTCTGATCAATCAACTGATCGTCAAACGCCATATCCTCACCTTGCTGACCATTGTGCTGGCAGGCACCGTCAGTTGGGGAATACGCGATACCACTATTGATAATACCTTCAACGGCATATTGAGTGAGGACGACCCCTACCGGGAAGAGGTCGAACAAGTGCGGAAAGATTTCCCGCCCAGCACCGCTGTGTTGTTTGCTTTCCTCACAACCGATGGCGTATTCAATTTCCAAGCGCTGCAAGCGATGGAGGATTTGACCGACCGGTACATAGAGGTGGAGTCCGCCGTCTCTGTCGCCTCCCTCAGCAATTATCGTCTCAATGCGGTCGATGCCGAACAATACGACCGCGATTATCTGCTGCCTGCCTTGTCAGCACTGTCACAGGACGACCTGCAGCGCATCCGCGATATCGCTCTCAACGACGAGGATCTCACCAAAAGCCTGCTGTCACCCGATGGGCAAATGGCACTGGCGCTGGTTAAGTACAAGGCGGATAGTGACGACAAGGCCACGCGCATGAGCATTGCAGAGTCGGTGGTGGCGCTGCGAGACTCCCTGCGCAGTGACTATCCTGATCTGACCATTTATGTGATCGGTAACGTAATGTTTGAGCTGGACAGTTACAAGGCGCAGATCAAGGACAGCCGCTATCTGTTTCCCTTGGTTGTCAGTATCTCCATTTTTCTGCTGTGGTTTTGTCTTAAATCCCTGCTGTTTGCCCTGTGCATATTTGCGGTGTCCTTTGTCACCATCGCCCTGACCGTGGGGACGGCGGGTTGGGCACAGATGTCGTTTAACCAGATTTCCGCCATGGGACCTTTGGTGGTGTTGATGATTGCCACGGCAGACTGCGTGCATCTCGTCTCGATTTACGTGCAGGGCCTGCACCGCTCCCTGGGCAGGGTCGAAGCCATGCGGGAAAGTCTGGCCGTTAATTTCCAGCCCATTAGTCTGGCAACGATCACCACCGCCTTTGGTTTCCTGAGTTTGAACTACTGTTCTTCACCGGGCATATACGGCTTTGGCAACATTGTGGCAATTGGCGTGGTATGGGCCTATCTGGTTACCTTGACCCTGTTGCCCACCCTGATCCTGCTGATGCCCACGCGCAAGATACCCAAACCGCTGGGGGTGCGCGGCTTTATCAACTGGGTACAGCAGTTAGTGGCCCGGCGGGGCACGCTGCTGTTTCGCGGCAGCCTGGTGCTGATCGTGGGCACCCTGGCCCTGTTGCCGCTCAACTCGGTGGACTTTAACCGCTTTAGTTTTGTTGACAAGGATTCGGATTTTCATCACGCCATGACGGCGCTGTCTGAAAAAATCGGCAACGACCAGAGCCTGGTCTACAGCATTCACAGCGGTGAGTATTACGGCATCACCACGCCGGTTTTCCTCAAGCAGGTGGATGACTTTTCGATTTGGCTGGAAGCGCAGCCGGAAACCAGTTTCGTGCGCAGCTACACCGCCTATTTAAAAACCCGTAACAAGGCGGAACACGACAGCGAGGAGAGCTGGAACATACTGCCGGAGGATCACCTGCAGATTATCGACTACCTGGTCGGTTACCAACTGATACAGGAGATCGAACCGAACCTGGAGCCCATCTTCAACTCCGATTACTCCGCTGTGCGCATGGTGATTGGCACCTCCAACCTGTCGAACCGGGAACTACTGCATTTCAATGACAAAATAGACCAGTGGATCAAGGCCAATGTGAAGCAGCAATACAAGGTGATGCACGGTGATAACAGCATCCTGTTTGCGCGCCTGGACCGTTCAATATCGGTGGAGCTGTTGCAGGGGTTCACGATCAGTTTTATTTTCATCACCCTGACGCTGATCATTGGACTCAAGAGTGTGCGTTATGGGCTGTTGAGCATCGCGCCAAATGTTTTTCCCGCCACCATCGTGTTCGGCTTTTGGGGTGTCTACAACGGCGAGCTCAGCCCCTACATCCTGATGTTGTTTTCCATCAGCATTGGCCTGGTGGTGGATGATACGGTGCACGTATTGAGCAAGTACATCAGTGCCAGGCGCGAGGGTGAGGTGCCGGAGGCGGCGGTGAAGTTTTCACTGGACAAGGCCGGGCCGGCCATCACCATCACCACCTTGTCGCTGGCGGTGAGCACCATGATCCTGATTTTCTCCAATACCTTTTATTATCAAAACGTGGCGCTGATGCTGACGCCGATTATCGTGGTGGCCTTGCTGTTGGATCTGTTGTTCCTGCCACCGCTGCTGATCAGGTTTGATAATTGGTTTGAACGCCGCGAAGGGGGCGGACTTAAGTCCGCCCCTGTCGACTTTGAATAAAGATTGTGAACTGATTCGTCTGAATTCCGCATTCTCCCTGGGTGCTGCTCGTAATAGAGATTGTGAAATCCAGGGTTCGCTACTATACCAAAGCGTGCATCGAGGTTTAGGGGAGTGGTGTAAATGGCGAGCATTGATGGATTCCTGCTATCGATTCAAAGCGTGCTTATAGTGCTCCCAGCGGATAACCCCGGGAAAGCGTGCGTGGCGAAGTCTACGTAGCTAGTGTAGTGTATTAAACAGATTAATGATATATAATTGGCGCTTCTAATCAAGGAGTATGAAGCACAGTGCCTGCTCAAGTAAATATTTCATTAACAGCGGAAGATAAAAACCGACTAGAGAAAAATGTAAAGAGCCGTAAGACGCCGGTTCGTTTGCTCGAGCGATCAAGAATTATTTTACTCGCAGCCGAAAATATTCCCAACTATAAAATTGCCGAAAAGCTCGATATCGATGTCAACAAAGTAGGTCGATGGAGAAATCGCTATTCCGAGAGTGGGCATCCAGGGATAGAAAAAGATTTGCCCAGAGGAGCCAATCACGGAGGTAAAAACTCGGAAAAACAAGCAAGGCTCCGAACTAAAATTATCAAGATGACAACACAGGAAAAACCGCGGTTTTT
>Ga0209988_10000573_pt1 | contig 23195 bp, 20 predicted proteins | sample N075metaG_FD_183115 | JGI IMG/M metagenome (GOLD analysis project Ga0209988, IMG submission 183115) | Deep subsurface microbial communities from Kermadec Trench to uncover new lineages of life (NeLLi) - N075 metaG (SPAdes) (version 2) | ecosystem: Environmental > Aquatic > Marine > Ocean trench... | reverse complement strand
AGGCAACAACGCGGAGCAACAAGGAAAGGCCGGTGATGACAGGCAAAGTCACGATATAGCTCAGCCAGTAGAGGAAGCGTCCGAGCAGGTTCTCGAGCTTGTGATCTTCGAGCGACGTAAGACGAGTGAACCATCGGTGGTGTCGGAACGGCGGAAACGCCGCCACGATCGCCGCGGCTATTCCGACGACGATGGCCGGGACCAAGAGTGCGATGAAAACCACCCAGCCGAGGACCACCGTCGCTGCGAGAAGGGGTATGAGGAGCGCGAGGCCCAGACGGTAAAACCAAAGCTCGGGCCCGGTGGCGACCCGGCACTCGAAGCTCTCCTGGGCGCCATATACGTGCCCTTCGGCGTCGCGGCAATTTTTCAGAAGCCCGAGCCGACCCGGAAACCCGCTCGATCGGAGCTCCTGCTCAGCTTGGGGGATCGCTTTGCGGAGAAGCGCTTCCTGAGCTTTCTGGTAGAGCAGCACCTGGCCGGGCCCACGGCACTCGGGCGTGGCCCCCTCGATGAGACCACCTTCCATCCGGTACGGAAGATACTCGTAATGAAAAGCGCCGCCATTCTGGGTGAAAATCTGGGGCCGCTCGGCATACATGCCGGGCTCGGTGCGAACCTGCCTCCCGATGGCACGAGCCAACGATTCGTAAATTCTGTCGTTTCCTGGGTGAGCGAAATCGGGAGAAAAACGAATGGCGTATTCGGTCTCCTGTCCCATCAGGCGACCGAATAGCACCGACGTGGCGTGGCTATGCGCTATTCGCCGCCCTCGGGCACAATCGTCTCGCTGAGGTAGCGATCCTTGAGGCTGCGAGCGTCTTTAGCGATCTCGAGGAGAATGCGCTGGGTGCTATCCTCGTGCTCGACGTGCTCTTCCTGGATTTCAAAATCGCGGATAGGTTCCATGAGTGTTTACACTCCTCCGGCTTCTGTTCAGAATAGCACATCTTGCAGCAGTGGCATAACCACCCGCCAGCCCCCCCTCGAAAGGTTTGTGGCCAGCTCCCTTCAAAAACTACGCTTTCTTTCTCTTACATTCCATTTCAGTTCTTGCTTTTTTTTCTTTGCGCCTTTGCGACTTTACGTCTTTGCGTTACGCTTTTCTTAATGTTGATCTTTTCAACGGATTAGCCAAGCACCGCCTTGACAGATTCGGCGATAGCCTCCACCGTCCGGTCGATTTCAGCGTCCGTGATGACCGCCGGCGGCGCGATGCAATAGACATCACCCCGAACTCTCGAAAAAAGCCCCCGCTGGTCGGACGCGGCGAGAATTTTGGGGCCGATTTTGTCGGACGCGGGAAATTCCTCTTTGGTCGCTTTGTCCGCGACGATCTCGACGGCGCACATCAGCCCGAGCCCGCGCACCTCGCCAACGTGGGGATGGCTCTCGAGCGCCCCGCAAAGACCGTCCTTTAGCTTCTTGCCTTTCTCCCTCGCCGCTGCCAGGAGGCCTTCACGCTCGATGATGTCGAGGTTGGCCAGAGCGATGCGGCAACCTACGGGATGGGCGCTATAAGTGTAGGCGTGCATCCAGATCGTATCGCCTTGGTTCAAGACATCCGACACTTCATCACTGATCCCGATGCCGCCGAGCGGAAAGTAGCCCGACGTGACGCCCTTGGCGAACTGGATCATGTCTGGCGTAACACCCCAATGCTCAAGCCCGAATTTCGTCCCCGTGCGGCCGAAACCCGTGATGACCTCGTCCGTCACGAGAAGAACGTCATATTGGTCGCAAATTTCGCGGATGCGCGCGAAATAGTCGTCCTGCGGCACGATGACACCGCCGGCCCCCTGGACCGGCTCCGCGAAAAACATACCCACGGTATCCGGGCCTTCCGCGAGAATCGCTTTTTCCAGCTCGTTCGCCGCCGCGACACCTTGGCTCGTGCCCTCCGGCCCTTCGTAGCGATAGGGGTACGGCGAGGGGATATGGATGAAGCCCGGCACCCGCGGCTCGAACATCGGCCAATAGCTCTTGATACCCGTCGCGCTCATCGCCGCGAGCGTGACCCCGTGATAGCCCCACTCGCGCGAGATGACTTTGGTCTTTTCAGGCTTGCCCTTGAGCTTCCAGTAATAGCGCGCGGTCTTGAAGCAGCTATCGCTCGACTCGCCGCCGCCCGAGGTGAAAAAGAAATGGTTGATGTTCGGATAGGCCCACTCCGATAAGCGTTCGGCGAGCTCGATCGCGGGGCGGTTCGTGCTTCCGGAATATCCCGAGCAATAGGCGAGCGTGCTCATTTGGTCGGAGGCCGCATCCGCGAGCTCCTTGCGCCCATGTCCGGCGAACACGTTCCAAAGGCCAGAGAGGCCGTCGATATATTCCTTTCCGTCCAAGTCGTAGAGACACGCGCCTTCTCCGCGTGTCCAGACGTGGCCGTTTTCGTGGGCCGCGGGATTGTGGAGCGGGTGGATGAGATGCGCTTGGTCGCGTGCAAGAAGGTCGCCTTTCGTTTGGACTTCAGAGGTTGCCATGGTGCTCTCCTATCTTTCTCATTCTTCTTCTACCGGGCGGAAGCCCGCCGTCCCACCGCGATCGCCTCTCGGGACGTGACGATGAAGACGCGGAAGCCTTGTTCCAGTCGCGTCTCTATATCATCGGGTCCGGCGGTAATACCGCACGCCACATCGAACTCTTTGCACGCTGCGAGCACGGTCTGAATCGCGTTCTCGATCGCTACATCGTCGCCTTCATAGGCACGCCGCAAATCGCCGGGTCCCGGAATCACGATGCTAACCCCTTCTGTCGATACGATGGCGCGCGCGTTCTCGATACCGATCTTGTCCTCGATGAGCAGCATGTTGATGAGCTCTCCCCCCGGATTCGCGGGCCAAATGTCGGCGCGCGCCACGTATTCTTCTCGATCGACGCCCCAGTAGCGCGCCGCAACGCTTCGCCCGGTCGGCCGTAACCCCTTCGGGCGATAGCGCATCGAACGGACCGCGTGCTCCGCGTCCTCCGCGCTCTCGATATGCGGATAGACGACGCCGTGGACGCCGGCGTCGAGAATGCGCTGCGTGCGATCCTGCGCTTCGACACGGCCATCGCGGATCGGGGGGATGCGCGTGAGGATGGGGTGCTCGTTGAAGAGGCTCTTCCGGTCGACGAGATCTGCGCGCTCGAGCATGAACTGCATATAGACCTGCATGCCGGGAACGTCGAACGGGCCGCGCTCCATCGAATAGAAGATGAAGTCAGCTTCAGTGGTGACGACATCCATGGCGCTCTCGGGTGTTTTATCCCCGGAGAAAATTCCAAAGACCGGCATTCCAGCATCGAGAAGCGCGACGATCTTGTTGAGCCTTTTTTCTTGAGCCTGTGCACTCGAGCTCGACATAAGGATGATCAGGCCTCCCAAACAAATAGCATTCCAAAGCATGGCTTTCATTGTCGTGGGCATCAGGGCGAAGATTACCAGCACCGGTTGGCTCAGAGCAAGATGGCCCAAGAGCACGAGGTGAACTACACTAAGATCGTACATGGAAATGGCCCGACAAACGACACCCATGCTCTCCGGATGGGGCCGCCTCTCGAGACCCGGCAAGGAAGTGTTCTCCGAGGACCTGAAAGCGCTGAGCCAGAACGCCGTGCTTTCTCGGGGACTCGGCCGCTCCTACGGCGACTCAGCGCTCCCCCCGCCCGGCCACCTCGAAGTGGCGACGACAACGCTCGCCGATCGCATACTCTCCTTCGATGAGACGTCTGGCACCCTCCGCGCCGAGGCAGGCCTTTCGCTTCGCGCGCTGAACCGCTTGTTTCTTCCCAGGCGCTGGTTCACACCAGTAACACCGGGCACCCAAGACGTGACGCTCGGCGGCATGGTCGCGGCGGACGTCCACGGGAAGAACCACCACGTCGAAGGCACGTTTGGACGACACGTGCGCGCCCTCCTGCTGCGGGTTGCAGACGGCCGATTGATCGAGTGCTCGCCTATCCAAGAGCCTGAGCTCTTCTGGGCAAGTGTGGGCGGGATGGGGCTCACCGGGCACATCCTCGAAGTCACGTTCCAAATGGAAGCCATCGCATCGCCATGGATCTACGAAGAGCGCGAAACAGTACCGAACATCGAAACGCTCGCCGCGGCGCTGAAAGACGCCGCGCCCGACTGGCCGTTCACCGTTGGCTGGCTCGACTGTCTGGGCAAAGGACGCGGCATTCTGGTTCGCGGACGATGGGCCGAGGCCAAAAAGGCGCCCTCCGATCCGCCGCCACCTCTATCGGCAGTCACCGTGCCCTTCGAGCTTCCCAATTGGGTTCTCAACCGCTGGTCGATGCGCGCTTTCAACATCATGACCTACTACATGCAAGGAAGCTCCAGCGGGAAGATCGTTCACCCCGAGACGTTTTTCTACCCGCTCGACAAAGTGCGTCACTGGAACCGCATCTATGGACGCCGAGGCTTCATCCAATACCAATGCGTTCTCCCTTCGGCGGGCGGCCCCGCCGCCCCACAGCGGTTCCTCGATGTGCTCGGCGAGCAACGCGCCGCCGCCTTCTTGTGCGTAGTCAAGGACTGCGCAGAAGAGGGCCAAGGAATGCTCTCCTTTCCGCTTCCCGGGATCTCTATCGCTTTGGACCTCGCTGTCGACGCGCGAACGCAAACGCTCGTCGACTGCCTCAACGAAACAGTCCTCGCACTAGGAGGGCGCGTCTATCTAGCAAAGGATGCTTTCACGCGGGAGGAACATTTTCGCAGCATGGAGCCACGCCTCGACGCGTGGCTCGACGTCCGCAAACGATGGGACCCCGAGCTTCGTATCAAAAGCGCGCAGTCTGTGCGTATGTTGGGAGATTCAGCGTGAAGGTCGCACTCTTCGGGGGCACGAAAGGCATCGGACGAGCGCTCGGACGCCTGCTCGCAGAGAAGGGCCACAAAATCTGTCTACTCGGCCGCAACCCGGAGGAGCTTCTCGCCTCTAGCAACGACTTGCAAATCCGCGGAGGCACGTCGCATACGGTGGGAACCGCGACATGCGACCTCCTCCGACCCGAGACCTTCGCTCCCGCTCTCGCCTCCGCCGAGGAGCAGCTCGAAGGACTCGACACGGTCATCGTCACGGCGGCGCAGTTCGGCTCACAGCCCGAGCTCGAAACCGATCGCGAGCGAGCCCGGGAGCTGCTCGTCGTCAATTTCGCAAATACCGTAACTTTTTGTGAAGAAGCCCGGACGCGCCTTCTCGACCGCGGCGGCGGCACGCTGTGCGTGCTCTCTTCCGTAGCCGGCGACCGCGGCCGCAAGCCTGTCATCCTTTATGGCGCTTCGAAAGCGGGGCTCTCCGCTTACCTCGAAGGGCTCGACCACAAGTTTCGGTCGAAGGGCTTGAAGACGATTTGCGTCAAGCCCGGCTTCGTCAAGACGGGGATGACCGCCGGACTCGACCCGCCGCCTTTCGCCGGCAAGCCCGAACCGGTCGCCCGCGATATCCTCAGAGCCATCGAGCGCGGCACGCCTCTCGTCTACACGCCGGCTATCTGGCGCTACGTCATGATGCTGATCCGCTACCTGCCTAGATTCGTGATGCGGCGTATCGGCTTCTAGATCCTAGCTCCAGACGCGCCCGTCCCGGACGCGAATCGTGCGGTTGGCGTGCGACGCCACTTCCTCGTCATGGGTGACGATAATGATGGTGTGCCCCTTCTGGTTGGAGCGCATCGAAAAGGCCGAGAATCTCCTCGCTTGTCTTGCTGTCGAGGTTTCCCGTGGGCTCGTCCGCAAGGACGAGCGACGGGTCGTTCACTAGCGGCCGGAATCCGACTGAAATGCTCTTGACGTCGGGGGCCAAAACGCTCAGGATCCCACCCTGGAGGTATTCTTGCTCGAACAAGCGTTGCTTTTCTTGCTCGTGTTGGCCGCGGCGCCCTACGACGTCGTCCTCCATGAGGAGAATCTCATGGTGCCGATGCGAGATGGCGTACGGCTCGCGACCGATATCTACCGACCGTCCCAAGGGGCGAAGCTCGTCGACGAGCGCCTCCCCATCGTGCTGCACCGCACGCCTTACGACAAGAAGCGGTCGAGCGCTGTCGCGTCAGCCGAGTATTTCGCCCGCCACGGCTACGTCTCGGTCGTACAGGACGCGCGCGGCCGTTACGCCTCCGAGGGCGTCTTCACGAAATATATCGGCGAAGGCGAGGACGGTTACGACACCGTCGAGTATCTCGCGACGCTTCCTTACGGGAACGGCAAGGTTGCGATGTACGGGACGTCCTACGCGGCGCACGCCCAAGCCAATGCCGCCAAGTTGAGACCGCCTCACCTCGAGACGATCGTCGTCAACATGGGAGGCCTTTCAAACGGCTGGGACCACAAGATCCGAAACCACGGAGCGTTCGAGATGCAGCAGCTCACGTGGGCGTTTCGAAATCTCGCCTCGGAAACCAAGGACCCTGTCATCCGAAGCATGCTCGAGCAGGAACGTATCGAGGATTGGCTGACCGCGCTTCCGTTGCGCAAAGGGCTCAATCCTTTATCTGCCGCGCCAAACTTCGAAGACTTCATTTTGACCATGCTGACGGACTCGGATTACGGGGAATATTTCAAGCATCCGGACGTTAACTGGATCGAATATCACGAGCAGACCGCGGACATCCCGATGCTGCTCGTCTCGGGCTGGTACGATTCTTACGCGGGCGGCACCGTCCAAAATCACGTTGGACTCTCGAGCTACCTCGATTCGCCCATCCATCTTTTGATGGGCCCCTGGACGCATGGAGGCAACACCCGATCCTATGCCGGTGAGGTGGAGTTCGGCGCCGACGCGGCCATCGACGATTTCTATCGCGAGTTCCACGTTCGCTGGTTCGACCGTTATCTCAGAGGCACGGAGGTACCATACGTAGAAGACGAGCCCGAGGCCCCGGTGCGGATTTTCGTGATGGGCACCGGAGACGGCCATCGGGACTCGAAGGGACGCATGTTCCATGGCGGCTATTGGCGGAGCGAACCCGCGTGGCCACTACCCGACACGGAATGGAAGAGCTACTACTTCCACGCCGACGGAAGCTTGCGTCTCGAAGCGCCGAAGCAAGACGTGGCGCCAACGAGCTATCTTTTCGATCCAGACGATCCCGTTCCGACGATTGGGGGCTCTTTTTCGAGCACGAGCCCGGTCTTCGAGCCCGGCGCCTACGATCAATCGGAACGAGAGGACTTCTACGGCTCGAAGCCGCCTTATCTCCCGCTTCACGCGCGCTCGGACGTCGTCGTCTTCCAAACGGAACCGCTCGAAGAGTCGGTGGAGATCGTCGGCGGCGTGACCGTGAAGCTCTTCGTCTCGTCGAGCGCCGTCGATACCGATTTCACCGTCAAGCTCGTGGATGTCTATCCACCTTCCGAGGACTACCCTTCGGGATTCAAGATGAACCTCACCGACGGCATCTTGCGCGCGCGCTATCGCGAGACCCCGGAACGGCAAGTCTTGATGACTCCAGGCGAGATCTACGAGCTGACGATCGAGCCCTTCCCGACCGCGAATAGGTTCAAGAAAGGGCACCGCATTCGCGTGGATATATCGAGCAGTAACTTCCCGCGCTTCGACGTGAACCCGAATACCGGAGAGCCACTCGGGAAGCATCGGCACAAAGTCAACGCTGAGAACTCCGTCTATCACGATGCCGCACGCGCGTCGCACATCGTTCTACCGGTTGTGCCCGCGAAACCCCACTGAGCTCGGTGACGGATTTCAGGCGCCAAGCGCGCGGCAAATCGAACAGCAAGTTGCCACCGCTCTCGAATCTCCACGCGCTGGCCCTGCTGTCCGGAATATCGCCAGAAATACAATCGAGAGCGGGACTCTTTGGTATATATCAGTATATACTCTAAGAACGATGACCGCCCTGGAGAGAATTTGCGCCGCCTTTAGTCGGGCTCGCGTGCGCTATGCCATCGTCGGTGGCCACGCCGTGGCCTTGCATGGTGCTGTACGGGGAACCGTCGATATTGACGTCGTTCTCGCGTGGAACAGAAAGACGGTTGTCGCGGCAGAGAAAGCTCTGAATGAGATCGGATTGGTATCCCGGTTACCGATATCGGCAAATGATGTCTTCGATTTCAGAAAAGAATTCATCGAGAACCGGAATCTCATCGCATGGAACTTCTATAATCCCGCCGATCTCTCGGAGCAGGTAGACATCATCATTACATACGATCTCAAGAATAAGCGCACGAAACGCATAGACCTTGCCGGGATGCCAGTTCAGATTCTGTCTCTCAAAGACTTGATTGACATGAAGCGACAGAGCGCGAGACCTCAGGACGTCGAGGATGTGAAAGCCTTGGAGAAGCTACGATGAGGGCCGTACAGAAATTCTCGGACGAATATCTCGAGCGCTGCCGTGAAATGTCGCATGATGAGATCGTGCGTTTTCTGGATGACTTTAGAAAGATCCACGGAAATAGGCGCAGCAAATCTCAGCTTATCAGCATGAAGGTCCCGGCAGACCTACTCGCTGCGTTTAAAGCCAAGGCGCGGCTTTGCAACATGGCGTATCAGACTCAAATCAAGAAGCTGATGACGGAGTGGCTAAAAGACTCACACGACGATTGACGGAACATATTTCTAAAGGCACCCACGTCTTGATGGTGATCCGCCACTTGCCTAGATTCGTAATGCGGCGCATCGGGTTCTAGATCCAAACGCGCGCGGCGGCCACCGGTCCGAAGGGTCAGCAAGAGCCAGGCATGATATTCTTGGTACACGATGGCTACCGTAATGAGTACACCGGACACGAGTGTTGTGCTTCACGAGGTAAGCTGGCGGACGTACGAATCTCTCCTGAAGGACTTTGTTGACAGAAGCTCGCCTCGTCTGACGTTCGATCGGGGGAGCTTGGAAATCATGAGTCCGACCAAACAGCATGAAGAATTCAACCGCATCCTCGCCCTCCTCGTCGATACGGCATCGGATGAGCTGGGTTTGGACGTCCAGAGTTTAGGCTCCACGACCTTCCGGCGAGAAGACCTCGACCGCGGCTTCGAGCCGGATTCGTGTTTCTATTTCGCGGAGGCGGGGCGTGTGAGAAGGAAGAAAAAGGTGGATCTGTCTGTCGATCCGCCGCCGGAGCTCGTGATCGAAGTCGATATCACGAGCTCCTCCCTACCCAAAGACTCCATCTATGCAACCCTTGGCGTGCCTGAAGTCTGGCGCTACGACGGTAAAGCGCTCCGCATTGGACTACTCGATGGTGGGAATTACGTGGAGTCCAACGAGAGTGCCGTGATTCCCATCCTGACCGCGGACGCGCTGTCTCAGTTCGTCGAGTTGAGTGGAACGGCAACCAGGCCCGAGCTTCTTCGGACTTTCCGCGAGTGGATCCGTTCGCGGTAGTAGAAACTCACCCCGAGAACTCCTTCTATCACGATACAGGGCGCGCGGCGCACATCCTTACTATCTATGGTGCCGACGAAATCCCACCGAGCTCGGTGTCGGACTTCAGGCGCCAAGCCCTCGTCTCTCATGGCCGAGCTTCAGCACCCCGCTAGCGGCTTCGGTCGCGATACCAGTAATCCTGACCCCATTCGTGGAGCGCCTCGCGGTCGCGCAAGTACCAGTAGCCAGTGCGGAAGAAATTCGCGAGATAGTGCCAATCGCCGTATCGGTCGAATTTGCGCGTCGACGTGATGACTTTGGCCGCGCGGGCGCGCACGAGCTTCTGCCCCCGCGCGCGGCCGAGCTTTCTGAGGTCCCACAAAAAACGGACGTCTTCGGCGAAGAACATCTCTTCGCGATAGCCACCGAGGGCCTCGAAATCCTCGCGCCGGCAAAACACGACGCCGGCATCCATGCCGGTGCTCCAGACGAAAGTCAGCATCACAACGTAGGTCGCAAGGATTCCCGCGGACATCCTTTCCATGCGAACCCCGGTCGAACCTCCGACCGTGCGCTCGTCGAGCACATCTTCGAGCACGTTGAACGTCTCCGGATGAATGCTCGAATCCGCGTCGACGAAGGCGAGGATGTCGCCCCGCGCTACGCGGCTGCCTCCGTTTCGCACCGCTGCGATGACGCGTTTTTCGACGGAGACGACGCGACAGGCGCGCTCGCGCGCGATCGTGGCGGTGCGATCGGTGGAGGCGTTGTCGGCAAGAATGACCTCGATCGCGTCGGGACCTCCGCGGTAGCGCTCGCGGGCGAGGTCGACCGAGTCGAGGAGCGCCGGAAGGTACGCCTCTTCGTTATAGGCGGGGATCACGAGGGATAGCCGAGGATCTGGCTCCATGACTCGATGATACACTCCCGCCATGACGACCGGGACGCGGGCCGATCTGACGAGGATCTTGGGGCGACGCGACGTCTTGGCCCTCGCTTTCGGCGCGATGATTGGCTGGGGCTGGGTCGTGCTCTCGGGCGAGATGACGGCGCGCGCGGGAACCTACGGCTCCGCGCTCGCGTTCCTGTTCGGGGCGGTCATGGTGTTTCTCGTCGGCCTCACCTATGCGGAGCTCACCTCATCGCTTTCACGCGCGGGCGGCGAGCTCGCATTCACGTATGCCGGGATCGGTCCCCTGGCGTCCTTCGTCTGCGGCTGGGCGCTCGTGCTCGCCTACATGACGGTCGTGGCTTTCGAGGTCGTCTCGCTCCCTACCGTCCTTGGTTACGTTTTCGACGGGCTCGACTCCGGCAAGCTCTACACCGTCGCGGGATGGGACGTGCACCTTGCTTGGGTCGCGGTCGGAATCGTGGGCGCGCTCGCGATCGGCGTCGTCAATTACTTCGGCCTCCGCATGTCGTCCTTCATTCAAGGCGCCGCGGCGACAACGCTCTTGCTCGTCGGCATCGCCTTTTTCGTACCGGGCGTTCTTCGCGGGGACGCGGCCAACCTCGCGCCGCGTTTCGTGAGCACCGAGGGCTTTTTTCGGGTCGTCATCATGACGCCATTTCTCTTTCTCGGCTTCGATGTCATCCCTCAAGTAGCGGAAGAGATCAAGATTCCGTTCCGGGCGGTTGGCAGGCTGATTCTGATCTCGATCGCGATGGCGACGATCTGGTACGTGCTCGTCCAATGGACCGTCGGGCTGAATCTGAACGAGGCCGCGCGGCAAAGCTCGGAGCTCGTAACAGCGGACGCGATGACGGCGGTCTACGGCAGCCCATGGGGAGGGCACGCACTCATTTTCGGCGGTTTGCTCGGCATCATCACGAGCTGGAACGCGTTCTTCATCGGCGCCTCGAGGCTACTCTTCGCGATGGCCCGGGGCGGCATGCTGCCCGCAACCTTCGCCCGCCTGCATCCAAGATACGAATCGCCGGTCGCGGTGATCGTTCTTCTGACCACGATCTCTATGCTCGCTCCGTTTTTCGGACGTCAAGTGCTCGTGTGGCTCGTCGATGCGGGAGGCCTCGCGACCGTGTTGGGTTACTTGTTCGTCACCGTATCGTTCCTCAAGCTCCGCAAGAGTCATCCCGAGCTCGAGAGACCCTATCGCGTGCCTGCAGCTAAGCTCGTCGGGACGCTCGCCCTTCTCGCAACCGTGTTTTTCATTTGTCTTTATCTGCCGGGAAGCCCCTCCGCGTTGATTTGGCCGCAGGAATGGCTCATCGTTCTGATCTGGGCGCTTCTCGGTGTCGCTTTTTTTCTCTTCGCGCGAAGACGCGTCTCCGAGATGGGCCGTGACCACCAGCGCCAAGCGATCCTCGGCGATTACGCCGCTAAGCTTTAGTCATGTCGAAATCGGAGTCCGAGCTCAGCGAAGAGGAGACGAGCGTTCGCTCCTCCCCGACTAGACGGTCTTGTTACAATTGGGGTAACGACATGAAAGAGTCCGGCGTCAACTTCTACGAATCAAGCGGTAAAGTCTTCATCAAGAGCCAGGCAGAGCTCGACACGATGGCGGCCGCGGGCCGTCTAGCCTCTGAATGTCTCGAGTGGATCGTCAAACAAGTCCAGCCCGGGATGACGACGCAAGACATCGACGACTTGCAGGTCGACTTCGCGAAACGCCATCAGGTCGTCGCGGCGCCCCTCCATTATCGTGGATTCCCGAAGAGCATCTGCACCGCGGTCAACGACGTGATTTGCCACGGCATCCCGAATCAAAATCACGTGCTGAAGGAAGGTGACATCGTCGGCATCGACGTCACGCTCGTCTTGGATGGATTCCACGGCGACAATGCCGCGACGATCCCCGTCGGCGCCGTGAGCGAGTCGACCATGGCGCTTCTGACCGCAACGCTCGAAGCGCAGCGACGCGCGATCGGAATCGTGAAGCCTGGCGCACGTATCGGTGATATCGGGCACGCTATCCAATCTTATGTCGAGCCCAAAGGCTTTTCCGTGGTCCAGGATTTCGTGGGACACGGCACCGGCCGCGGCTTCCACGAAGCGCCTCAAGTACCCCACTACGGCAGGCAGGGCCGTGGGCTGCGGCTCACACCAGGGCTCGTCTTCACCATCGAGCCCATGATCAACGAAGGCGCGTGGGAAATGGAGATCCTCGACGACGGCTGGACCGCCGTGACGGTCGACGGCAAGCTCTCCGCCCAATACGAGCACACGCTCGCTGTCACCAAAGACGGCGTGCGCGTCTTGACTGTCCAAAACGACGAAGGCCGGTGGGAGCCTCCTGGCGGTTGGGCCCCGGAAGGCTACACGTTCTAACCCAGCTCGGCATATCCGGATGCGCTGGCCTTCTCATGAGCTCCTCGAAGCGTGCGGCGCTAGCTTTCGTCGGGGCGAGACACCTCGAGTCGTAGAGATTGGGGGCGTGCAATACGTAGAAGGTTATCTCGAGCTCGAGATTCGCCAGTTGGCCGACGAAGCGTTCGAGGCCCTCGGTAAAGGACGGCCCAATGAAACCAAGCGCCGCTCAGTTCAGTAAAGATATGAGCGTCCGTAATTTTCCTTCACGAAAACGCTCCAAATAGTTGCGGCCGCTCGGCGTCACGCCATCGGCCACGAATATCGAAATGCTCGACCGCCTACAAGTTCTCTATTCGGACCTTGGGCGCGAGAAAGAAGCGAGTGAAGTTCGCGGACGCCTGAAAAAGATCAAGCCTGTGGGCACGTCCGCCCTCACGGATACCGAGCCCCAGGTGCCGGTGCGAGTAACGAAAATTGGGCGGAATGAACCATGCCCGTGCGGCAGCGGAAGAAAATACAAGAAGTGTTGCGGTGCGTGACGAACTAGCGGCGGGTTGGAGACTAATCCAGCTCGGCATCGACAAGGACAAGACGCTCACCGATCTCGGCGACGACGTGCACGCGGAAGCCCGCGCTCTCGAGAAGGCTCGTGGCGTCGGGGAGCAAGAACGTCAAGTAGTACATAACGAAGGGCGGCGACCATAAGGTGTTTCTAACATGCATCGCCGCGTTGAAACCGCGCGCCACCCAATAGCCGGGTGAAGCGGCAGACGGCATGGAGCCAGTAACGAACAAAAAGTGCCCGCCCGGTCGAAGGCAGCTCTTGACGGCGGCGACGAGCTGGGCGTGCTCACTGGGAACAAAGTGGCCGAGCGCGCTGAAACAAGTGACGAGATCGAAGGCCGCCAGAAACGGAGGATGGAGCGCGGACGCGCGGACGAGACTTTGGTCCTGCGCGTTCCGCCGAGCGACTGTCAACATCCCGCGGCTCGCGTCGAGCCCGACGGAGCCCGGAGGCAGCCACTCGAGCATAGCCCCCGTGCCGCAGCACAGATCGAGCGCTCGCCGCGGCTTCAAGCTCTCGTAAACGTAGTCGGCGCTCCTTTTGAGAATGCCGTCCGGCGTGCGAAACGGCGTGACGTCGAACTTGGGGGCGAGGAGGTCGTAGCCTCGGGTTGTCGAGGACAGACCCTGCCGGGCAAGGTCCCAAAACGTCGGGCCGTCCGGATGGAACATCAGTAAGGCTCGGGCTACGGCTTGGGCACGATCTTCAGCGCCTTGCCGTCATAAGGGCAGAACGCGTTCTCGAAGGCAAAGCTCCGGCCGCATTCGTGACAATGCCTCTCGAGCGCATGCGTCAGCGAGCTCCCGAGCCAGGCGCGCCGAAAGCCCTCGATCTCGGGGGTGACCTCTCTAGAAGCCCTCTCGAACGGCACGACCTCGATATGCGGGTTCTGTTCGAACACGAGCTCCGCTTCCCGTCGCTCACCGCGCTTTTCGAAAACGATGGTCGTGCTGTCAGAAGGCGCGAAAACCTCAATCGCCTCCATCAAGCTCTGGACATCCGTGATCGCTCGACCGCCGAGCTCGAGGATAACGTCTTCGCGGTCGAGTCCAGCGAGATAGGCCGGGCTATCGAGGACCGTCGAGCGAACGATGAGCTTTCCGCCGTCCTCTCCGACGCTCGCCCCAATGCTGGGCTCCCCTTCCCCCAAAAGCCGCAGCTCGAGCCCGCCGAGCGCGAGAAGGGTCTTATAGTCGGGTAGCTCGCTATCGTGAATGTAGCGGGCAAAGAAATCTTTCGCGAACCCGACATCACCCGTCACCTCCGCTAGTAGGCCCTCCAGATCCGGGACCGTATAGGGCTCCTCGGTTTTTCCGTATGTTCGCCAAGCGGCACGCATGAAATCGTCCAGCGTCTTTCCGGCAAAGCGCGAGCGCAACGTCAAATCGAGCCCGAGCGCCACGACCGCGCCGTAAGGGTAATAGGAAGCGAAGGTATTACTGCGATTCGTCGGGTCAACCGATACGGCAGCGTCAACGAAAGGGGCCCGCTGGCTCATCTCGACGGGGGAGAAGAAGCGGCGCCCTGGCGCGTTGAGGATGGTATCGAGGAACCGCGTGAGCGCCTCCGCGTAGCGATCGAGACTCGTGATGCCGGCGCGCTTCAGCATCAGACCGCCGTAATAGGACGTGAAACCTTCCGCGAACCAGAGCTCGCCGGACATGTTGGCGCGCTCGAAATCAAAGGGCTCCAAGGTTTTTGGCCGAAGACGCTCGACGTTCCATGCATGAAAGAACTCATGCGAAACGGTCCCGAGATTACGGACCGCGTGCGGGTCGAGCGCGCGGTTCGTCGAGAGAATCGTGGAGTTGCGATGCTCCATGCCGTCGCCGTTCACATAAGGCAAGTAGTCCGCAATGAACGTATAGGCGCCGAAATCGAACTCGGGAAGCTCGCCAAACATGGCGGCTTGCTCACGCACGATGGCTTCCGCGAGCTTCGCGTAAGCGGCGCCTTCCGCTTCCGTGCCCGCGTGATGGAGCGCAAGCTGGAACTTCGCGCCGTCGACGTCCCAAACGTGAAGCTCGAAAGCACTCACTTCCGTCGGGCTGTCGAGAAAGTAATAGAGGTTCTCGGCTTCGAACGTGAACGGCTCGCTCGTCGCCTCGAGCTGAGTCGCGACCTTCCAGTCCTCTTTCGGCGGCACGATGCGCAACCGGACCCTACGATTACCCATTCCGCGCGGCCACATGAACGTCGCCGGCATGTTCATGTGCGCGTGCGTGCTGTCGACAGCGAGATAGGTACCGTCGCAACGATCGCCGAAGATCTTGTACCGGACCTCGACCGTCCCGTCGTGACCGTCGACGTTCCATCCATGTGGGTCGGGTCGTGACGGCTCGAGCTCGCGGCCACGCCCGTCACTGACACGCACGTCGTAGACGTTCTTCGCGAACTCGTGAAGCGCGTAGCGGCCCGGCGAGCTCCGGCTCATGCGCAGCTCGAGCGTTCCGGACGGAACCGACGTAAGCCGCAGACGCACTTCCGCCTCGTGGTGATCGGCATTGTCGAAGCGGATTTCGTATTCGAGGGGCTGCGCACGGGCCGTCGACGCAAGGCCGAGAATGAGAGCAGCGGTGAAAAAGAAGCGGGAATCAGTTTTCATGGCAAATCGTGAGCGCGCCGTTCCATAAGAAGTACATTGCCCTCCTCGGCGGAGCGCCGGAACCCGAGAAGATGCAAGAGCTCGAGTGAGTACCATCGCGCGATAGCGCGATGGACGCGTACGCGGTGTCCCTCACCCGCGACCCGTGAAACACCCGGAAGCCAATGAGCGATCCGTCCGGCGCGTGCGTAGCGCAAAAGCGCTGAGAGCCAAAGCCAGAACGAGCGCACTTTCGTGACGATGAAAAAGCCGTCATCCCCTTGCTTCTGGTAAAGCGGCATCAAGAGGTATCCGCCTTTGGGAGCCGTGACATCGCCTCGCGCATCACGCGCGATCGTTTGGCCGGCGACCACCGTCTCGAAGGAAGCAAAGCCCGGAAGCATCGAGAAAGCATCTTCCTGTGTGATCGCGTGCCGATAAGTTACTTCGAGAATGGCCGGGGCTCCCGCGGCCGCGCGCACGAGCTTGTCGCGCTCCGTTTGAAGCCACGACGCCTCGACATCAACGAGTCCCATCTCGCCGAGCGCAATCCAGACAATGGCTTCGAGGTGGTCCACCGATTCCGGATCTTCGTGCTGGCCGCCTTCGAAGCCGACAGCCGCGTGCCCGTCGAGACCCACATAATCGATGAGGGTCCCCGCGAGCTGCTCCTCTAGACCGAGAACGACCGGGATGGGAAAACGCCGCGCAAAGTTGCGGCTGACCATCGTATCGGCAAAGACCGCGAAAGGCGCACCCGCTCCCGAGGTCGTGTGGAGGTCGAGCAGCACCACTGGACCGCGGGCGTCCCTGAGCACGCTCTCGAGCGCAGCTAAAAGCTCACGCTGTTCTCGAGACTCCACGGAATCCGCGTCTCTCTCGACCCGCTCCGCCGACTCGGTAACGAAACGTCGGTTCAAGTCTTCATCAATGAAGCGCCGACGCGCGGCGAGCGCGGGCAAATTACCCGCGAGCGCTACGCAATCTCCCGAGCGGAGTCGTGAATGGCTCTCGAGCCGCTCCATGACACGCACGAGCGCAAGCGCGCCCGCGGGCTCATTGCCGTGAACGCCGCCTACGGCCACCAACATCGGCCCCGGCTCTGGATGAGAGACCCGGCCGATGACGCGTCGAGTTGGAAGAGGTGTGGTCAAGCTAATCTGTCGAAATGTCAGGGATGGGTGCTCACGCGCGCTTCGAGCTTCTTTCGAGCTTCTCCCAAAGCCAGGGAACCCGCCGGAGCGCGATATCTACAAAATAGAGTAGCAAAGCGAGAGCTGCCAAGAAGGGCCAGAGCTCGGTAGGAAAGCTCGCCGTTTCGTGGCGCGCCGCGAAGATATCTTCCATTTCGGGACGATAGACCCCACCGGTCTCTTCGGCTATAGCTTCGAGACGCGCTCCGTCGGGTGGATAGAAACGGTACTCGTCCGGATAAGGATAGAACAGTGCGCGTGCATTCCCCGCAAGCGCGAGCGCCTCTTCGGGCAAGCCGTCACCCGAAAGCTGAAAGCGCCAAGGAGAGTCCGCCGAGATTTTCAGCGGGATCGACGCATGGTAGTGGCCCGGGGCCGTTTGCCGCATCGTCATGGTGCGTACAGCGCGCCCGGGGTCGGTGATCTCGAGCGACGGTACGAGCCCTTTGGGGAACTCACCATTCTCGTCGACGACGCGCAGCTCGACCTCCGCCGCGTCTCCCTTGCGCTCTACGTGAAAGTCGACTTCCGCGCCACGGTTGCGCCGCAACGTTTCGCGCACGAGCTGCGCCCAAAATTTCCCGTAGCCCTCCCATTCGAGCCAGTCGGTCGCCCATCGATTTTTGACATCGGACGTGAACATGACGGAGCGGCCAATCCCGTAATGCCATCGGGCGAGTAGCGGATCTTCGTCCGGGGCTTCGAGAATGACTTCGGCCGTATCTTTTGGAAGCGTCGAAACGTATCCTCTCAGCGGCGGCGCGGAGTCGAAATCGATGCCGCTCAGCACTTCGACCTCACGCTTCACGAGAGGCTGGAACGACTCTTCGATGAGCGTGGCCTCGAGCGCGATTTGTGTCTCCTCGATGAAGATCTGCTGCACGCGCTCCGCGTCCTCGATGAAGTAGCTGCGACCCTTCCCCCACTCCGCGATATCGGCAAGAAGCTCGCGATCGGCTTCTTCCCCCACCGCGACCGTCGAGACCGTTATCTCTTCCTCCGTCATGCGGTTCACGAGCTCTTCGTAATCGTCGGGATAAGTCTTTCCATCGGATAGCAGGATCACGTGCTTGACCTTCGAGGGGCTCTCCAGAAGCTGCTCGAAAGCGCGCTCGAGGGCCGGATAAATGTTCGTCTGGGCGCTCGCTTGAATCCGGCTGATCCCTTCCTTGATAAACTCCCGGTTGGTAGCGAGCTGAAGTGGAATCGTCGTATAGGGATTCCAGTCGAAGGTCACCACACCAAACCGGTGCGTTTCCTCGAGCAAATCAAGCGCCGCTTTGGTCGCTTCCTTCGCGAGCGCAATCTTGCGTCCATACATACTGTAGGACTTGTCGAGCACGATGATGAGCGACAGATCTTTCCACTTTTCTTCGACGCGAAACTCCACCGGCAAAATGCGCTCGATGATCGTGTCGGAATAGCCTTCCTCGCCGAAGCTCGTCTCGCCCGCGGCGAAGATGAACCCGCCTTCGTCGTCGCGCACATAGGTTTCGATCGCGCGCATCGTTCGCTCGCTCAAACCCTTGATCGAAACGTCGCTCAGAATCACGGCGTCATAGGCGCTCCAGTCCACCGATGCCAGGTTGTCGCCGGAGCGCACCGTCACATCGAGCCCCTCGGAGGAGAGCGCGGCTCTCAAGTAGACGGCGCTTTGGATGTGGCCTTCGACGTAGAGCACTCGCGGCGCGGGCGCGACAGCCACCGTCTGAACCCTCACGTCGTTTATCTCGTTCGGGTCTCCCGCCGACTCGATCCGCGCCTGCAGATCCACGAGCCCTTCCTCAGGAATCCGAACTTCGAACGCGACGCGGGTAAAGCCGGGCGATAGCGTGAGCTCGCGACTCGCGAGCCGTGCCGAGGAGGTCTCGAGCCGCACGGTTGCTTCTTTTTCGTCGCGGCTGAAGACCAGGACGCCGACCTCAATCATCTCCTTGGCGCGCACTTTGCCAGGAACCTCGATCGACTCGATCCAGCTATCGCCTTCACCGCGCACGGCGGCGGGCACGGTAAAGACTCGGATTCCCTGCTCGCGAAGCTCCGGCAAGACCGCATCGAGAGAGCCGTCCGTCTCATGGCCATCGGTAATCAGGACGAGTCGTCGCAAGCTCGCTGGCCGAAAGCTCGTCATCGCCTGGCGGACGGCGCGCTCGATATTCGTACGGCTCTGGTCGATAGCGCCCGGCTGAACGTCACCGGACTCAACAGCCGCGCCATCGTAGACAACGAGCGAACCGAGCTCTTCGGCTCGCTCCACGATCGCTGACTGGGCGCCGAAGCCGATAAAGCGCGCATGGGCCGGATTCCCTTTTCGCACCGCTTCGCCGCTCCACTGGATCGCAGCGTTCAAGAATTCCGGAGAGATGCTCCGCGAGATGTCCAAAAGGAAAATCGTGGAGAGCTCTTTGCTCGGCCGATTCAAGAGCGGACGCATGAGCGCCGCAACGAGGAGAAGAACCACCGCGCTCCGGACCCAGGTGAGAAGTGTCAAGTGCCGGGCGGTCAGGGACGTATCCGTTCCAAGGCGCACCCACCATAAGTAAGCCAGGGCCGGCAGGAACAGAAGTGGCCAGAAAGTTTCGAAGCTCAGCGACATGATCGAGCTAATTTTACTTCACGGCGCTTGTCGGGGCCATCGCTTTACCTCACGCCGAGAAGAAAGTCTCAACGGCTGCTCGCTCCGCTCGCTTTTCTGACGCTCTAGCTGTAAATTTGAGCCCATTAATGGAGGATGGAATGCGCACTCTTCTACTTTTACTCACTGTGATCCAAGCCCCGACCATCGAGATCACCCCCGCGAGCTTGACCCTCGAAGTAGGCGAATCGGCAACGCTTCGAGCCGTCATCCAAGGCTCGGACGCGCAAGTGGTTTTCTTCTCCGGAAATCGCATGGCGCTCACGGTCACACCTTCCGGTCATGTCACCGCCAACCGGCCCGGCACCTTCGTCGTCACCGCGCTCTTGCCAGATAAGCCCTTCGACGGCGCCTGGGATTCCTACTCGCGTCGCGACCCTGGGATACGAACGACCATCGAGGTCACCGTGGCCGAGCCGCCCCTCGAGAGCATCGCGATCGTCGGCTTCCCAAAGCAGATGTATGCGGGCACGACCTTGCCGATCCGCGTGCTTGGTACGGACACGAGCGGCGCCGAGCGGACGGACTTCACGACGCGTTTTCTCATTAGTAACACCGACACCGAGGACGCGCACACGGCAGAGACGGACGGGTTTGGCAACGTAACGGCCCTCGCTCCGGGAAGCTTCACGATCACGGCCGACGCAGACGGCGTGTCGGCAGAGCACCACGTGAACGTAATCCCGAACCCGACCGCGAGCCTCACCCTTACGGCGTCTTCGCGAGAGGCGCGCACCGGGGACGTCGTGCGCTTCGAGGCTTCTGCACGTTCGAGCGCCGGCGAGAGGCTCGAGAAGATCCCGATTACTTTCGCGCTTTCGTCACGCCCGGATCCGAACCGTCCGGAATCCGTGGGCGCGGGAGCCCCGGCACAGATCGACCCTCTCGGCCGTTTCGTCGCCGAGCAGCCTGGTATCTACACGATCGTGGCCATGTCCGGCGATCGGATCGCGCGTACGAGTGTTCTCGTCACACCGAGAAACGTGGCCCGAGAGATCGAGTTTCTCGGCCACGCACGCGTCTCGGATCGCATTACCTCGGATCTCTGGGTCTGGGAAGGGATCGATGGACGCGACTATGCCGTCCACGGCACGTGGAACGCCGAAGGCCACGCCTATTTTTATGACGTCACCGACCCCACCGACATGAAGCTCATCGACAAGGTTCAAGTCGACGCACGTACGGTTAACGATGTCAAAGTATCCGAGGATGGCCGCATCTGCATCTTGAGCCGCGAAGGCGCTTCGAATCGCCGTAACGGCTTCGTCCTTCTCGACGTCTCCGACCCGCACAATGTCGAGATCCTCTCCACGTTCGATGACGGCCTCACAGGAGGTGTGCACAACGTGTTCATCCACGAGGACCATGTCTACGCCGTCAATAACGGCCGTCGCTGGGACGTCATCAACGTCGAAGACCCAAGGAACCCGTTCCGCGTTTCCCGTTTCGAGACGAAGACCCCGGGCCGTAGCGTGCACGACGTTTGGGTGCGAGACGGGATCGCGTATCAGGCGGGCCGCTCGGACGGGCTCATCGTCGTCGACGTTGGCGGCGGCGGCATGGGGGGCTCTCCGACGAGCCCTGTAGAGATGGGAAAATTCCCGCAAATCACGGGATGGAACCACGCTGTGTGGCCGTTCAAGAGCAAGTCCGCAGGCCGCTCATACGTCATTGGCGGCGACGAAGCGTTTTATAGGAACCCGCTCAAGCCGGAGGCCGGTGGGATTCTATGGAAAGAGCAGATCCCCTCGCGCGCGAAGGGCTGGCTGCACTTCGTCGAGTTCGACGATATGAAAGAGCCGCGTGAAGTGGCGCGCTATCAGCTTCCCGATTCCGGCCCTCACAATCTGTGGATCGATTGGGACGAAGAGATCATGTACGTGGCGCATTACGATGCCGGCCTACGCATCGTTGACATCTCGGGCGAGCTCCTAGGCGATCTCTACCGTCAAGGACGTGAGATTGCGCGTTTTTTCTCGACTGACAACGAAGGCTTTCTCGCAAACGCCCCCTTCGCTTGGGGACCGCAGCCGCATAAAGGCACGATCTTCTTCACCGATTTCAACAGTGGGCTCTGGGCCATCCGCCTCGTGCCTTCCGACACGGCGACGGACGGTGAAGAATGATGCTGACTCTACTCTTTGCCGCAGCGCTCGGCGCGCAGCTTTCGGTGCAGCCCGAAGCGCTCGCGCTACGCGTCGTATGGGGACCTCAACCGCATAAAGGCGTCTTTTTCTTTTCAGATTTTCACCGCGGGCTCTGGGCCGTGCGGTTCGCGGATAGCCGAGACCGGTCCTAGAAGAGCAAGCCATGAGAAATCTTCTAGCCTTCCTTTTCCTCGCGGCCCCGTCCTATGCGGGCGACCCTGTGACGGCCAACTACTACGCCTATGTCGCAGCCGAGTCAGACGACACGGTGGACCTCATCAAATTCGGACCGGCGGGTGGCGAGCTCGTGAAACGGATTCCTGTCGGGATCTTCCCGAACGAGATCGAAGGCCCTCACGGCATCAAGGTCGCGCCCGGCGGCCGCTATTGGTTCGTCTCGATCGCGCACGGGATGCCGTATGGCCGTGTTTTCAAATATGAAGCGGGCACAGACGTCGCTGTCGGAGACACCCAGGCTGGGCTCTTCCCCGCGACGATGGACATAAGCCCGACGACAGGCTTTCTGTTCGTCGTCAACTTCAATCTCCATGGCGATCACGTGCCTAGCAGTGTTTCCGTCATCGATACGGTCTCGATGACCGAAATCGCGCAAATCGAACAAGGCATCATGCCTCACGGATCGCGGGTGAGCCCCGATGGCCGATTCTCGTACTCGGTAGCGATGATGTCGGACGAGCTATTCGAGATCGACGCGATGACGCTCGCCGTGAGCAGGAGGCTGAAGCTTACCCTCGAGGACGGCAGCGGAGCGGTCAAGCCAACCTGGGTGCAGCCCCATCCGACGAAGCCTTTGGCCTATGTCGCGTTCAACGGCGCAAGCCAAGTCGTCGAAGTCGATTTGAAGAGTTGGAAAATCGGCCGGCGCTTCCACACGAATGCTGGGCCCTACAATCTCGCGGTCACCCCGGACGGGAAGACACTCGTCGTCACAGAGAAGTCCAATCACTCCACCGCGTTTTGGGATCTCGACTCAGGCAAGGAGCGCAAGAGCATTCGCTGCACCAACAAGATCACTCACGGTGTGACCATATCACCCGATAGCCGCTTCGCCTTCGTCACCGTCGAAGGCGTGGGCGGCGATCCAGGTCTCGTAGAAGTTTACGACCTTCAAGACCTCGAGCGACGTGCAGTCATAGAGGTGGGAAAGCAGGCTTCGGGAATCGATTTCTGGAAGATGGAAGAGCCGTGACCCAACACTTCGGCGCAAACGCAAAACGGGGCGGCGCGTAAGCGCCGCCCCGCAAAACGTATGGCTCGAGCTCTACGAGCCGAGGAAGACCGTCGCAGCAGGAATCGGGCAAGCGATCTGCGCGCCCGCCGGGTCTACGTACAGAGCTCCCGTGGCGGCGCCAGCGAAGGCACGCGCGCCCGTGAGGCCCAAGCTAGCCGGAGTACTGTCGTAGCAGTAGTTCAACACGCTGTTCGGATCCAGGGTCGTCGGGATGTTCGACGCATTCAGTGC